>Ga0315909_10002922_pt1 | contig 21401 bp, 42 predicted proteins | sample LakEriMetagenome_11_FD_203527 | JGI IMG/M metagenome (GOLD analysis project Ga0315909, IMG submission 203527) | Freshwater fungal communities from buoy surface, Lake Erie, Ohio, United States - Buoy 2 MA125 | ecosystem: Environmental > Aquatic > Freshwater > Lake | place: USA: Lake Erie, Ohio... | reverse complement strand
TATGAAATTCAAGAGGAAATGATTGAAGCCGCTTTGGAACAATCAGACCTTTCCGATGCAAAAACCGTGATTGATTTTATTATGGAGAAACAATAATGGCTACCCGTTCCGCTATCGGCATCAAATTGGAAAATGGTAATATCATGGCAGTCTATTGTCATTGGGATGGCTATCCTTCCCACAATGGTGCTATTCTAGCAGAAAACTACACCGTCCCAGAAAAAATCAAAGCCTTAATCAGTCTAGGCGATATATCAAGCCTGCGTCCTGAAATTGGTGTTAAGCACCCATTTGACACCTATTATTTCAGCGAGGAAGAAAAAGAAAAATATAAGGACATGACCACATTCTTTGGTCGTGACCGTGGCGAGGAAGATTGTGGATTCCATATTTTAGAATCAGAGGCAGATTTCCTTGAATACTATGATCCTACAGGAGCAGAGTATTTTTACCTGTACGAAAATGGCAAATGGAAAATTTCTGAGTATACGAACAAGTTTAAGGACTTGAACAAAGTATTGGCAGAATTGGAGACTTTATGACCGAGTTGGAAATTGAAATGAATAATTCTATCATTGACCTAATACACCGATTGGAAGCGGTAATGAACAATCCTTCACCTCAGGGTAAGATTAATGGGGTAGAGGCTACGGGTGTACAATTAGCCAGCACCGTAGAATTTTGGAACTATAAACTTGAAAAACTTTTGAATGGAGTATAATTGTTATTATGACAACCCTTGACAATTGCCAGCGGATGCCCTATACTGTATCCATACTGGATAATTGTCAAGGAGACAATAAAATGAAGTTGTCATTTAAGAAACGAGAATTCTTGCAAAAAGAATACGTGGCCCGTTGGTTTGAAACCGCTACCGATGAGGCTATCATGGACCTTGCATATTTTGCAATGATGGAAAAACTTGACGGAATGCAAACAAAAGAACTTGTTGCATTTATTGAAAGACATGATCCTGACCTATTGTCAAATGTATAACACAAAAAAGTCCTTGACAATTGGCACAATATGCCCCATAATAGCATCATTGTTCATTGATATGGAGATTTGATTATGCCACGTGGTGTTCCTAAAGCCGGTTATCGTAAAACCAAAAACCAGAAAAATGGTCCTGTATCTATCACCAAGTTTAATACCGAGCCTGTTCCTGTTGTGGAATCACGGTTCACAATTAATGAGCGATTCGGCTTCGTTTCTGATATGGTCACCATGCTGGCCATTGGCGATCAGGCTTCCGTCATTGTTACAGGTCCTGGTGGTCTTGGCAAGTCCTTTACAGTAACCCAAGCCCTACGCCAATCTGGTCTGCAGGACGTATCATTGACCGAAGATTTTGAAGTTGGCGAGACCATGAGCAAAAGTGCCTACCGTGTCATCAAAGGCTATTCAACACCTAAAGGCCTCTACCGTACACTATATGAAAACCGTAACGGCGTGATTGTATTTGACGATTGTGATTCCGTCCTCAAGGATCCCGTATCATTGAACCTGCTCAAAGGTGCATTAGATTCTTATTCTCGCCGTATTATCTCATGGCGTGCTGACCTCCGTGATGATGACCTGCCTACCACTTTTGAATTCAAAGGCCGTGTTATTTTTATCAGTAACCTGTCATCCAATCAGATTGACCAAGCCATTATCACCCGATCAATGGCCGTTGACCTGTCAATGACACCGCAACAAAAAATTGAGAGAATGAAATTCATCCTTGATTCCGATGAATTCATGCCTGAGTACCCACGGGCAATGAAGCTTGATGCCCTCAACCTCATTGATTCCCTGCGTGATAATGTCAAGGAAATGAGCCTGCGTACCTTGATCCAAGTGACCAAGATTCGCAAAGCAAACCCCAACGGCAAATGGAAATCACTTGCCGAGTATACTATCTGTGGCTAATAGGAGATTTTATGAAAACCGCTGAAATTAAAAAAGGAATGCGTTTCCAACTCCGTAATGGATGGTTTGGAACCATGATGGACAATAAAAAGTCCACAACCCGCTTTGCAGAGGTTGAAGGCTTTTTTACTGAAATGGGATCCGTGTATTCCTTTGATATTGTCCGTGCCCAGACACCTGACGGTGAGTGGCATGCCGTAGAATACACGGAAAAGGAAATAAAAGTGTATGAAATGAATCAGGCTATTTTTGGATAAGAATTAAGGAGCATACAATGTTTTTATATGTCGGAGCCTATTGGGCTGATTTTCCGGAATCAGAATATGGTGGAATGTGGGTAGTCATGGCTGAAAATGAAAATCAGGCCGTTGAACTATTGAAGGAAGTTGATTATTATCCGGATGATGCTAGGGTCGAAAAAATCCGACAAGCCGTGCAGAAGGGAGATGTTTTTCAATTGGATGACAATGTACATTCCCATCAGGAACCAAAGGTTGTGGCCTGTATGTTTACTTAACAATCCAACAATTGTTTTTTTGATAATTTCCAGAGCCTCCGCATAGGAGGCTCTTTTTTTGGTTGATATCTCCATATGGACCACTACCAGAAAACCTCCTATAACCCTTCCTAGCCTCCCGTCGGACCGCATGGCCACTAGGTCCTGAGTGGTCCAGCGAGCCTGTTGTCAAAAAGCAACAAAATAATCCGGAATAACCCTTGACAATTCGGCTCAAATATCCTATAATTATTCCAGAATCCAGAATTCCGGAACCACTCCTGCACCCAATGTTATCAAATAAACAACATGGAATAATCCTTGACAATTCGGCATGGCTGCCCTATACTGTATCCATATTGATTGATGAGGAGAAAACAATGGTAAAATCGTTATATAAAGTGAATCGCCGCAAAGCCGAAGCCGAAGCGGTCCTCAAAGGTTTCGTGGCCGTTAATTATGAAAAATACAAGTCTGATTCCTATACCCTGGGGTATGTTAATCAAATGCTATTGAATACACTTGCTGAAAATGTAAGTGAAAAAGTTTTCAAAGATGCAATGGAAATGCTCCGTGCAACCACCGTGAAAAACTTTGTGAAAGGTTAATTATGAATTTTCAAAATGAAATGAATTCCTATCTCCGTTATCTCCTTGAAAACTATAAAACCTGGAGCCGTCCCGAGGATGCACTTGATGAGGTTTCCCGCCAGGTCCGTCAAAAAATGACCGAGGATTTTGCAAATAAACTGCGGTACAAGGAAGGTAGTAAGTATATCAAGGTGATACAAGGTTCCTCAGTTCATTCTTTTATTGTAAAAGAAGATGGTCCTAAATTTAAGAAAGGCGATATACTGAAGGCTGCCAGTTGGAATGCACCTGCTACCAACTTTGCCAGAGGTAATGTCTTATGTTTTAATTATGGTAACGTAAGTTGGGCGGGGGCTTGATGTTGTATTTTTACAACAGCGAGGTAAACTTGTTGACAATTGATGAGGTAACCATTATAATTAATGGTGTTGGTAACATTGAGGTAAACAAATGGGTAAAATGAAAAATCAAGTCCTTGGCGTCATGGAATCAATTGAAGATGGTATGACACCTAGGCAAGTTGCATTGTATATGGGTATGTCGGTTGATGAGGTAATAAAAATCATGGAAGCCATGGGTGTTAGCTATCCTGATGAATTTGATTATTATGAACAAACTTGATGAGGTGAAAATGAATCGTAATGCTATGGCTTTCGTTGAATCAGCCACAGAGGTATTTGGTACAGGTGCAATTATCAACCGTGACCAAATTGACAAGGTGGTAAACGAAAAAGGTCTTTCCTATCCCTATTGGTTTGTTTCTCGTCCTGCTTATCGTGCAGGTCGTGGTCAGTATAAACTTCCTATGACCAATATGCCTAAGACTGAGGTAACAAAATCTACACCAGTTGAGGTAACGGAAACCGAAACCGTTGAGATGGCGGCTCAGGTACTGGCTTTCAAACAACCCAAATTGATTGATGAATCTGAACCATCAATTCCTAATATCTTCCCTGATTATGTTCCGTTTGGTTTTTACAAAGACCTGAACAAAATCATTGGCTCAAAACAATTCTATCCTGTGTTCGTTACTGGTCTATCAGGTAACGGCAAGACCTTGATGGTTGAGCAAGTGTGTGCTACTCTTAAACGTGAATGTATCCGTGTTAATATTTCTATTGAAACGGATGAATCTGACCTGCTTGGTGGTCCTACACTTGTTGATGGTAATGTGGTTAACCGTGACGGTCCTGTTATTCTTGCAATGAAGCGAGGTGCTGTTTTATTGATTGATGAGGTAGACCGTGGTTCTAATAAACTTATGTGCCTTCAAGGTATTCTAGAAGGTAAGCCATACTTCAATAAAAAGAATGGCGAAATGGTTTATCCTGCAAATGGCTTCAATGTGGTTGCTACTGCAAACACCAAAGGTCGTGGCTCTGATGAAGGTAAGTATCTATCACAAATCCTTGATGATGCATTCCTTGAGCGTTTCCCAATTACTGTTGAACAGGAATATCCTGACGTTAAAACAGAAAAGAAAATTCTTACTCCTCTTATTGAAGATAAAGAATTTGTTGAATTGCTTGTGCAATGGGCAGATGTTATTCGTAAGTCGTTTGACGAGAATGCCGTAGATGAAATCATTTCTACTCGCCGTCTTGTCCACATTGCCAAAGCATATACGATTTTTGGTGATCGTATGAAAGCGATTGAATTGTGTGTTGCCCGCTTTGATACAGAAACCAAAATGTCATTCTTGGATTTGTATACCAAGATTGATGCAAAAGCGAATGAACCAGAACCAGTATCTGTGCCACCACAGACTGGCGAAGTTCCATTCTAACCCTTGACATACCATCCGGAGTGTGTTATATTGTAGTTCTATTAACTTGATTGGAGATTTATATTATGGCAAAAACTACTACTAAAACCCCCAAGATTCGTCCTCACAACAAAGTTGCACAGGTTCTCCTGAGCGGTAAGGTAATGAGTGTTGAAGATATCAAAGCGTCCTTTGCTGCTGATGCTAAGATGTCCAGCCTGATGTATCGCCTGTCTACCTTTGTGTATGACATCCGCAAGTATGACAATGGTGTAATCAAAGTCATCAAAGATGGTCGCAAAGTGACCTCTTACCAACTTGTAAACTTCAAAGAGTTTGACAAGAATGGTTGCTATGTTGGTAGCACTAGCAAGCCTGCTGCACCTGTAGCACAACCAGAAGTTACTGAGGCTGCGTGAGTAAGGAGTTTATATTTGAATGGTCAGCCACCGTCATCTTATTGATTGGTGTGGCGATGGCTGCCTTCAATTTATATCCTTATTATTTAATCGTGCAGGTAGTGGGTAATGTAATGTGGTTTGCTTTGGGCTATTATTGGCGTAAGTGGAGCCTGATGACTGTTCAATGCACCATTGTGGCTATCTATATTATGGGTCTTTTGAGTTATTATAATGGAAGATAGTGTTAAACGAAAGTTGAATGTGTGCCTATTCGCTATGTTAGGTAGTGATGAACTAGTTGACAAGTGGTGGGTATCTCCTAATCTTGCATTTGAAAATAAGACACCAGCAGAAGTATTTGAAGTGAACCAAAAAAATGTTATTGATTATGTTTTGAGTTATATACAAAAATAGGTGATATCATGCCCATTAGTCTAGCCACAGAAGCGGTAGAGATTGTACCTCCAGTTGAGGCTCCAGTTAAAGAAGTAATAGTGGAGCAGATAATAACTACTCCTAGTTCACCAGGATTGAATGTTGACCTTGCTTCAATGCTAGGTGTTTCAACATCAGTCCTTGAGAATATAGTAATCTTTGGTATAATCATTGCTATTGTTGGTCTTATTTTTGTTTTGTTCTGGAAGTTTATTGTTGCTGGTGTATTAGCCATATTCTGCTTAGTTGTAATCGCTGGGCACAAACCAGAAGATGCACAGGCTAAACCTTCAGTTAAAGTACAGAAACACATAGAACAAATACAAACAAAAGAAAATCCAAACTATCTACAAAAAGAATAATTTTATGTCAGTTCTTGATTTTATGGAAGAAAAGAAAACAACAAGAAAGAAGAAGGTAAAGGATGAGGAAGTTCCTATGGATACTTTTACCTGTGTAACCTGTAAAGGTAAATTCTTTGACATGGGTTCATACTTTCATAACAAGCCATCTACAAAATGTATTTGGTGTTCTAAGTTTCCTAATCGTTTTAAAGAAAAGAAAAAGTGAGGTTGATTTATGACCAGTGTTACCACACCATATGGCATCACAGCATTGACATTGGAAGACCTTGAAAAACTAAATGTGAATACAGTTCTTACCCATAGTTTTACTGATGGTAGTGTTAAACCAATACAAGGTGAACCTATTGTTGTTGAACTTACTCTAAACGAATCTGAGTTAGAGTGGTTGCAGGATTCAGAAAGAAAAATAAAACATGGGCTAGTACAAAAACTAGCAGAGGCAATGTATGAAAGTGGAAAATATATTGAATTCACCAGACAAGAATTGATCAATGAACAAAGATCAGTATTCCGTGCCAGAATCTTTGTAACCCCAGGGGATATGGTACAGTTGCTAAGAACTAACGGGACAATAAAATAGTTGACAATTGACACCAACTATGTTATAATGTCTTATCAAGTGAGAAAAGGTGTTATCAAATGAACAATGCATATCTTCGTAAATTAGTATCGGATGAGTTCCGTGAATTGCTTATGTTTGCTGGTTTGGTAAAAGACTATCATTGCAAAACAAAAGTAGAAGCAGGTAAAGATACCCACTATACCTTCAATACAATTATTGGTGAGTGTAAAGTATTCTCACCTAAACGCATATACATAAAAGACAAATCATATAAAAGCCTTCGTGAAGCCCGCTTTGAATTGTACAGATACCTATGAACGAACGAATTCAACTACTCTCTGAACAGGCTGAAAAATATGCCGATGATAATTTTAGAGGCGAACCTACATGGTCTGAAGCATTCGAGTCAAAGTTCGCCGAGTTGATTGTTCGGGAATGTACGAATATCTGTGAGGAACTTGGTGATAAAGGTTTAGATGGTCACTATTGTGTAGACAAAATTAAAGAACATTTTAAAATTCAAAAATGAAAATCGCCATTTGTTCTGACCTACACCTTGAGTTTGGTGATCTGGTTCTCCGCAATGAGGAAAATGCTGACGTATTGATCCTTGGTGGAGATATTCTGGTTGCCGATAATCTGCGTTATCTTGATCCTATCTTACATGATCCCGATACCTCTCCTAAAACAATAGGAATGGCTGAACGGTTCTATGCCTTTGTGGAGAACTGCTGCAAAGAATTTAAGATGGTCCTCTACATTGTAGGCAATCACGAACATTATAATGGTGACTTTAGTGAAACTTTGCCATTAATCCGCAAATACCTAAAGTTTGAAAATTTAGTCGTACTAGATAAAGAAAGTATCCGTATAGGCGATACAATTTTCTTTGGCGGTACATTGTGGACTGATATGAACAAAGAAGATCCTTTTACGTTCTATCGTGTACAACGTGGTATGAATGATTTTCGTTTAGTGACCAATAAACAAGTTGGTGAGGACTGTAATTTCCTTCCACAAGATGCAGTAGAAGATCATAAATTGTTTTTGGCTAAACTAAAAACTTGTTTGACGTTGAATCCAGAAACTAAGTTTGTGGTTGTTGGTCATCATGCACCAACAAAAGAAAGTGTTAAGCCTAGATATAAAAAGGATCATGAAATCAATGGTGCATATTCAAGTGACCTAGTAGAATTCATACTTGATCACCGTAACATCAAACTGTGGACGCATGGTCATACCCATGATGAGTTTGATTACATGGTAGGCACTACCCGTATCGTTTGCAATCCTCGTGGCTATGATGGCTATGAAGATCGTGCCGATCAATTTAAACTCAAATATGTGGAGGTGTAGTATGCGTGGTGAAATCCTAAGAGCAAGTTTAATTCATTTTCAGAGCCATATTCAAAAACATCGTGTAAATGTTGAGGTAATGCTGCGTAATCCTACAGCATTACCAGAACATACTGATTTGATGGATGCAATTGAAAAAGAATTAGCATACATTGCCGAGTATCAAGATAAGATTGAGGCTTTGAAATTGTTTCCTGTCTTTGATGGAAAAGAACATGACTGAAATAGTCAAAGACTCTCTGGTCGTTGATAGGTTCATTGAGCAACTAGGTGAGTATGCTATGCTTCAAAATCAATTCGGTGAGCATGAGCGTGGTATACTCATAAATAAGGCTGCTATTGTCATTAGACTGTTGACTCATCATTGCATGGCTTATGATATTGGCATCCCTGCTCAACAAATCAATGCCATCATAAATGGAAAATAGTTTAATCTACTTTGTCTTTTTTCTTTTCTTATTTTTTGCCATTCGTCTTGGTGATCCGTTTGGCTTTTTCTTGACAATAATTGGTTTCTTTGTTATGATGTATATTATGGAGAATAATGATTAATGCGTGTATATATTTCCAATTATCGTAATCACTGGTATTCACCATATACATGGATTGATTATGCTTTCTTTTGGACTGATTGGTCTAAATGCAGCCGTAATCGTAATATCATTATGGATGAAAAGTACATTGAACATCCCGAATGGGTGGATAAGATTGCTGATTTCCTTACACCTATTTCCCGTGGTATTCAAACTGTCTTAGATAAGATACATCCTCCCATTAGATATGTTAAGATTGACCATTGGGATACATGGAGTATGGATAGTACTCTCTCCAATATCATTCTTCCTATGCTGAAACAACTGCGTGATACCAAACATGGTTCACCTATAGTTGATGCTGAAGATGTACCAGAAGAACTACGCATAGTTGGCTATGAAGGTGGATCATCACAATTTATATTAGAGTTTGAAAACCAAGAACAATATCAAAAAGACTCTTGGGATATCACCCATCGTCGTTGGGAATGGGTATTGAATGAAATGATTTTTGCCTTTGAGCATATCGTAGATGATTCATGGAAAGAATCATTTGCTTCTGGTGAAATCGATATGCTTTGGATACCTGTTGATAAAGATGGTAACGAAGTACCTAAAGGCGAACACTCATACTACCAGATGGGTCATGGGCCAAAACATACCTATGTGTGTGACTATGAAGGTATGCAGAAGGTAGAGGACCGTGTACAGAATGGTCTAAGACTGTTTGGTAAATACTATAGTGGGCTGTGGGATTGACAATGAAGTATTATACCATCTGTTATCCTGATGTGACCACTTTGGGTCATGAATATACCCATTGGGAAACACTATCGGAGCAAGAGATAATAGAACAGTATTGGGTGCATTGGTTTACAAAGATGATTAACAATCAACAACCTACAGAAGAATTAACAACAGAAAGATGCATAGAGGATTGGTGTATTGTGCATTGGGCAGAACGAAACTACTGGAGAGAGATGAAGGACTGTATAGCATGATATCCATTATTCATTACATTAGTGCCAAACGCAGATTAGAAGAAGCAGATAAAACATTCGCCATGTTAGATGGTGATGTATCGCCTATGATGCGGGCACAGAGAGATATGATTAAGTTTGAAGCAGAATATTACCAAGAAAGAGTTGGTAGATTGGCACTTTATGCATTAGGTGTTGCAATTGTTTCGTTAGTGTGTTATATTACATATGCTGTTTTTATTCATGTAGGAGTGTTATAAACTATGAAAGTAATTGAATATTTGAAGAATCATCTAAACTATGTTATGATGGCTGTTGTTTTGATTGGTCTGGCATTTCTTTTGTTTTTGACTGCTAAAAGAAGTTTTGAAGAACTAAAGAACCCACCTGCACTTGCTGATGTAAAAGGTGTACAGAATCATTTAGTGTGGGATGTAAATGGTAACTGTTACTTTGTACGTCCACACAATGAATACACTAACTATCTTGTTGCTGTACCCGATTGTAACAAAGTTCGCTAAGGAGAAAATGTGAAAGCTTATTCTGGTTTTAAAATGTCACAAGAAACAAAACGTATGCTCTCTGTAACGTCAAAAGAGAATCTTCCTTTCATGAAAAAACTTTTCATTGGGGCAGAGATTGCAGAAGCAAAAGCAAAGCAAGCAAAAATTAAAGATAATTCTAAACCCGATTTGGAGGCATAATGGCTACATTTATTGAAGTTGATTCTGTAGAAAAAGGCTGTAAAGTAATCATCAATCTTGATGATATTATTGAGATTGCTCCACTTGCTGCTGGTGGTTGTGTATTGTTCTTTGCTGATTCTGCTGCTGTTAATGGTAAGTCTGCATATGCCGTAAAAGATAGTTATGAACAATTCAAACAATTTGCAATGCAAACAGTAACGGCAGAATCTATTTCTGCTCGTTTCCCAACCAAGAAAGAATCAAAAGAGAAAACCGATAAACTGGAGATCCCTAAGTTCTAATCATGAACATCTTTTATCTACATAATGATCCTGTGAAGTGTGCAGAGATGCACAACGACAAACATTGCATTAAAATGATTCTAGAATACTGTCAGCTACTCTCTACGGCTCACCGTATTCTAGATGGCACAGAAACTCAAGCCAAATCAAAAACTGGTCGTAATGTTAAGCGTTGGGTACTGAACAATGAGATGGAGAATGTCTACTACTCTGCTACTCATATCAGTCACCCATCCGCTGTTTGGGCAAGACAATCGGCAGCAAACTATGATTGGCTTGTTCACTTGTTGATGGCTCTCTGTAAAGAATATACCTATCGTTACGGTAAGGTGCATAAGTGTGAGCAGATAGGCCTAGTACAAGCATTGAGAATTCATCCTAAGAATATTCCCAATGATAGAGTATTTACTGAACCCACACCTGCTATGCCTGAAGATGTAAAAATTTCTGGTGATTCCATTGCTTCTTACAGAAATTATTACATAAATAATAAGACGCATCTTGCATCATGGAAAGGTAAAGTGAATTCAAGACCTATACCTAAATGGTATACTGAAGGTTGTCTCCAGAAAATGGTTGATATCAACCAAGAACTTGGGTTGTACGCTTAAAAAAAATTTCAAATTGTGACAGTTCCGTTACTTTTTGAGTGTTTAAGCAGTTCAACCAAAGGAGATAACATGAAATTCAAAAAAGTATTAGCAGCATCCTTCCTATTTCTCTCTACGGTTGTATCAGCAGCAGAATTTACTGGTGCAGGTGCAACCTTTCCTTTCCCAATCTATGCTAAGTGGGCTGAAGCATACAAAGCACAAACTGGCATTGGTCTAAACTATCAATCAATCGGTTCTGGTGGTGGTATTCGTCAAATCAAAGCCAAGACAGTTGACTTTGGCGCAAGTGATATGCCATTGAAGCAAGACGAATTAGATAAAGAAGGACTGATGCAGTTTCCTGCAATCATCGGTGGTGTTGTGCCTGTATTTAATCTAGATGGTATTGAATCGGGCAAACTAAAACTCACACCTGAGATTATTGCAAATATTCATTTAGGTAAAATTACAAAATGGAATGATAAAGCAATTGCAGAAATCAATCCTGGTGTTAATCTACCTGCAATGAATATTACTGTTGTGCATCGTGCAGATGGTTCAGGGACTACATTTATCTGGACAAACTTTTTAGGCAAAGCCAATGCAGAATTTGCCAAAGCAGTAGGTGAAGGTACAGCAGTTAAATGGCCAGTGGGTGTAGGCGGTAAAGGCAATGAAGGTGTTGCAGCACAAGTACAAAGACTGAAAGGTGCGTTTGGTTATGTTGAATATGCATATGCAAAGAGAAATAAAATTCCTTATGCATCACTAAAAAATCGTGATGGTAATTTTGTATCACCTGATGATTCTACATTCAAAGCAGCAGCCGCAAATGCAGATTGGAAAAATGCACCAGGTATGTATTTGTTACTCACATGGCAAACAGGTAAGGATGCTTGGCCAGCAACAGGTGCAAGTTTCATTCTTATGCACAAGCAACAAGCAGATACACTAACAGGTCGTGCAGTTCTCAAATTCTTTGATTGGTCATACAAGAATGGTGCTCAGATGGCAACTGAACTAGAATATGTTCATATGCCACAAGACGTAATCAAACTTGTACAAGACAACTGGCGTAAGGATCTAAAAGGTCCTGACGGTAACCCAATCTGGAAGTGAGGACAAAATGAAACTATTTAAAAAACTTTCTATCGTAGTTGCACTAGCCGCAGTAATTCCTGCATATGCTGATGAGTATAAAGAAACATTGAATATTCTCAGAGAGAAGAATGTAATCACTCAAAAAGAATATGAATCAAAACTCAAAGCATATGAAGAAAGAGAAGAAAACAAAAAGTTTGCAGAACAGCGAATTGACAAAGACGTTAGCGATTCAGTCAAATATAGACAAGCCAGAGCAAACGATGGTTCAGTCACAGAAAATGGAATCGGACTTAAATCAAAAGATGGTAACAACACCATTCAATTTACAGGTCGATTACATATGGACTATCGACAGTACACACCAAATTACGGTGTCGGTCAAACCACGGATTCGTATCAAAACGTAGCAGAGATGCGCCGTGGTAGATTTGGTGTTCGTGGACAATTCGCAAAAGACATCAAATATGAATTCTCTGGTAACTTTGGTAATGATGTCGGTGCAGCATCTTCATCAACCACAATGGATGTTGCATGGGTAAACTATGCAGCCAATCCAGAACTACAATACCAATTCGGTTTATTCAAGATGCCATTCAGTCTTGAGCAACTGCAAAGTTCCAACAATCTTGATATGATGGAGCGTAGTTTGATTGGTCAAGTTGAAGGTGAATTTATTCCTGGTAAAGAAACTGGTTTTATGATTCACGGTATTCCTAAGCCTGGTTTGACATACGCTATTGCAGCAAGTCGTGGTCGTGCTAACAAAGACGCTGTGTCGGATGGATTTGATTATATTGGCCGTGTGACTACAAACATTGCTGAACTACAAGGTAGCAAAGCATATACACTACACTTAGGTGCTGCATATAGTACAGGTGAAATCAAAGGTGGTGTTGCACCAGCAAGTGGCAGAACAGAAGCACGTTCACAAAATGCTTGGTTCACTGGCTCTGCATTAGGTGGTGTAACTGAGAGAACCCGTCAAGGCCTTGAAGCAGCATTTGCATATAATGCTTTGAAAGTACAAGCAGAACAATTTAATTTCATATATGATCCTACAACAGGAAACAATCAAGAAATTAAAGGCTATTATGTTCTTGCAGCATACAATCTGACTGGTGAATCATATAACTACAAAGATGGTGTATTTGGTGCAATCAAACCTGCTAATCCTTTAGACAAAGGTGGTAAAGGTGCCGTGCAAGTCAATGTGCGTATGAGTGAGTTTGATGCCAGCAATATCACAGTTGCTACTGGTAAATCAAATCGTGCTACTGCCATGACCTATGGTATCACATGGTTTGTTACCGATAATATGCGTTTCATGGTGAACTATGTTGACACTAAATTTGATGCACTTGTAGGTAGCTCAGGTAGCCGTGTGAATGGTGACCGTGCTATTATGTTTAGAAGCCAACTAAACTTCTAATTATATAAATCGGTCACAATGATAAGGTGACTCTGGACCCGTAACCAGAACTAATATGCAAAAAACATACCGTAGTATTTTTATATCCGACGTTCATTTAGGAACGAAAGATTGTAAAGCCGGACATCTTAACAATTTTCTCAAGCATAATACATGTGAAACACTATATCTTGTGGGTGATATAATTGATGCGTGGAAAATTAAACAGAATAAATGGCGTTGGAAACAAAGTCACACAAATGTGATTCGCAGAATATTAGGTCATGCTAAGAGAGACACTAGAGTAGTTTATGTATTGGGAAATCATGATGAGTTTCTCAGACCGTATTTACAATACAATTTAAATTTCGGAATGGTAGAAGTATACAATCAAATAGAACATATTGGTGCTGATGGTAAACATTATCTTGTGGTACATGGCGATTTGTTTGACGGTATTACAAGGCTAGCCCCTTGGCTTTCATTTTTAGGAGACAAAGCATATGACGCCGTTTTATCTTTCAATACTAGAATCAATAGCATCTTACATAGAATGGGCTTTGGTTATTTTAGTCTCAGTCGCTATCTTAAACACCGGGTAAAAAAAGCAGTAGACTTCATGTTTCAATTTGAAACAAATTTAACAGTATATTGTAAGAAAAAAGGATTTGATGGAGTAATTTGTGGGCATATTCATCATGCAGAGATAAAAGAAATTGATGGTGTTGTTTATATGAATGATGGTGATTGGGTTGAATCGTTGACTGCACTTGTTGAGCATCATGATGGCAGATGGGAAATAGTCACATGGACACAGGAGAGCGATAATGTGGTTGATGATATTGATAGCGGTACACATAAACAATCCAAAGGACATTCCAGGAAGAATTAATTTGCAGTTTGAAACACAACAACAATGTGAACAAACTTTACAGTCTATGACATACTGGTTGAAGTTTGATAATTTCAAAGTTGAAGGAAAGTGTGTAAAGAGATGAAACTAAGCGATAAAATTACTATTGTTATTCCTTGTAGGAACGAAGAAAATTATATAAATCATTTGCTTAATTCTTTACGTCAACAGAAGATAGGTGACACTAGAATTATTATTGCCGATTGTTCAACAGATAACACTAGAGAAGTAATAAGAAATAATCGTGCTTTTTTGAATATTGAAATTATTGAAGGTGGTCCTGTTGCAACTGCAAGAAATAATGCAGCCAAACTAGTTACGACACCTTATATTCTATTCATAGATGCCGATGTAATATTCTTTGATAATTACACAATTCGTGATGCTGTTTTTGAGATGGAACACAACAACTTAGATTTGATTGGAGCAAACATCAAGTGTTATGAAGATAATTGGAAAGCAGAACTTGGGTTTATGATTTTCAATAAGATCAATCATATACTAAAACATTTCTCTCCTTTTGCTGTTGGTGCATTCATGTTAACTCGCAAGAGTAAGTTTGATGAGTTTGGTGGGTTTCAAGATAAGTTTTTAACGTCAGAAGATTACTTCCTTTCACGAATGTATGATCCCAAAAAGTTTAAAATAATAAATCACTATTTTGGCCAAGATGCTAGACGATTTAAAAAGATGGGTTACTTTGGTATGGCTTGGTACCTCATCAAGAATTTTTGGAATAGAAACAATGAGAAATATTGGAAGAATTTAGATGCTAGTAAGTATTGGAACTAAATATACTTGACTACTACGTTACAATCATATATAATTATACTATATTTTATGGAAGATTGAATGATGGAAAATATGCTGAATGTACAAAGTCTTTATCCTTCTAATGTGTACTGGATACACAGCCCACAATATCTTGAGATAGCGAAAGAAGTTTCTTATGCCTATCTAGCAGAAACAAAAAAACAATCCACTTGTAATCCTGCATATCCTGTACACATGACAGAGTATATGGATGATTCTAGACTGTATCCAATGGTTGAATATATTTGTGGTACTGGACATAATATCTTAGAATCACAAGGTTACAATATGGAAGGATGGGTCGTAACGTGTAGGGAGTTTTGGTGTCAAGAACACGAAAAATATTCTGGTCACGAAGAACATGTACATGGTTTTGGTAATCAACTGACAGGAATATATTTCTTAGATGTACCAGAAAATTCTTGTAAGTTTTCTGTATATGATCCAAGACCAGCAAAACGTCAAATTAACATGCCTCCCAAAAACGTGAATGAGTTGACCGATGCAAGCACCATTGCTTTTTTTGATCCAAAGCCAGGGATGTTATATTTCACTAATTCATGGTTGCCTCACGGATTTACTAGAAATGGAAATGACGATTCCTTCACATTTATTCATTTCAATCTAGGTGTAGGAAGAATTAAAAATTATAACCCACCATCCGAAACAATTATCATATGAATAAATATAAGATACGATACAATCAAACAAGAGGTAATCCAGGTAGAGGCACACCTGATCATGTTTGGAGAGTATTTGAAAACAATAGAGAATATCTTTTTAAGAATGTGACTATCAATGTGCCATGTAAAGGTGAATCTGAAGAAGATGGACAACATTGGAATATTGTGTGTCACGGTTACCTTCAAATAGATAGAGTAACCTCTACTGCGATTATTAATGACAAACCTAATGATATAACACTATGCCAACATACGAATTCTTGAACAAAGAAACCAATGAAATTGAAGAACATACTATGAGAATATCACAGTATGATAAATTCAAAGAACAAAATCCCCACTTAGAAAGATACATAGACGAAGCACCCATCTTAGGTGATGGTATGCGTATGTCTGTTCCTGGTATTGGTCAACCCGATGCAAGATTTGAAAGAGAGATTATAGGTCGCATCAAAGAAAAAGTTCCACACAATACAGTAAAGCATGGTCACAAAACTAAAATGCCTCGTGAATGGTAAAGGAGAAACAATTGGCACCAAGAAAAAGAACAGCAGCAGCAGAAGCCAAATCACAACATTTTTCACTTAAAAAAATAAAGCCTTTAACAGAGAATCAAGAAAGAACATTTGAAGCATATGAAGCAGGTAATCATTTAGTCTTATCAGGATCAGCAGGGTCAGGTAAATCTTTTCTTGCAATGTATCTTGGTCTTAAAGATTTGTTAGACGATGCATCACATTACAACAGAATCATTATCATTCGTTCAGCAGTACCTTCAAGAGATTTAGGATTTGTACCAGGTACACTTGAAGAAAAAGCAAAGATATATCAAGAACCGTATCAGAACATCGTCAACGAATTGATTGGTCGAGGCGATGCATGGCACTTCTTAATACATAAAGGAATTGTAGAGTTTCAAACAACCAGCTTTCTAAGAGGTCTAACATTTAGAGATTGTATTATTGTGTTTGATGAATTTCAATCTGCTACATTTCATGAAATCGACACAGTATTGACACGCATAGGAGAGAATTGTAGATTTATATTGTGTGGAGATTATAATCAAAATGACCTAAACAATAAGAAAGAGAAGTCTGGCTTGACGGATGCTGTCCGTATACTAAATAATATCAAAGACGTACATCATATCAAATTTGGATTAGAAGATATCGTCCGAAGTGGTTTCGTCAAAGAATATCTAACAGTAAAAGAAAAGCTTGCTTTATAGATTTACAACCTGAGGTAAAGATGCCCATAACAGCCAATAATACGCAAATTACATTTAACGACAATACCAGACAAGTTACAGCATATCCAACTGCCGCTGTACAAAATCGTATAATGAGAGTGTATGAAGGACCATCTGTTACGGCCAATACTACTGGAACTTGGCCTAAACCTACAGGGTTAAAAGGAATACAAGTGACCGTTGTTGGTGGTGGTAATCGAGGTGGTAGAGGTACCCCAGGAGTTCCTACTCCCTCAAACTTTAATCAGGCTTTTGGTGGTGGCGGCGCCGGAGGAACAGCAATAAGATATTATCCAGCACCATCAATACCCGGACCTCAACCATACAGAGCTGGAGGAGCCGCCAATACATCTTCCTTTGGTGTTGCTCCACTAACAGTTATTTCTGCAACTGCCGGTAACACCGGAACAGCTTTTTCGGGAGGTACTGGTGGTATCGGTACAAATGGAGACATTAATATTAGAGGTGGTTCAGGAGGAAGAGCAGCAAACCTCATATCAGGACTGTATAATGGAGGAGTTGGTGGAATGTCATCCTTAGGTGGTGGAGGTGCATCAGGTAGTGATGGAAACAAATACGGTGGAGGTGGTGGCGGTGCCTCTGGATGTGGCATACCAGGAATTCCTAATTCCTTCGGCCTCGGAGGTGTAGGTGTTGTTATAATTGAAGAATACTATTAATATCAATAAAATAAATACGAAAACGCTACTCGAAAAATAATATTAAAAATGCCCATAACAGCCAATAATACACAAATTACATTTAATGATGGTACGGTACAAACCGTGCCTTATTATGTCGGTGGTACTCCTAGAATGTTTAGCTATACTTCTGATACCACTTATACTAAAGCACCAGGTGTAAAGGCAATAAAAGTTACTGCGGTGGGCGCTGGCGGTCCTGGGAGAGGTAATATTGATGCGAATACATCAAGTGGAGGTGGTGGTGGAGGAGGTGCAGTTGTCATAATATATCCTGGCCCAAGCATAGTTGAACCTATATCAATTATTGTTAGTTCTTCAAATACAACCTTTGGTGGACCATCAACAGGACCTGCATCGGCACAGTCAGTTCAGATTATAGCATATGCTGGTAGCGGTAATACACTTCCTGATGTAGCTAATAATCGATCTGGTGGAGCAGCAGGATATGGTTGCGTACCTATTGCTAATCCACTTAAGAGTTCAGCACTAACTATGTGGGGACAGGCGGGAGAATCAGGACGTAGTATATCAAGTAATGTAACAACTTGGTCTGGTATTGGAGGTAGCTCTATTTTAGGTGGTGGGGGTGCTATTGGATTACCAGGAACTGGTTACGGTGGAGGTGGTGGAGGTGCAAACACAGCCTCACCTAATATTTCCGCAGGTTCGGGTGCACCGGGTATCGTCATAATTGAAGAATTTTTTTAAAGAGTTAAGAAATGCCAATAACATTTAGCAATACTGAAATTATATTTAATAATCAGCCTTGTGGACAAACAACAGCATATTGTAATCCAGTTGGTAGTAGTATAACAAGGTATTACACAGCATCAGGTCCAGGAACTTGGCCTAGACCTAATATAACAGGTGAGAATTCATTAAAGGCAATAAAGGTTACTGTAGTTGGTGCTGGTGGACCAAATGCCGTTCTTCCTGGACCAGGTGCAGAACAAGGTGCTGGTGGAGGTGCTGGTGGTGGGGCAGCAATTAAATATTATCCTGGTCCATCAATACCTGGTCCTCAACCTTATGTTGTTGGTACATCATTACCTGGCCCAGGCGTGACGCAAGCAAATGGAACTTCTTCCTTTGGGGCAGCACCACTAACTGTTGTTTCAGCCACAGCAGGAGATTCGGGTTCTAGTATATATGCCGGCATAAATGCAGGGTCTGGATCGGGAGGAGATGTCAATTTTACTGGTGGTGCAGGCACCCAGGGTCTTAGACAATTAACACCAATATCATTCAACGCCGTTGGTGGTCAAGGAGGAAGTTCCATTTTTGGTGGAGGAGGCCGTTTTATTTCACCAGGAACTCCTGCACTTTCTACAGTTGCTTATGGTGCTGGTGGTCATGGTGGTGTTAACCCTGGTGGACCAGCCATTTCACCCACACCACCATCAGTTCTCGTTCGTGGTGGTGAAGGAATCGTTATAGTTGAAGAATTTTATTGATTAAAAGTAAAAGGTGAATTAATATGAGTGCCCGTGAACATTTCAACAGACAAGGTGTTTTGCTTTTTAAAAACATAGTATCACCAGAAATATCAAAGTTTATGACTCATCTGCTGGCGGTAAAAGGTGCGATGGGAGTAGGTGGCGACGATCAAATACCAAACTCAAAAGCAGCAGGTCATGGTGAACTTGCCTGTGAAACTATTTTAGAAATGGTATGGCCAAGATTAGAGGAAGCGTTAGAGGAAGAACTCTTTCCCACATACTCGTATGCTCGTTTATATGGTAATGATGATGAGTTAAAGATACATTCTGATAGACCTTCATGTGAAATATCTGTTACAATACAACTAGGTCGTTCCCATCATTATTCTTGGCCTATATACATGGCAGGTCACCGTTATGATTTAGCAGAAGGTGATGGTGTTGTATATAAAGGATGTGATCTATTGCATTGGAGAAAGCCATGTGATGGTCCAGAACATTATTATTCTGGACAAGTATTCTGTCATTTTGTTCGTGCTAATGGTCCATATGCTGAGTTTATTGGTGATAAGAGATGGAATGGACAACATCCTTTTGTAAGAGATCGTATGATTGATATGTATAGAAAGTGAGTTAATTATGTCACAACAATTGATATTTCCTGTTGCACCATTCAATGCACCGGGGAAAGATGATATTTGTTATTGGGAAGGATTTCTATCTGATGATGAAATCAACTACATTCTTTCTCGTCCTGAGTGGCATGACCAACATGATGCTCAAATTGGCGCAGATGGTGTTGGACTAGTGGATAAAGAAAAACGTAGAACCAATGTTTCTTGGATGCGTGTTGATAGAAAAAATCATCACATTTGGGAAAAGATAACAGATGCAATTTGGTCTGCTAATCGTCAATTCTTTCAATTTGATCTAACGGGTTGTTATGAACCAGCACAGCTAGGTGTATATACACAACATGATCAAGGACACTACGATTGGCATACTGATGCTAGTCTATGCAATTCAAATCATGTTTATAGAAAATTATCAATGTCATTGATGTTAAGTGATCCTTCTGAGTTCGAAGGAGGTGAATTACAAGTCAAATATGGTAATGATGATATTAAACAATTGGAACAGAAAAAAGGTCGTGCATGGTTTTTTCCGTCATGGACATTACATCGTGTCACTCCAGTCACTAGAGGTATTCGCCGCTCACTAGTATTGTGGGTTGGTGGTCCAGGATTTAAATAATGTTTAACTATTGCCCACCTAAAGAACTACAAGACCTACAATCAGAAACTTTTCCTGACGGTAAAAGATACTATAAGTTGCCAGATGGTACTAAGTTGCCATCTGTAACTACTGTTGTTGGATCCAAAAAGAAAAAAGCTATCATGGAATGGAGAGCAAGAGTCGGCGAAGAGGAAGCCAATCGTATCTCTAAACAAGCTACTTCCCGTGGCACTAATGTGCATACTATCTGTGAGAACTATCTAAATAATAAACAGGATTATATGAAAGGTGTGATGCCTGATGCTGTTGAGTTTTTTCTCTCAATAAAACCCTATCTGAACAAGATAAACAACATTCATTATCAAGAGCAAGCGTTGTGGTCTAAAGCAATAGGTATGGCTGGTAGAGTAGATTGTATTGCAGAGTATGACGGAGTACTTTCTGTAATTGATTTTAAGACCTCTGCAAGACCAAAGAAAAGAGATGATGTATTAGATTATTTCTGGCAAACTACAGCATATGCTTTAATGTATGAAGAACTGATTGGTATCCCTATTGATAACCTGGTTGTTATTATGGCAGTTAAAGATTCACCACCAATTATCTTTAAAGAAAAAACTGAAGATCATCTAAATGGTTTAGCAGAAGTTATCAAGCATTATCACCAGAATAAACATTGACATTTAATTAAGATTTTAGTATAGTGACTAAATGATAGATTATGTAAAAACTTATGATAACGTTCTGTCGAAAGAAGAATGTGAACATATCATAAAAAAATTTGAGTCTAATCTCACACATCAGGTAAGAAATTACCATGAAAACCATCATTCTTTTAAACAGATAAACATCAATCACCACATTGATGTTTGGG
>Ga0315909_10002921_pt1 | contig 21404 bp, 31 predicted proteins | sample LakEriMetagenome_11_FD_203527 | JGI IMG/M metagenome (GOLD analysis project Ga0315909, IMG submission 203527) | Freshwater fungal communities from buoy surface, Lake Erie, Ohio, United States - Buoy 2 MA125 | ecosystem: Environmental > Aquatic > Freshwater > Lake | place: USA: Lake Erie, Ohio... | reverse complement strand
ATTGCTATAATTACTTCAGTTAAACAAAACCACCTAACTAGATTATGTCTCGCAAAAATTCCGTGACAACTGACTACATCGTTACTTCCCTCAAGGCACTCTTTGGCACCGAAGTTACTTCTGCCGATATTCGTGGATGGTGTGCATCCAACGGAGCAAACTATCAAACCGTGTCCTCCAAACTTGAGGGTTACAAAGTTTCTCGTGGTCGTTGGAATCTTGAAGTGACTCCTACCGTTGTTGGTAAGATGGAACAGGCATATCAAGCTCCTGCTGCCCTTCCTGCCGTAGAACAGAACCTTATTCCTGATAAAGATGATACCTTCGTCAAGTTTGGTAATTTTGCTGACATTAAAAAGATTATTCAGTCCCGTCTCTTTTACCCTACGTTCATTACGGGTCTTTCGGGTAATGGCAAAACGTTTAGTGTTGAGCAAGCGTGTGCCCAACTTAATCGTGAATTGATTCGTGTCAATATTACGATTGAGACCGATGAGGATGATTTGATTGGTGGTTTCCGTCTTGTGAATGGTGAGACGGTGTGGCACAACGGACCCGTGATTGAGGCACTTGAGCGTGGTGCCGTGTTGCTTCTCGATGAAGTGGATCTTGCTTCCAATAAAATCCTGTGCCTACAATCCATCCTTGAAGGTAAAGGTGTCTTCCTGAAAAAGATTGGTCGTTTCGTGAAACCTGCCTCTGGATTCAACGTGATTGCCACCGCAAACACCAAGGGTAAGGGTTCTGATGATGGTCGCTTCATCGGCACCAACGTCCTCAACGAAGCGTTCCTGGAGCGTTTCTGCGTGACTTTTGAGCAACCTTATCCTGCCGCCGCTACGGAGATTCGCATCCTTCAGGGCATCGCAGCATCGCTGGGTCTTACCGAGATTGATGATTTCTGCAAGCGACTTGCCGACTGGGGTGATGTGATTCGTAAGACCTTCTATGATGGTGGTATTGAGGAAATCATCTCCACTCGCCGCCTGGTTCATATCATCCGTGCCTACAGCATCTTCGGTGATAAGGCAAAGGCAATTCAGGTTTGCATCAACCGTTTTGATGAAGAAACCAAAACCGCATTTCTTGAACTCTATGACAAGATTGATGCTGACTTTGAGATGCCTACCGAAAACTCTGAATTGACGATTGAGGTTGACTTGAACCCCACAATCTGATATAATTGGGGGAGGTTAATTATGACTTTCCCCCTTTATGTTTGGACCTGAAGACGAACAAAACCTAGTTGAATACAAAATTACTATGAGTGAATCAAAAAATCATCTTTGGAAATACAACGAAGATAAAATCCTGAAAGATGTTGAGGATTATGTGACCACTACCTATCACGGGCATTATTGTGGTGATAGTGATGGTTATGCCGATATCCAGACCATTGACCTGATGGCAGCAAAGAAACTGGCAGCAGGTTTCTGTCAGGCAAACATCCTGAAGTACGGTTCCCGTTATGGTGATAAGGATGGGCGTAACAAGCGTGACTTGATGAAAGTCATTCACTATGCTATGCTACTGCTTCACTTTGACGGGCATTATACTCGCAAAGACAATGGACTTACCGAATTCACCCGTTGATTATGAAACTGAAACCTCAAATTATGAAACTCTCTGATAATACTCTCGCCCTTCTCAAGAATTTTGCTGGTATTAACAATTCGATTCTTGTAAAGCAAGGCAATCGTCTTCGTACTATTTCTGTCGCTAAGAACATTCTTGCCGAAGCAGATATTAGTGAAGAATTCCCCCGTGACTTTGCAATTTATGATCTAAATCAGTTTTTGAATGGGTTGAGTCTTCACCAAGATCCAGAACTTGATTTTACTGAAGACTCTCATATCACCATTCGTGAAGGTAAGCGGCGGGTTAAGTACTTTTATGCAGATCCTAATGTAATTATTTCTCCCCCAGACAAAGAAATCAAACTTCCCTCTCAAGATGTTTGCTTCCAGTTGGATAGCGTGACTTTGGAAAAACTGCTTAAAGCAGCAGCAGTCTATCAACTTCCTGATTTTTCTGCAGTTGGTGATGCAGGTGTGATTCGTCTTGTAGTTCGTGATAAGAAGAACGATACTTCTAACGAATATTCTATTGTTGTTGGTGAAACTGATAATCAATTCACTTTCAACTTCAAGGTTGAAAACATTAAGATTATTCCTGGCGCTTATGATGTGGTTGTGTCAGAAAAACTTCTGTCACAGTTTACAAATAGTAAGTATAATCTCTGCTATTATATTGCTTTGGAACCAGACAGTATTTTTAACTGATGGATTTTTTCTTTTACCTAACTCCGCAAGCCAAAGAAATTATTAGTCTTATTAACAAAGCAAAATATTCTGTAAGAGAAAATGTTGAATTTTGTGAAAATAAAAATTTCTTTGGATATGCAGATTTTGGTAAAAAGTTTGTAATCTGTACAAAAAATATTAAAAATAGTGGTTTTGATACTAAGTTTTATATTAATGAAACTGTGTATCACGAAGCTATTCATATAGCACATCATTGTAACGGTTATAGACCTTTTGGTATTTCTAAAAAAAATATGCCACTTCCATCTAATAAACTTCAAGATGTTAAAAACTCAGTAAATTCTTCTACTGCAACCTCTCAAATGGAACATGAAGCTTATTGGATGGAAGACAAACCTGATAAAGTTCGTTATGTACTTCAAAAATATTGTTTCTAATGAACATCTTTGTAACAAGTGAATATCCTGCTGAAAGTGCTATCTGTTTGCCCGATAAGCATGTAGTTAAAATGCCTTTAGAGTGCTGCCAGATGCTCTCTATCATTGCTTCTAAGTGGTATCATAACTACGGACCACTTCTTAAAGCAGACGATACACCCTACAAAACAGAGAAAGGTGCTTTCCGCAACCATCCCTGTACCAAATGGGCAGCAGAGAGTATTCATAATGCCTACTGGTTGATTAAGCACGGACTTAATCTATGTGATGAATACACCCTGCGTTATGGTAAGGTTCATTCCTGTTACAAGACACTCGTAGATTCTTATTATTTGTTTCCGCGTGGTAAGATTGATAAGGTAGAAAACTTCGTTCGTGCTATGCCCGATGAGTATAAATTTGACGACAGCATTGACACTTTTACTGCTTACAAGATGTACATTGCATCCAAACCTTGGGTTAGCAATAATTATCTCCGTATGCCGCACCGAAAACCTGATTGGGTAAATTAAATTATGAATAAAAAAACTGCTAAAAAACTTTTAGCAAATGTGAATTACAGTCAAGGAAGAAATCGGGTAAATAACCGACCCGTTAAAGAAATTTTATTGACTGAAGAAACTCTAATCCAAAAGTATGAAGAGCAATATGGCAAATGTTATTGGAGTGGATTAGAATTGGACGAGAACTTCAATTACATTAAACATCATCCATTTGCTATAAGTGTTGAGAGATTGGATAACTCAAAAGGATATACTTATGAAAATACTGTTTTAACCAGGAGACTATTTAATCTTGGTAGAATGGCATTTCCAGAAACTGAATTTAAAAAAGTGATTGAAACCCTATCCAAAGAATTTTCGTAATATTATGACAAGTGAATTCTTATTCTGCGAGAAGTATCGTCCTCAAGTGATTGAGGACTGTATTCTTCCTGATGATACTAAAAAAACCTTTAAGGAGTTTGTGGAGAAGGGTGAGATCCCAAATCTTCTTCTTGCTGGACCTCCTGGTATTGGTAAAACTACAATCGCAAAAGCATTGTGTAACGAGTTAGGAGCAGATTTTTATGTTATCAACGGATCCGACGAAGGGCGTTTCCTGGATACTGTACGGAACCAAGCAAAGAACTTTGCTTCGACCGTCTCACTTACGGGATCTTCTAAACACAAAGTCATCATCATCGATGAGGCAGATAACACAGGCAACGACGTACAACTCCTACTACGGGCAAATATTGAGGCATTTTATAACAACTGCCGATTCATCTTTACCTGCAATTACAAAAACAAGATTATTGAACCCCTTCACTCCCGATGTGCTGTCATTGACTTCACAATCAAAGGGAAACAAAAAGCCCAGTTGGCAGGATCCTTCTTCAAGCGTCTACAGAACATCTTGGATGCGGAACGCATCGAATATGATCAAAAAGTCGTTGCAGAACTTGTATCCAAGCACTTTCCCGACTTCAGACGAGTCCTAAATGAATGCCAAAGGTATTCTACTGGCGGTAAAATTGATTCTGGCATTCTTGCATCTTTCTCTGACATCTCTGTAAATGAACTTATTAAGTTCTTAAAGGAGAAGAACTTTACAGAAGTACGTAAATGGGTAGTATCTAATATGGATAATGATTTCAATATTATTCTCCGTAGAGTTTATGATGCTTGTTATGATTCTTTAGTTCCCGCTTCAATTCCTGCTGCGGTCCTTATCATTGCAAAATATCAGTATCAGGGTGCTTTTTGTGCCGATCAAGAAATAAATATTCTTGCAGCACTAACAGAAATAATGTGTGAATGTGAATTTGAATGAACCCTTATAAAATCTCATATAAAGATCTAAAAGAAATTCCTATTAAGACTACTCCTGAGAATGTAAAGGAAGCAAATGAGGCATTATTTCGTGCTAAAATGACTCTTCCTGCTGCCGCAAAACATTGTGGTATGACTCATAAGGAAATGAAACTTACTTTCTGGGAATATTTGAAGTACAACAAACCTGATTATGAAATCTCTTAAAATAACTCCGTTACTAAATAGAAGTGGAGTAGAATAAAAGTTATGGCCAAAGGAACGATTTACGAACATAGAAAACCATCAGAAACAGAACTTGCTTGGTTAACTGGTATCTGGGAAGGTGAAGGATCTTGGACTTATAAGAAAGGAAGAACAAGAACTTTCTCTAATGGAAAAACATATACGGAGAAAGATTATGTTTCTATGAGTATATCTATGACTGATAAAGACATTATGGAGCGTGTTGCTTCTATAATGGATGGTAGAAAAACAACTTATACTGATGGAGGTCCTGTTCATATAGCAGCAGGACAAAAACCAATTTATTGTATAAACCTTCAAGGTGAAGCAGCAAAAAGGTGGACTGAATTAATGAAACCTTATCTTGGAAATAGACGCCGAGAAAAGTATGAAATGATTATGGAGAAATTGAATGTCAATTAACCAAAAACAACTGAAAACTTGCTTAAGGTATCCTGGCGGAAAAAGTAGGGCAGTCACCAAGATGGACCCATATTTTCCAGACCTACGAAACTATGATGAGTTTCGAGAACCATTTCTTGGTGGGGGTTCTGTGGCAATTCATATTACTAAAAAATATCCAAACCTTAAGATTTGGGTGAATGACCTTTATTCTCCACTTGTAATCTTCTGGCAACAACTCCAGATGTTTGGAACAGAACTTAAGGACCATCTCTTACATTTTAAGAGTGCTTGTCCGGATCCTGATTCTGCAAGGGGATTGTTTGACATTTCCAAAACTATTCTAAACGATTCCAATACTGGAGATTTTGAGCGGGCGGTTAGATTTTATATTGTCAATAAGTGTTCCTTTAGTGGTCTCACTGCAAGTTCTTCTTTTTCTCCTCAGGCATCTAACAATAACTTCAGCATTAGGGGAATTGAAAAGTTGCCAGAGTATTCTAAACTGATTGAGAACTGGCGTATAACTAATTACTCGTATGATTATTTGATGGATGGAAACATGGGTGCTTTTATGTATCTTGACCCTCCTTATGACATTAAGGATAATCTCTATGGGAACAAAGGATCAATGCACAAAGGATTTGATCACGATAAGTTTGCTGCTGATTGCGACTCTAACAATATGGATCAGTTGGTGAGTTATAATTCTGCCCAACTGGTAAAGGATAGGTTCAAGAACTGGAATGCTGCTGAGTTTGATTTGACTTATACGATGCGTTCGGTTGGTGAATATATGCGGGATCAAAAACAACGTAAAGAACTACTGCTTTTTAACTATGGAATTGAAGGACTGGTTAAATTCGATCAATCAGACGAAGAACAATCTAATTGATGAGGATCCTTCACTTGAGAAGGAATATGCGCCATATATCATTAATCGTTGTCTTTCAGGACATGTTGATTGTATCATGTTTGCTAATGAGATGAATCAACATCATTTTCTTCCAAAAAAGATGCAGTATGACTTTTTTATAAATAGTCTGAGGAAAAAGAAGAGATTTTCTCCCTGGCTCCGCCAAGATAAAATCAAAGATCTTGATTATGTCAAACGTTATTATGGTTATAGTAATGAGAAGGCAAAGCAATCTTTGAAAATCTTAACCAAAGAACAACTTAATTTTATTAAATCGAAATTTGAAACTGGAGGAACAAAATGAGTGTCGTTCAAGAACCTGAAGTGAAGTGGACACCCGAACAAATGGTCGAGGTGATTCTTAATGAACCCGATGATTTTTTGAAGGTTCGTGAAACTTTGACTCGTATTGGGGTTGCTTCAAGAAAGGAAAAGAAGATTTATCAATCTTGCCATATTCTTCATAAACAAGGTAGATATTTTTTAGTTCACTTTAAAGAACTTTTTGCATTAGATGGTAAACATGCAAATTTAACTGTGAATGACGTTCAACGTCGCAATCGTATTGCCCAACTACTTGCTGATTGGGGATTAATTGAAATTGTTGACGTTAAGAAAATTCAAGATATTGCACCCCTAAATCAGATTAAAGTTCTTGCCTATAAGGACAAGGGTGACTGGATTTTGGAAACTAAGTACAATATTGGCGCTAAAAAGAAGCGTACTGAAGAGGAAACCGAATAATTTTGTAGGGAGTTCAACACTCCCTTTTTTATTATTAACTGATATATAATAGTAAGGACGCCTTCGGGGTCCACAAAACACAAACTCGCTTTTAAAGGAGCTACTATAATGAGTACAACAGGACTTATGCGTTATACTGCTGCGGATCTTTCTACCTTGATGGATAGGATTACACGTAATAGTATTGGAATGGACGAATATTTTGATCGTCTATTTAATCTTCACGAAACTACAAATAACTATCCACCTTACAATCTAATTCAGGTAAATAATGTAGAATCTCATTTAGAGATTGCGCTTGCGGGATTCAAAAAGGAGGAAGTAAATGTCTTCACAGAGTATGGAAAACTTTTTGTCGAAGGGCAAAAATCAGATACTGAATCGGATAGGACGTTTATCCACAAGGGTCTGGCTCAACGAAATTTCAAGAGAGCATGGACTCTCTCCGACGACACCGAAGTCCGAGAAGTCATCTTTGAAGATGGATTACTTACCATTCGATTAGGTAAGATTGTTCCTGAACATCACAGTCGCAAGGATTATCTCTAAATAAAGAAAACAATAATTGGGCGATGAGAACTTTTCAACAATTTATGGAAAAGGTTGGAGATTTTGGAAATCCTCCTTTACCCACCAAAGAAAATTGCTATGGAAAAACCGTAAAATACGCTATGGCACCAAAAAAGAAAGTTTGTGCTATGGGTACTGATAGCGGTTCTGGTGGTTCTTCTGGTGATTCTGGTGGGGAATAAATACTTCTGAATATCGTCGCCGCGAGGAGCACCTGGCAAAATCCAGGTTGACTCCTCCTTTTTTTCTTGCTATAATAGTTGAAGGAGTAAATCAAATCATGTCTATCAAGTTGGTGGTTTTAAAAACCGGAGAAAATCTTATTGCAGATACAAAAGAAGCAGTTAAAAATGAAGGTGATAATCCTGAATTTTATGTTTTGAATGAACCCTGTATGATAAGTATGGTTGAACCATATTTTGTCGATGATAAAATGCAGGTTGAAAAATCTTCGGTTAAGATACAGATGGGTCCTTGGAATGTTTTTTCTGAAGACAGATCAATTGTAATCTTCCCAGATTCTATCCTGACTATCGTTACCCCGATAGAAAGTGTTTTAAAAATGTATGAGGAAAAGGTAAATGGACAAAATAGTTAAGTGCATTTTGCTGGATGTAGATAATGTTCTCATCAGTGAGATTATTGAAGTGATGGCTGATGTTGGAGAACCAGATTGTAAGCTGATTAATCCATATCAATTTTTTGGAATTGATGATATGAAACCTTGGCCAAAGGCATCAAGTCAAACCGAGTTTATGATTCATTCTGATAAAATATTGACAATTGCAGATCCTACAACTGAAGTTATTGCCAAATACCTTGAATTAACTGCCTGATGAGATTTTATACAAACGTTCAAATGGTCGGGGATCACTTCCTGGTTCGTGGTTGTGAAAATGGAAAACATTTCATGACCCGTGAGAAGTTTAACCCGACTCTTTTTGTCCCTTCTAATAAAAAAACTAAATACAAAACCTTAAATGGTGAATATGTTGAAGAAATCCAACCTGGGTCTGTTCGTGATTGTCGTGAGTTTATTAAGAAGTACGAGAACGTAGAAAACTTTAAAATTTATGGAAACACAGGATACATCTACCAATATATTTCTGAGATGTATCCCGAAGAGGAAATCAAGTTTGATATCAGTAAAATCAAGGTTACTACTCTGGATATTGAGGTTGCTTCAGAAAACGGATTCCCAGATGTAGAGTCCGCGTCAGAAGAAGTTCTTTTGATTAGTATTCAAGATTATTCTTCTAAGCAGATTCGTACATGGGGTCTTGGTCCTTTTCGGAATAAGCAACAAAATGTAATTTATAAGTCTTTTACTAGTGAAAGAGACTTATTGATGGACTTTATTAACTGGTGGATGGTTGAAGAAAATACTCCAGAAGTTGTGACTGGATGGAATATTGAATTGTATGACATTCCGTATCTTGTTCGTCGTCTTGATAGAATTCTTGGTGAAAAATTAATGAGGCGCATGTCTCCTTGGGGATTGGTAACTGAGGATGAAATTTACATTTCTGGGCGTAAGCATGTTTCTTATGATGTTGGAGGTATTACTCAACTCGATTACCTGAATCTTTATAAGAAATTTACTTATAAGACACAAGAATCCTATCGTCTGGATTATATTGCAGAAGTCGAACTTAATCAGAAAAAACTAGACCACTCTGAATATGAAACCTTTAAGGATTTTTATACGAAGGGTTGGCAGAAGTTTGTAGAATATAACATCGTTGACGTAGAACTTGTTGACCGTATGGAAGACAAGATGAAACTGATTGAACTTGCAATCACGATGGCATATGACGCAAAGGCAAATTATGCTGATGTATTTTCGCAGGTTCGTATGTGGGATACAATTATTTACAATTACCTGAAGAAAAGAGATATCGTTATTCCTCCTAAGGAACGTTCTGATAAAGATTCCAAGTATGCTGGTGCTTATGTTAAAGAACCTATTCCTGGAATGTATGATTGGGTAGTGAGTTTTGACCTTAACTCACTATATCCACACCTCATTATGCAATATAATATTTCTCCAGAAACTCTCATGGATGAAAGGCATCCATCAGTAACTGCAGATAAAATCTTAAATAAGGAAGTCACATTTGAACTTTATAAAGATTATGCAGTCTGTGCTAATGGTGCAATGTATCGCAAGGATGTTCGTGGATTTCTTCCAGAACTAATGGAGAAAATCTATAATGAACGTGTGATTTTTAAAAAGAAAATGCTTGTGGCAGAGCAAGAGTATGAAAAAACAAAGAATAAGCAACTTGTTAAGGAGATTGCAAGATGCAACAATATTCAAATGGCGAGAAAGATTCAACTTAACTCTGCTTATGGTGCCATTGGTAATCAATATTTTCGCTATTTCAAACTAGCAAATGCCGAGGCAATCACTCTGTCTGGACAGGTATCGATTCAGTGGATCATGAATAAGATGAATTCTTATTTGAATAAAATTCTTAAAAGTGGAGATGTAGATTATGTTATTGCTTCTGATACTGATTCTCTTTACGTTAATATGGGTCCTTTGGTTGAAACTGTATACAAGGGAAGAGAGAAAACTACTGAAAGCATTGTTTCGTTCCTTGATAAGGTCTGTCAGGTGGAATTTGAAAAGTATATTGAAAGTTCTTACCAAGAATTGGCTGACTATGTGAACGCATATGACCAAAAAATGTTCATGAAACGTGAGTGTGTTGCAGAACGTGGTATTTGGACTGCGAAGAAACGATACATTCTTAGTGTATGGGATAGTGAAGGTGTTCGTTATGATGAACCCAAACTCAAAATCAAAGGTATTGAGGCAATCAAATCTTCTACACCATCACCTTGCAGAAGAATGTTGAAGGAGTCATTTAAAATTTTGATGAGCGGCACAGAAGAGGATATGATTCATTTTATTGATAAGTGTCGTGAAGAATTTAAATCTCTTCCCCCAGAACAAATTGCATTCCCAAGGTCAGCATCGGATGTTCGTAAATATCATTCATCATCGAGCATCTATGCATTTAAAACTCCGATTCATATTCGTGGTGCTCTTCTGTTTAATTATTATATTAAGGATAAAAAATTGACTAATAAGTATTCTCTTATTAACAACGGTGAAAAAATTAAATACATTTTTCTCAAAAAACCTAATATAATTCATGAGAATGTAATTTCATTTATCCAAGATTTCCCTAAGGAACTTGGACTTGACAAATACATTGACTATGAATTACAATTTGAAAAGAGTTTCGTAGATCCGCTCAAATCAATTTTAGATTCGATTGGGTGGAACGTAGAAAAAACTGTTAACTTAGATCTATTTTTTGTTTAATGGAATTACCAATTACTGAAAAGGAATTAGACACAATTATAAGTGCAATGCGTCTTGGTGGAGATTCTGCACTATATGCTAAACTATGGTCATACAAAATGAACTATCTTTCTAAAGATAAAAAGGAGAATAATTAATGGACTTCCTTAAAGATATTGTAAAAGAAATTGGTGGAGAATACACCCAACTGGCATCTGAGATTGATGAGACCGAAACTTTTGTGGATACAGGTTCGTACATTTTTAATGCTCTTGTATCCGGCAGTATATTTGGTGGTGTATCTGGGAATAAGATTACTGCAATCGCAGGTGAAAGTTCTACTGGTAAAACTTTCTTCTCTCTTGCCGTCGTTAAAAATTTCCTTGATAATAATCCTGATGGATATTGTCTGTATTTTGATACTGAAGCAGCAATCACCAAATCCCTTCTGGAGAGTAGGGGAATTGACACAACTCGTCTGGTGGTTGTCAATGTAGTAACTGTTGAGGAGTTTCGTGGAAAGGCACTGAAGGCAGTTGACCTCTATATGAAGAAACCCGAAGGAGAACGCAACCCTTGCATGTTTGTGCTAGACTCTTTGGGAATGCTTTCCACCAGTAAGGAGATTAATGATGCTCTGAACGATAAAGAAGTTCGGGACATGACCAAATCCCAACTGATTAAGGGTGCATTTCGTATGCTTACCCTCAAACTGGGTCAGGCAAAAATTCCCATGATTGTTACTAACCATACCTATGATGTTATTGGCGCTTACGTTCCTACAAAAGAGATGGGTGGTGGTAGTGGTCTTAAGTATGCCGCTTCTACTATCATTTATCTCAGCAAGAAAAAGGAAAAAGACGGAACTGAAATCATCGGAAATATTATTAAGGCAAAGACTCATAAATCACGCTTAAGTAAAGAAAATCAGCAAGTTGAAGTTCGTCTGTATTATGATGAACGTGGACTTGATCGTTATTATGGTCTTCTTGAACTTGGTGAAGAAGTTGGGATGTGGAAGAACGTAGCTGGTCGTTACGAAATGAATGGGAAGAAAATCTATGCGAAAGAGATTCTTAAAAATCCCGAACAATATTTTACCGAAGAAGTAATGCAGCAACTTGATGCTGCCGCGCAACAACAATTCTCTTATGGAACGAATTGAGGCAACTATTCTCAGAAACTTAGTATTTAATGAAGATTACTCACGTAAGGTCATACCTTTCATACAACCAGATTATTTTGAGAAAAAGACCGAACAAGTCATTTTTGAGGAAATTGTCCAATTTATTGTTAAGTACGGTTCGGCAATTACAGTCGAGGCACTTAACATCGAAGTCGAAAATCGCACAGATTTAACTGAAGACCAGATTAAAGAAATTAGAGAAATTAATAATTCTCTAAATGATACTGTTGTAGATAAGCAGTGGTTGCTTGATACTACTGAAAAGTGGTGCCGTGACCGTGCCATCTATCTGGCACTTATGGAATCTATTCATATTGCCGATGGTAAAGACGAAAAGAAAACTCGTGATTCAATTCCAAACATTCTTTCAAATGCACTTGCAGTAAGTTTTGACAATAATATTGGACACGACTATCTTCAAAATTATGAGGAGCGATATGAATTTTACCATCGTAAAGAAGATAAAATCGAATTTGATTTGGAATACTTCAACAAAATCACGAAAGGTGGTTTACCTAATAAGACTCTCAATATTGCTCTCGCTGGGACGGGTGTTGGGAAATCGCTATTCATGTGTCACCTGGCTAGTTCCGTCTTGCTACAAGGCAGGAACGTTCTCTATATCACTCTTGAAATGGCGGAAGAGAGAATTGCAGAAAGAATTGATGCAAATCTTCTCAATGTCCCGATTCAGCAATTGACTGATTTACCTCGTCAAATGTTTGAGACTAAAGTTACCAGTATTGCGAAGAAGACTCAGGGAACTCTTATAATTAAGGAGTATCCTACTGCTTCTGCTCATAGTGGTCACTTTAAGGCACTTCTAAATGAACTTGCTCTTAAGAAATCATTTAGACCTGATATTATTTTCATCGATTACCTTAATATTTGTGCTTCCTCTAGGCACAAGGCAAATAGTTCTATCAATTCTTATTCATACATCAAATCAATTGCTGAAGAACTTCGCGGTTTGGCAGTGGAATTCAATGTTCCCATTGTCTCTGCTACCCAGACTACCCGCAGTGGTTATGGGAACTCTGATGTTGAACTTACTGATACTAGTGAGTCCTTTGGTCTCCCTGCTACTGCTGATCTTATGTTTGCCCTTATTAGCACTGAAGAGTTGGAACAACTTGGGCAGATTATGGTGAAACAATTGAAAAATCGTTATAATGATCCTACTATCTACAAGCGTTTTATTGTGGGAATTGACCGTGCAAAGATGAGACTTTATGATTGTGAGCAGTCTGCCCAAAAAGATATACTTGACAGTGGGCAGGAAGAGGAGTATAATTACGAAGAAAAGAAACCAAAAAAATCATTTGAGGGATTTAAGTTTTCATGACACAACGAGTTGACTTTGATAAATATCAAAACTTTGTAGATGCCGTTACTTCTGACGCATCCAAAGATTTCCTTGCTCTTTCTGACCGTATGGTTCAGTTGGATGAGAAAGGTGCTAATATTGAACGTCTTCTGACTGCCGCTGTTGGTATTAATGCTGAGGGTGGTGAGTTCTTGGAGATTGTAAAGAAAATGGTCTTCCAAGGAAAATCCTGGAATGATGAGACCCGCACTCACCTGATTAAAGAACTCGGTGATACTCTGTGGTATGTGGCACAAGCCTGTATTGCTCTTGAAGTTTCTTTTGATGAAGTGATTCAAACCAATATTGATAAACTGATGAAGCGTTATCCTGATGGGTTCTTTGATGTGTATTATAGTGAAAATCGTGAAGAGGGAGACATCTGATGACTAAATCCGTATCTATTAAGGTGGATGTTCGTACTGCCGCCGCCGTTCGTCAAATTCTTTTTGATTCTCAAAAGGGATATACATATGATGAGGTTTCTGTTCCTCCTCGCATTGCTGATATCCGTTCAGTAATTACTGATCTTGATCAAAAAATTGATTCTGCATTAAAGTTTTGTGAAGAAGTAACCTGATAAAATTGAATATGGCATAATATGCCTACTTGGAAAGGTGGCCGAGTGGTTTAAGGCAGCAGTCTTGAAAACTGCCGATGTGAAAGCATCCGTTGGTTCGAATCCTACCCTTTCCGCTTCGGGGAATTAGCTCAGTCTGGTAGAGCATCGCTTTTGCAAGGCGGGTGTCAGGAGTTCGAGTCTCCTATTCTCCATTTTGCCCGTGTACTCCAATGGTAGAGAGAGTGGACTTAGAATCCATACAGTGGAAGTTCGAATCTTCTCACGGGCACTAAATAAAAATAAAAATGGCAACATTAAATCCTAGTGAGCTTGCAAAAAGAAATAATTTTAATATCTTTCTGACCAGAATTAGGACAGGTAAAGATTTTACTTTGTCGGAATCGAATGGTGTAAAAATAAAGTTAAACAAATCTATCTTAACTGAGTTGACTTCCATTACACATTTTGATAAATTTAAAAGTGGTAGATCTATACTGTTACCTACTACTAATGGGCAATATGTGAACATTGCACAAATTTATAAAGATTCTGAATTCTCTGGAAGAACACAGGCAACAACCGCCCAAGAAGACGCTCAGATTATAAGAATAAATCAACAATTAAAAATTATATTTGATAATGTAGGAAAAGATTTCATACCATTGAAAGTTGGTAATACTATCTATGAAGTCGGTTTTTGTGAGAGTACACCTGGAACACCAAAATGTGATTTTCATTTTAGAGGAACTTCTGGATATGTTGGACATGTTTCTCATAAAGCGGGTTTAGGGGCAAAAGCATTTCAACAGTGGTCTGGAACGTCTGCTAGAGTAGAACCAAAAATTTATAATCATCCAGAAACCCAAGCATTTATAAACACCCTACTTCAAATGTTTCCTAATGGTATTCCTCAGGCAACAACTGTAGGTAGAAGAATTCAAGATGAAAATTTAAAGAAAATGGCAGTTTATGGTAGTGGTTATGGTGGAGCAAAGGGTGAGTCAAATGTTGATGTTACCATGCAAGGAGTTTTGAATGTTACAAATAAAGTAAGATATTATGAACTGACATGTGCTAGTCATAAATTGAATAATGGTGATAATATAACTGGAAGTTATGAACCTGTATTTCTGGCGGTTTATAAAGGTGACAGGAGTGACCATGGTATAAAGGGAGCTAGAGTTATCATACAACCAATTGGTGGTAGAACTGTTAAGCAATTTGTGTAATTTATGAAAGACCTCCAATTATTTGTTGATAATATTCTTGATATCTTTACCACTAAAAAGTCTCTTCCAAATGATGTTTTGAAAGATTTTCTCACGTATTTTTATTTTACTCTTGATAAAGAAATTGAATTAAATAAATCAGAATTGTTAAAGAATAAATATATTAAGATTAGGAAAAATGGTTTGCACTATATAATTGCAAACAAAAAAGCGATACTGGCAAATATTTGTAAGAAAAAATTAAGTAAGTAATGAAAAGTTTCCTCAAATTTTTATCTGAAGCATCAACTGCAGTTCAACAAGCACAGCGCATGGGACTGAAAGGCGATGGTCATGGTGGATGGTACGATAATAAGGGTGAATTTGTAGCTAAAACTGAGAAAGGACGTTTAGTTTTTTATAATAAAAGACAAAAATCTCCAGGAAAAGACCCTGCACAAACTCCAAAAGAAAAAAATATTTCTGATCCAAATTTTGTAGATCCTTCTCTCCAACAGCAGGTTCCACCAGAACAACAGACTCCCCCCGAGCAGCAGGCAGCAGCACAGGAAGCACCACCACAAAACTTCTTACCAGTAGAAAAGACTAAAGGAACTCTTACAATTGCGTTTGGTCGTTTTAATCCTCCTCACTTGGGGCACCTTCAACTTATGGACACTGCCGCTGCTTCTGCAGAGCAGGAAGGTAGTGATTATCTAATTGTTCCTTCCCGTAGCCAGGATAAAAAGAAAAATCCATTGGATGCTGATACAAAAGTATCAATAATGAGACAGATGTTTCCAAATCACAGTGAAAGAATTGTGAATGATGGGAACACTAAAACAATCTTTGATGTTCTTAAAAAGGCACACAATGATGGGTATACTAATGTAAGAATTGTTGGCGGTGCCGATAGAGTCAAGGAATTTGACAAACTTGCGAATAGTTATAACAATAACCTGTATCAATTTGATAATATTGAGGTAGTATCTGCTGGCGATAGAGACCCAGATTCTGAAGGTGTTGAAGGTCTTTCTGCATCAAGAATGAGACTTGCCGTAGCAGAGAATGATTTTAAAACTTTCCGCTCTGGAATGCCTCCAGAACTTCCAAGAAAAAGGGCAATGGAAATATTTAATATGGTTCGCCAATCAATGGGAATTAAGGATGGTGTAGTTGAAGTCTGGCAGATTGCTCCTAAGTTTGATTGGAAAAATCTTCGTGAGAATTATATTACTGAAAAGATTTTCACTGTTGGACAATTGGTGGAAAACCTTAACACGGGATTAGTTGGTCGTATTATTCGTCGCGGAACTAATTACCTCATTTGTGTGACTGAAGATAATATTATGTTCAAATCTTGGATTAAAGATGTATCTGAATCATACCAAGAAAAGCAAATGGATAAGAAAATGAGACTTCCTGGAAAACCCAATACTTTAGTCGGAACAACTGGGTATTTAAAGAATGTTTCAGATATGACGCCAGGTTCTGGGGATGATAAAAAGAACCTTGCATTTGGTCAAAAGAATTTTGGATTGAATTTCATAAATAAGTATAGGAAAAGTAATTAATCATTTGCTCAAATGTCAAATAAATTTTTCGAAGAATCAGAATCTTCGGGTATGGGAGATGCTAAGGCGAAGGTAGAAAAGCAGGCAAGGCAACTTGCTTATGATACTAGGTATGATGTAAAGCAGCAGATTGGGGATAAGAAAGTAGATCCAGCATCTTTAAACAGATTATATCTTGCAAGATTGCAGAAGTCTAGTTCCACTCCAGCAGTAAAGATGAGGGCTAAGCAAATGCTAATGGGCGAAGAGTATGTTTCACAAATTAGAAACAGTGCCAAGAGTAGTGTTATAAATGCTTTAAGTACTGTATTTGTTGAAGGAATAGTAGAAAGTGATACTGTTGAGGTAGAATTTAATTATTTGAAGGAACTCAATGATGACCCCAACCATAAGTATAAGGTAAGAGTTACCGATAAGAAAACTGGAAATTCTTATGTAAGATATGCTACTCGTGAGAAAATCGCACAACTTCGTTCAAATCCAAATATTCAGTCAGTAGAAATGACGGAATATGGTGAGCCAAGAGAAGGTGAGAGAAAGGGTGGTGAAGATACTGCAAAAGCAAAAGCAGGTAAGGGATTAGATCCTGTCGGTAAAGAGGATTCTGATGTTAACAATGACGGTAAAGTTGATAAGACTGATGGTTATCTGAAGAATCGTCGCAACAAGGTTGGTGCTGCTATTTCAACTCGCAAAGAATCATTTGATTTCTTCGAACAAAAGAAACCAACAAGATCTCAAAATACTGATGAAGTAGTGACTAATGCTGAAAAGGGAGTTAATAACTCTAGTTTAATTAAAGTAAATCCAGAAATCCAAGAATCTTCTTATAGTAAATTTTTAAAAGTTATTCAGGAAAAAGCAGTAAGTCAAAATCAACAGCAACTTGCTGGAATGGCACTTGCTTATTTGAGAGGTGAAATGCCCGATGCAAGTGAAGAAGTTAAAAAGATGGCAAAGATGGGTGAGAAAAAACTTCGTGATTTTGCCAAAACCAAGCACGAAGGTCTTCCTGAAAAAGTAAAGGAAGAGTGTGAATGTGAAGACGAAACAAAATCTTCTAAACCTAAAAAGGGGGAGATGGATGTAAGACAAATTCCAACCAGTATGAATCTTGCTAAAAATAAATTGAGAGCGATGGGTCTCAAGATGTCTTATGAACCTGAAGGTAAGCAAATTTCTGAGGTTGCTCCAGTTGCTATTGGTGCTGGATTAGCAGCAGCTGGTGCATTATATGGATTGAGTAGAATAGGTAAAGGTATGGAAAAGGATAGAGCAGGTGGTGGTAAAGTTGCTCCCGCCGGTACTATTAAATCAAATATTCAAAATAGAAGAGCAGCGGAAGCTGAATTGCTGAAACATTCTTATGAACCAGAAGGTGAGATAATTGATGAGTTAAATCGTGCTGAAAGAGAAACCGGTGTTAATACAAAGACTGGTAGACCAACTGAAAAAGGTGGCGATCCTAAAGTTAAAGAAAGAAACAAACCACCCCTAAAGTATGGCGGTTCAAGGCAAGAACCAAAGAATCGTGGAGAAAAAACACCCTCCCCCAGTGAGGAGGCTAAAAAGAAGGGTGTTCTTAGTCCTTTAGAACATAAAGCAACACTACGTCGTAATGCTAGAAAAAGAGCAGCAGATTTTACGATGGATACTAGAGGAACCTAGTTCATAAATAAAACAGAACTCTTCACACGAGGTAAATTATGTCTGTAGGACTTATTTGGGCTTGGATTATGGCTAACGAAGCCGCACTTGCCACCATTCTTTTGATCGTTTCTGAACTTTTAGGAGCGGTTCCACAAGTCAAATCAAACGGACTTGTATCATTTGTTCTTCTTCAAGTACAAAAGGTATTAAAGGATAAGGGAGCACAAGACCCTACTCCCTGAGTTAAATTAAGTTAATATAAAGGAGACCTGAATATTAAGGTCTCCTTTTTTTATAAATATTGATAGAAAAAGAATTTATAGGTAAGAAACATGGCTCTTTGGGGCATTTCAACAACTACTGAAACTGCGGCAAATAATTACGCACTCCCAAAACATCTTTTAGATACTGATAAAAATACAACTCCTTGGAATTGTTTCGCTGATAGGAGAGGATGGATTTACCGTCACTATGGGGATGCGGAGAATTCAGGTTTATCGACAAATTATTATGATGAAGTTCTTGTTCCAGTTGCTGGACTTAATACCACAGGTATTGCATCAAATACAACTGGTCTTGGATTAGCAACTCCAGTTGCTGTTTTCTTCGAAGATCCAAACAGGTCATCAGTTATTTCCGTTGGCGGCGGCGGCACCGATAGAATTTCCGTTGCTGCTGGTAGTAGCACTGGATATGTTCATTTGGTCTATAATGAACTAGTTTATGCTACCGCTGGTGCTCAAATATCCCTGGCTCAGCAATATCTTGGAACCGCATCGGTTCTTGTTGCATATGCAACTTCAATTGCTCGTGGAGCAAGTGTATATAACTTTACAAATGATGCGGGAATTACTACCTTCACAAATTTCAATGGTCAGGTAACTAACAGAGTTGCATTTGCGTTTACTGCGCCTAATACTGGTGCTGGAACAACTGTTAGAATTAACTGGGGAACCGCAGTTGTTGGAACCGTAACTGATGCATATCAGGGTGGTGCAGCTATTAAGACACTGACTGCAGATTTAATTAGAAACGTTGGTGGTGCTGGAACTACTGGATCCGTAGGTATTGGAACAACTACATTGACAACAAAGGCATGATATGAAGTTTGACGAATTGAATGAAAATAACTATTTGTTATTCGCTATAAAATTCTACGATAATCCTCAAGCTCTAACTAAAGATGATTTTGAAGATGATTTAAAGCGAATTAAATACATTAAAAGACTATTGAAAAAATATAAAAATACAAATGAATTAAAGACTCATCTGGTCTTAAATCATTTGATTGTTCTTTTTAATGTTTTTGGTGAAGCATGTGTACCTTTATTATTTTTCAATTTGGAAAGGGAACTTTGGCCTGCTATTAAAAGTTTTTTAATATTTTTAAATAGAATTCCCGACTATCCTAAAACACAAGTTCATGAAATTCAAGAAGATTCATACTGTCTGTCCCAACTACAAAAAATCTAATGAATATTGATCGTATTATTTCAATAATTCGTACTCTCAGAGAGGAGGGTGCAATGGTTGCTGGTGCGCCTACAAATTCTCTTGCTCAGGGGCAAATCGCAGGAACAGTTGAAGCCGGAGATAATCCACCAGTAAAGAAAAAAAAGAAATATATTTACGGAACAGGATTTCGTAAAAATTGGATGACAAAGCGTAATAACCCGTAATAAAATATTAGTAAGTCATTGACGAAAAATTCTAAATAATAGTAAGAAAATTTCAAGAGTATTTGTTTCGTGAGAATGTAATAATCTTTACCATACATAAAATGTTTAGTAAATCATCTAACGAAACAAAAATTGCTGTTCTTGAAGAACGTCTTACTTCCTATGAGGTCATGATGAAGAAAATTGATGAAGCCATTCAGATAATGGGTAAGACCAGTCAAAATATTTCGAAGATGTTGGCAGTTCATGAAGAAAAGTTAGAAAATAGTGGTAAAAATGATGAACTGATTATTGATAGAATTAAAACAATAGAAGTTAAAAATACAGAAGAACACGGTAGAGTAATTGAAAGATTTGAGTCACTGGAAGAAAAAATAGATGAGCGTATAATTAACCTTGATAAAAAAGTTGATGAAATAACGAAATTTCGTTGGTTAGTTGTGGGTGCTTTAGTAATAGTTTCCTTTGCATTTTCTCAGTCGAACATGGTTGTCGATGTCTTGACACCAGACCCAGAACAGATTAGAATAGAAAGAGCAAAATAATACCATCATAATGGATTTGATTGATTCCAAGTATATTGGATTAGTTTCGTCGCGCCTACAAAAATTTAAGAGGGTGAAGGCGGATCTCTACAATTTCCGTTGTCCCATTTGTGGTGATTCTCAGCGTAATAAAAATAAGGCAAGGGGATATATCTATCTTGTCAAAAATAATACTAACTTTAAGTGTCATAATTGTGGTGCTAGTTTGTCCTTTAATAATTTTCTTAAAGAACTAGACCCAATGCTCTATAAGCAATATACAATGGAGAAGTTTAAAGAGGGGCACACTGGTAAGAATTTCGTAGTTGAAAAACCAAAGTTTGAGTTTGCTAAACCAGTCTTTAAAAGGAAACTGGATTTACCAAAAGCATCAGAAGTTCCGATTGCCAGAGAGTATCTGGAAAAGAGAAAATTAAATCCACAAAAGTTTTATTTTGCTGACAATTTTAAACAGTGGACAAATACTCAAAAGGTTACATTTGACGCTATTGGTAGAGATGAAAGTCGCATTATTATACCAATGTATGATAGTGAAAGTAACTTAATTGGTTTTCAGGGAAGAGCACTGGAATCGAACCCTGTTAAATATATTACCGTGATGCTTTCTGATGATGCTCCAAAAATTTACGGACTTGACCAAGTGGATTCTTCGGAACCCATTTACATTGTTGAAGGACCCTTCGACTCCACATTTGTACAAAATGCTGTTGCTATGTGTGGGTCCGACATTGATATTAGGACGTTTGGTTGGAGCGATTATATTTACGTTTTTGATAACGAACCTCGCAATCGAGAAATCGTCAACCGAATTGAAAAAATCATCAACAGAGGCGACAAAGTAATTATCTGGCCAACATCCATTGAGCAAAAAGATATCAATGATATGGTGCTCTCTGGACTTTCGGTTATGGATGTGTTAAAATCAAATACATACTCAGGTTTAGAA
>Ga0315909_10002918_pt1 | contig 21412 bp, 29 predicted proteins | sample LakEriMetagenome_11_FD_203527 | JGI IMG/M metagenome (GOLD analysis project Ga0315909, IMG submission 203527) | Freshwater fungal communities from buoy surface, Lake Erie, Ohio, United States - Buoy 2 MA125 | ecosystem: Environmental > Aquatic > Freshwater > Lake | place: USA: Lake Erie, Ohio... | reverse complement strand
AGTTGGCCGCCGGCACATAACGCACCGTGCCGCCGTTTTCATGCGGTATAAACGTGCCGCCAAAATCAACGGCCACGGTGGCGCCGTCAACGGCCACCACGCGGCCGCGCGCGTCGGCCGTGGGTTTATCGTGCCCCAGCCGGCGCACCACGGCGCGGGAAAATGCGACCTTGTCATCTATTGAAAATTTCATTGTGTGCCCCTTAAAGAATTGATAATTTTGGCCAAATAGGTTTTGTTCGGTTCAACGCACGGCGCCAGGGTATACCGGCCGGAAAAGTTGGACCCGGTCCAACGGTCGGCATGCTCGAAAACAAAATCGTCATAACCTAGCGCGCGCCGGACCCCTAGCGCGCTGGTGTTAAATTGTTTTGCAAGGTCCGCGACAAATACATGTCGGCCGGTGGCCAAATAGGCGCTTAGAACGTATTCGCGCATCGCTTCGGTTTTCATGCTGCGACCCCTATTGATATTACGCGGCGCTGGTGGCCGCTGGCGTGATCTGCTATCACAATGTCGCGCGCTTGCTTGCTGGTGCCCGCGCACAATAAACACGACGCGCACGTCGCGCGCTTGCCACCTTCGGCGCTGGCCGGGCACGTTGTTTCCCCGGCTTGCTTGTCAATGCCGACCGATACCCTAAAAACCCGCATGCCTAATAAATTGGCATGCGCCGCGTCGTCGATGCTATCGGCGCTGGCCATTAAAAGCGGCGCCCAAGCGGCGTGATCAAAATTTGGGTTTTTCCATGCATGCGAATAGCCAGAATGTCCGGCCACATGTTGCACCAGGGCGCGCCAATATTCGACCGGCGCAGCGAATGGGTCGCCATAGGTCCCAATTCTTAAAAGTAAACCGGCCACGGCGCGCGCTATAGTGGCCGCGTCGGCGCGCTCATACCGGCCGCGCTTATATGCTTCAAAAACCGAACGCACCGAACGGCCGACGTTTACATAGCACGGCGGTTTTCCGGTTTCCCTGGCCAAAATTGGCCGGTGTTCACAATCGCCGCAGATCGACACGTCGTCGCCGGTGCGCAGCGCTTCGGTCGGCGCGATATCGGAGCGGATAATAAACGTTTGCACCATGGCGCCGGTTTTCGCGTTGTCCGATCCGTCGATTTTGTTCACAATCACGACAATGGGCGCGCCGTCAATCATTGACGGGCCTTCATACAAAATATAGCCTAAGGGTTTTGTTGTTTTCATGGCCGGCCCCTTATTTGGTTAAAACGTCAAAATAAGCCAGGGCGCCGATCGCCAAAAGTAGACCGATAACGACGGCCGCCAGAATGTCTAAAAATAATGCTTTTTTCATGTTGTTTTGCCTTTAAGTTATTGGCCGGCTTTTCGCCGGCCGGTTTAATTAAGCGATAAATTCAGGGTGATTTGTGACGCCAAAAGCCAGCGCATGAGCGCGCAGCGCTTCGACGCTTTTCTTTGAGCGGGCCGCGCGAATGAGCGCAGATATAGCGCGCGCCACATAGTCCGGGCCTAAGCCAGCAGCGCTGTATTTTGTAATGATTTGCAATTCGCGAATTTCAGAGTTAGTCATTTTTTGCCTTTAGGTTAGATTAGGTTTTACCGGCTTTTCGTTGCCAGTGTAGCTATTGTAAAAGATTTCTTTACGTTGTCAACCCCTAATTGCAATTATTTTCACGTTATGCGAATTTTGCATAATTGGGTCATTTGGGTCGCGGTTCGGTTATGCATTCGCGCTGGGTTGACCTAAGCGCCAGCGCCCGCGAATGCTGGGGATTTTTATGCTTTGGGTCATTTGGGTCATGAAATACAAAAAACAAAATTGACAATTTTTATATAAGGGTTAACACCTAGTAAACCATGCATGCTACGCGCACGCCGCTACCCGCGCCGATTTTTATTCGATGACAAAATGACCCAAATGACCCAAAGCCTGGGCGCCAGATCTGCGCCTTTAGGTCAATTGGGTCAACGTAAAAACAATGACCCAAATGACCCAATGGCCATTGGCCAGCGCCGCCAGCTTGCAATTTAAAACAATGACCCAAATGACCCAAATGACCCAATGGCCGCCGGCCGCATGCTTACCCTGGCGCGCCAGCTTGCAACATGTGGCCAGCCGGCCAGCCGGCCAGCCAGCCAACATGCGGCGCCAGCCGCGCACCTAGACAATCGGCGGCCGGCTTGCCTAATGCCTGGCTGGCACAATGCGCGCGGCCATGGGGTAGGCAGGGCCAAGCCCATAGGTCCGTCAAAAACGTACGGGTTGCGAACAATTTTTTTTTATTGTGTAGAATGAAGCCACTCGCAATCAGCGCAGGAGAACGCATGTTCCATTCAATACCATTTACACCGCGCAACGTGCAAGCGACAGAGTCACGCTTGAAAGCGGTATATGACGCAGCCAAACTTGGCCTCAAGGGTGACACCTTAGCGCTGGCCGCCGGCATGCTCCCCGCCGAATACCGACAACTTACGCAACTTGACCCCGTTGTGGAAATGGCTGCGCAAAAAGGCAAAGCCGACGGCGAGATCGAAATGGCCAACATCATGCGCGCCGCAGCTTTAGAAGGCGACGCCAAGATGGCGCTAGAAGTTCTCAAACATCAGCACGGCTGGGTGGCCAAACAAGCCATATCTGTCGAAGTGGATCAGCGCATATCTATCACTGGCGCGCTGGCCGAAGCACAGAAGCGCGCACTAACTATCGAAGACGCCCAGATAATCGAACCATCGGTACAACATGCAATCGACCATATACAGCGCTGAAGACGAACAAGAGTTAATGGCGCGTCTGTGGGCGCCAGCGATCAAGGACAACCCGTTAGCGTTTGTAATGTTTGCGTTTCCTTGGGGTCAGGCAGGCACACCGCTTGAGCATTTCAAAGGCCCGCGCAAATGGCAGCGCGAGGTACTCACCCAGATTGCCGAACACATCAAGCAAAACCAGGGCAAGATTGACTTTGACACCTTGCGCACCGCCGTAAGTTCTGGCCGTGGTATTGGCAAATCGGCGCTGGTCAGTTGGATCACGATCTGGATGCTGTCCACGCGGATCGGCTCAACGACCATCATTTCGGCCAACAGTGAATCACAGCTTCGCTCAGTCACATGGGCCGAGATTACCAAATGGCTGGCCACTGCCATTAACAGCCACTGGTTTGAGGTGTCAGCCACTAGAGTAATGCCGGCCAAGTGGCTCACCGAATTGGTCGAGCGTGATCTTAAGAAGGGCACACGCTACTGGGGTGTCGAAGGCAGGCTTTGGTCAGCCGAAAACCCCGACGCTTACGCTGGCGTACACAACTTTGACGGTGTGCTGGTGGTGTTTGACGAAGCAAGCGGTATCGACGACTCGATCTGGGCGGTGACGGCTGGTTTCTTTACCGAGAACACGCCCAACAGGTTTTGGATGGCGTTTTCCAATCCGCGTCGCAATACAGGCTACTTTTACGAGACTTTTAACAGCAAACGCAACTTTTGGACGACCAAAGTGGTGGACGCCAGGACTGTCGAAGGCACAGATAAACAGGTCTATCAGGGCATTATTGACGAATATGGGCCAGATTCTAGCCAAGCGCACGTTGAGGTCTACGGCATGTTTCCCTCTGAGGGCGACGACCAGTTCATACCGGCCCATTTGGTCGATGAGGCCATGAAACGCGAGAAGTATCAGGACGCCAGCGCCCCGATCGTGATCGGCGTTGACCCCGCACGGTTTGGCGCCGACGCAACGGTCATCGCTATCAGGCAAGGGCGCGATATTGTGCGCATTGACAGGCACAGGGGCGACGACACCATGACGGTGGTGGGTTACATCATCGAGGCAATTGAGGAATTTAAGCCAACGCTTGTGGTAATCGACGAAGGTGGTCTAGGCGCCGGTATTGTCGACCGTTTGAAAGAGCAGCGCTACAAGGTCAAGGGCATTAACTTTGGGAATAAGTCAAAGAATCCCATCATGTACGGCAATAAACGGGCTGAAATGTGGGGGTCGATGAAAGATTGGCTTAAAACTGCTGCAATTCCACTTGACAGGTTTTTAAAAACTGATCTAATTTCGCCTATGATGAAGCCCGACTCTAAGGGTACAATTTTTTTAGAGTCAAAAAAGGATATGAAGGCTAGAGGCTTGGCCTCGCCTGATGCGGCTGACGCGATATGCGTAACTTTTGCGTATCCCGTGGCTCATCGTGAGTACAATGAGACTGTTAAGCGCCGGTCTTTTTCTGGCAGCGCTGGGGTTACAACTTCTTGGATGGGATCATGAAAAAAAGCGTTTCATTATCTGTCGGGCGCGGCGAGAAATTGCCGGTATCTAAGGGCGCGGGTTTGACAGCCAAGGGCCGTGAAAAGTACAACCGTGAAACTGGCTCTAACCTTAAACCGCCAGCACCCAATCCAAAGACTAAAGCCGATCAAGGCCGCAAGGATTCATTTTGTGCAAGAATGGGCGCTGTAGCGGCCAACGCCAAAGATGGCGAACGCGCTAAAGCAGCCCTTAAACGATGGAAGTGTTGATCATGGCTACCAAACCCGGACTCTATGCAAATATTGCGGCAAAACGTGAGCGTATCAAAGAAGGCAGTGGCGAAAAAATGCGTAAACCCGGCACCCCCGGCGCACCTACAGCCAAGGCTTTTAAAGAGTCGGCCAAAACGGCTAAGAAGAAGTAAATGGCAAACACCAAACCAATCGGCGTAGCGTATGAAGATCAAAACATCATCAACGCCGATATTGTCAAAGCCACCGACATTGCTTGTACTGGCACGATTGGTTATGCGTCCAGCGCTTTTGGCACGGTGACTCAGAGCAACAATAAAAACACAGCGGTAACACTTAACACGCCTTCTGGTCAAATTACCACTGCGGCATCCCAATTGTCCCCCAACGCCAGCGGGGTGTTTGTGGTTAATTGCAGCACAGTCAGCACTAGAGATGTGGTGGTGGTCAGCGTTGCATCTGGCGGTACTTTGGGTGCGTACAACGCTTTTATTTCTGCTATTGCTGACGGCTCGTTTACGATAGAAATTAAAAACGTGACAAACAATGCGTACAGCGAAGCGATTAAATTGAACTACGCCATTTTCCACACGGAGAGTTAACATGCCGCTGGTTAAATCAAAATCACCCGAAGCCTTTCGCAAAAACGTAAAGGCTGAAGTTAAAGCTGGTAAGCCTGTAAAGCAGGCCGTGGCAATTGCTTACTCTGTTAAGCGCGCAGCCCCACCAAAGAAAAAATAATATGGCACAAGATCCAACAGGAATCGTAGCCGCAGCGGCAGTTGCTGTTGGCGGGTCGAGAAAAGCTAATAGCGACGCAGACATCTTAGCGACGGCGCGTTCTCGGTTGGATATGGCAATGTCTGCACTTTCTGATTCTCGCGAAGATGAAAATGACGACTTAAAATTTTATGCTGGCTCACCTGACAACCATTGGCAGTGGCCTGCTGATGTGTTAGCCACTCGTGGTGCGGTGCAAGGCCAAACAATCAATGCGCGCCCTTGTCTGACAATTAACAAGTTGCCGCAACACGTTCGTCAAGTGACCAACGACATGCGGCAAAACCGCCCAGGTGCAAAAGTCATTCCTGTAGACGACAAGGCTGATCTTCAGGTCGCTGAAATCTTCAACGGCATGATTCGCCACATTGAGTACATCTCTGACGCTGACGTTGCATACGACACGGCCTGTGAAAACCAAGTGGCCTACGGTGAAGGTTACATCCGTTTGCTCACTGAGTATTGCGACGACGACAACTTTAACCAAGACATCAAAATTGGCCGCGTTCGTAACAGCTTCTCGGTCTACATGGACCCAACAATCCAAGACCCCACTGGCGCGGACGCCAAATATTGTTTCGTCACAGAAGACGTGACCAAAGCAGATTTTGAGCGCATGTATCCAGATGCTGCGCCGATCACAACTTTGCAATCTTTGGGTGTAGGCGATCAATCAATATCCAACTGGCTCAATGAAGACACAGTCCGTATTGCGGATTACTACTACATTGATTACGACCGCGCCACACTTAACTTGTACCCTGGCAACGCCACCGCGTTTGAGGGTACACCTGAAGATAAGATGCTGCGCCAGACCTACGGCAAGCCAAAGCGCTCACGCGAATCTGACCGCCCCCGTGTTCGGTATTGCAAGATCAACGGATACGAAATCCTTGAGCAAAACGAATGGGCTGGCAAGTACATTCCCGTGGTTCGGATTATTGGTAATGAGTTTGAAGTTGATGGTCGTTTGTATGTGTCTGGCCTTGTGCGTAATGCTAAGGATGCCCAGCGCATGTATAACTACTGGGTCAGCCAAGAAGCTGAGATGCTGGCGCTGGCGCCAAAAGCCCCGTTCATCGGATATGGCGGTCAGTTTGAAGGTTACGAAGACAAATGGAAAACGGCCAACACAAACAACTGGCCTTATTTGGAAGTCAACCCTGATGTGACAGACGGCCAAGGCGCGGCTCTACCATTACCCCAACGCGCCCAACCCCCAATGGCTTCATCGGGTTTGTTGCAAGCAAAAGCAGGCGCTGCGGAAGACATCAAAGCTACAACTGGTCAATACAACGCGTCCCTTGGCCAAGGTGGCAATGAGCGTTCAGGCAAAGCTATTCTTGCGCGCCAGCGCGAAGGCGACGTTGGTACATACCACTACGGTGACAACCTGACTCGCGGCGTTCGCCACATTGCTCGTCAGTTGGTTGACTTAATTCCTAAGATCTATGACACCCAACGTATTGCTCGGATCATCGGTGAAGATGGCGAGACAAAAATGGCAAAGATTGACCCCGATCAGCCCGTGCCGGTGCGAGAAATTCGCAACGCTGAAAACATTGTCATTGACAAAATTTACAACCCAGGCATTGGCAAGTACGACGTAGTAGCGACCACTGGCCCAGGCTACGCAACCAAGCGCCAAGAATCCTTGGCCGCAATGGGTCAAATGTTGCAAGGCAACCCACAATTGTGGGCTGTGGCTGGCGACTTGTTTGTCAAGAACATGGACTGGCCTGGTGCTCAAGAAATGGCAAAACGGTTTGCCAAAACCATCGATCCTAAATTCCTTAGCGACGATCAAGCATCACCTGAATTGCAAGCCGCGCAACAACAGATCCAAGCGATGGGCCAGCAAATGGAACAAATGGCGGGGATGTTGGACAATGTGAAGAATTCCGAAATTGCTCGCACGAATGAGATTAAAGAGTTTGAAGCAATGATCAAGGCGTATGCGGCTGAGACCCAACGTATATCTGCGGTTCAAGCAGGCATGACATTTGAGCAAATTCAAGACATCGTAATGGGCACAGTTAGCGGCATGATCACCAGCGGTGATCTTGTAGGCGAAATGCCCGGACGTGAGATGCCAATGGAAAACATGGGTGAGATGCCACCACCTGAAATGATGCCCCCACAAGGAATGCCACAATGAAAGCCGCTGAATTTATAGGTTTGCTGTTTTTGGCGAGAGATGTTACACACAGTGTGCATCTGAACACGCGCAGCTATTCCAAGCATATTGCATTAGGCATCTTCTACGACCGAATCATCGGTGCAGCAGATGATTTTGCTGAAGCCTATCAGGGTAGACATGGTCTAATTGGCCCAATCTCGCTGCATTCAGCTAAGAAAACAACCAATGTCATTGAGTTTTTAGAAGATTCGTTGAAAGAAATTGAAGACGCAAGGTACAAAGTGTGCGACAAAGACGACAGCACATTGCAGCAGTTGATTGACAACATCATTGAGGTCTATCTGCGAACGCTCTACAAGTTGAGATTCTTGGCGTAATTTAAGCGCTATGGTATATTTAAAGCACAAGGAGCCATCATGGAACTTTTAAAACCTCTAGCCGACACAGTATTTCCCGCAGCGACTGTATCGTATTCGGGCACGGCTGGATCGACTTCTACTTGGGCCGCAGGCCCACAAGGCGTAATAATCTGGTCAACAACCCCTGCCTACGTTGTAGTTGGCGAAGGTGTCACCGCTACTACCGCCAGCACCCCCATTCCAGCTTTTACACCCATTCCGTTTGCTGTGCCTGAAGGCAATGGCGGGCAGTGGAGGGTAAGTGCTATTCAAGTGTCGGCGACTGGATCAATTTACTGTAAGCCGGTAAACATTCGATGAGTTTTGGTGTTGCGCTCAGAAATGCTGTGTCAATTGGGCTTGGCGGCATCGCCACGCTCTTTTCAGGCACAATTGACAACAGCTTGACAGTAGATAATCTGCTGACAGAATCTGGCGCAAACCTTGTGCAAGAAAATGGCGACTATATCCTTGTGGAGTAAATAAATGGCTGACTTAAAAATTTCCCAGTTGCCCGCAGCAACGACCCCGCTTGCAGGCTCAGAAGTCCTGCCAATCGTCCAATCGGGCACAACCAAACAAGTGTCAATTGACAATTTGACAGCCGGTAAAGCTGTTTCAGCGTCCACTGTTTCGGCGACTACCGTGACGGCGACTACGCATTTGGGCAATTTAGACACAAACGTGGCGGCGGCTAAACTTACAGTGTCGGGCACAAGTGTTGTTGCCAGCGGTACAGACACAGATATTAGCTTGACGCTCACACCCAAGGGTGCTGGCATAGTAACCACCGCCGCCACATACAGCGATGGTGCTGGAAAACTCCGTGCAATTCCTCAGTCTGGATCGGCTAAAACGTCAAGTTACACGTTGGCAACAACCGATGTAGGTGAATTTATTGAGGTTGGTGCAAGTGGTTCAATTGTTGTGCCCAATGCAACATTTTCAGCCGGTGATGCGGTTGTAATTTTTAACAACACATCTGGCGCAATTACGATTACTTTGTCAATTACAACAGCGTATCAAGGTGGTACAGATGCTGACAAAGCCACATTGTCTTTGGCAACCCGTGGCATAGCAAACATTCTGTTTATTAGCGGCACAGTCTGTGTGGTAACCGGAAACGTGTCATGACTGGTATTCTTTGTTCTTTTTTGGGGGGTAGCTTTGGCACACCCCCTGGCCAGCAAGCGTTTACGACCCCTGGCACATTTACATGGGTGGCACCACCCGGTGTAACCAGTGTGTCCGCAGTTGCTGTTGGTCCCGGTGGTGGTGATATTGCTACTACTTCCGCAGGCCCATCGGCTGGTGGCGGCGGTCTTGGATATAAAAACAATATTACTGTAGTGCCGGGCACTTCATACACTGTGGTTGTGGGTGGCCCTGCTACGGGTACTGATTCATATTTTATTTCAGCGGCCACACTAAAAGGTGGGGCGGGTAGTAAAACAACAAATAATCCGGGCAGTTACGTTGGAGATGGCGGTGGTGACGGCGGCAGTGGTGGTATTACTGCTGGCGGCGGCGCAGCCGGATATGCGGGTAAAGGTGGTGATGGTGGCCCAACAAACACTAATGGTTTTGCCGGTGTGGGCGGCGGCGGCGGCGGTGGTTTTAGCTATTATGTTGGTGGCGCTCCTTATACTGAAACGGGCGCTGGCGGTGGCGGTGTAGGTATTCTTGGACAAGGCTCAAACGGCGCTGGTGGCTCTGATACCGTTGGCGCTGGTGGTGGTAGCGGCGGTGCGAGTGGCACTGTTCGAAGTGGTGTAGTTGGCGGCAACGGCGGCGCGTACGGTGGTGCTCGTGGTATGTCTAGAACGGGCGGCGGTGTTCAAAACGGCACAAGCGGCGGCGGCGCTGTCCGAATTATTTGGTCTGGTGCTTCGCCTATTACGCGGGCGTTTCCTTCAACAAATACAGGTGATTTGTAATGGAACTATTTATCCGACTCAAAAATGGTCAACCATTTGAACATCCGATTTTTGCGGATAATTTTAAACAGGCGTTTCCCGAGATAGATTTAAATAATCTACCTGAGTGGGCGGCTAAATTTATTCGTGTTGAACCTCCGTATCATACTTTGCTTGGCCCATATGAGACCCTTGAGTCTTCATATCAAATGGTGGGTGATGTTGTCATGGATGTGTGGGAAAAACGTCCACTTACTGAAGCTGAAAAATTAAAGAAACAAGCAGACGTAAAAGAAGGCTGGCTTACCCATGAGATTAGCAAACGCTTTGTGTCTTGGGTTTTTAATGAAGACACATGTGCTTTTGGGGCACCTATTCCAATGCCCAATGATGGTAAAACGTATTATTGGAGTGAGGAAACTTTGTCTTGGGTAGAAGTAACACCTGTGGTGACATTGCCGTGAAAGAAGTCCAACTTGGTTACTTTGGTAACATTTGGGTCAAGCAGCATATTCATGAATGTGCAAATGACTCCTATGGTGGGCACAAGCACACATTTGACCATGTAACTTTGTTGGCCGCAGGACGGGTAAGTGTTGAAATTGAAGGCTACCCACCAAAAGAATTTACCGCACCCACGTTTATCGTTATCCGCAAAGAGCATGAGCATAAAATCACCTCATTGCAAGCTGATACGGTTTACTACTGTGTATTTGCACTTCGGGATTTGAACGGTGAAGTAACGGACATATTTGGTGAACAAAATGATCCCTTACCCCCCTCATTAAATCCTTAATTTTTGGGAAACACAATGATTGCTACTCTTAGTCCATCACCTAAAATGCAGTTTTTTACTGCTGCGGGTGTTCCTTTGGTTGGCGGCAAACTGTTTACTTATGCCAGTGGAACCACTGTTCCCTTGGCTACTTATACCGATAGCACTGCAAACTTTGCAAACGCAAACCCTGTCATTTTGGACTCACGCGGTGAAGCTAATGTATGGTTTGGCCCTTCCCGCTACACGCTGGTGCTCAAAGATTCGCTAGATAACTTGATTTGGACTGCGGCTGGGGTTAACAGCAGCCCAAGCGCTCAAACCACTGCAATAGTTGCTAGTTCAGGACAAACAGTGTTTACTGTCCCCGAATACGGACTTGGCGGTTATTTGATGGTTATTGTCAATGGCCTCGTCAAAGAGTTTAATTACGACTATACTGAAACCAATACGACAACAATTACTTTTGCAACTGGCTTGACGGCTGGTCAAAGAGTTGTTACTCGAATGCTTTAAACCTTACCGATGAGGTTCATCGGGGAATCCAAGGATTCAAGAAATGACTGAAGAAGTCCAAAACCTAGCGGAAGTAGACTCCGCGCCAGCGAAGGATGTGACGGCCACACCTGAAGTTGTAGCAAATTTGCCGGAAGTAGCTGATAACCAGCCTGCCAAGACATTCTCGCAAGAGGAACTTGACGCTGCTATTGGCAAGCGCCTCGCAAGAGAACAGCGCAAATGGGAACGTGAACAAGCCGCGCGGCAAACCGCGCCAGTTGTTCCCAAGGAAATGCCGTCGATTGACAATTTTGAAAGCACTGACGCCTATGCGGAAGCACTGGCTCTCAGAAAAGCTGAAGAATTGATTGCTCAACGGGATCGCCAAAAGGAACAAGCTGAAATTGTAGAAGCTTATAGCGAACGTGAAGAAAAGGCTCGGGATAAATACGACGACTTTGAAGACGTTGTGTACAACCCTAAGTTGCGAATCACTGACGTAATGGCTGAAACAATTCAGTATTCTGATCTTGGGCCTGATCTAGCTTATTGGCTAGGTTCAAACCCCAAAGAGGCTGAACGCATTGCTCGTTTGCCCCCTATTTTGCAGGCAAGAGAAATCGGAAAAATTGAAGTCAGATTGTCTGACAATCCTCCGGTGAAAAAATCAACTTCTGCGCCGACGCCTATTAGTCCGGTAACTGCGCGGTCTTCGGGAAGCCCGAGCCATGACACGACTGACCCCAGGTCAATCAAAACCATGAGCACTTCGGAGTGGATTGAAGCCGAGCGCAATCGCCAGATTCGTAAGTACGAAGCACAACGCAACCGCTAATTTTTTAAAGGACTTCAAATGTCAAACAGTATTTTAACGATCGACATGATCACCCGCAAGGCTTTGGAAATTCTGGAGAACAACCTTGTGCTCACCCGTAACGTGAACCGCCAGTACGACGACAGCTTTGCTGTTGAAGGTGCAAAGATCGGTTCTACATTGCGTATCCGTTTACCCGATCGCGCTTTGGTAACTGACGGTGCCGCCCTGCAAGTTCAGGACGACAACGAACAGTTCACCACTTTGACTGTTGCTTCACAAAAGCACATTGGTGTCAACTTCACATCCGCTGAATTGACAATGCAGTTGGATGACTTTGCAGAACGTGTGCTTAAGCCTCGTATCAGCCAGTTGGCATCTTCTATTGATGCTGACGTTGCAAATGCGTACAAAACCATTGGTAACACTGTTGGTACACCTGGCACCACTCCCGCCACTTCTTTGGTCTTGTTGCAAGCCCAACAGAAGCTGAACGAGAACGCCGCTGTGATGTCCCCACGTTACGCTACCGTGAACCCTGCTGCTAACGCTGGCTTGGTTGAAGGCATGAAAGGTTTGTTCAACCCAACAGACACTATCAGCAAGCAATTCAAGAACGGCATGATGGGCGTGGGCGTGTTGGGCTTTGACGAAGTCAACATGTCTCAGTCAATCAAGCAGCACACCACTGGCTCACGTAGCGCCAGCGCTTCTACATTGGTCAAGACCCCCGGCGTTACTTCCGAAGGCTCATCAACCATTCTGTTGGAGCAAGGTTCTGTAACAACAACAATCAATGCTGGTGACGTGTTCACTATCAGCGGTTGCAATGCTGTTAACCCACAGACCCGTGAGTCAACTGGCTCTTTGTTCCAATTTGTGGCTTTGACTACGGCTACTGCCGTGGCTGGTACTTGGACTGTGACCGTTGCTCCTATGTACTCCGCTACACACGCTTTGGCTACTATGAGCGCATTGCCTGCAACTGGTGGTGTTGTAACTTTTGTGGGTGCTGCTTCTTCTCAGTACGCGCAAAACTTGGTTTACCACAAAGATGCCATCACTTTCGCTACAGCCGACTTGCTGTTGCCACAAGGCGTTGACATGGCTGCTCGTGCCGTTCACAACGGTATCAGCTTGCGTGTGGTTCGTCAGTACGACATCAACAACGACCGTATGCCTTGCCGTATTGACGTGTTGTATGGTTTCAGTACCATCCGTCCACAAATGGCTTGCCGCATCTGGGGCTAAACTAATGGGGCTTCGGCCCCGTTTTTCGTAACATTTTTAAAGGAAATTATCATGGCTCTCCCTAATGGTGCAGGTGGTTATCAAATCGGCGACGGTAACATCGGTGAAGCACAACTGTTTGTTCAAGGCGCTCCAACAGCCATAGCTGCTGCCGCAACAATGACGGCTGCTCAACTGGCAAATGGTTTGTTTGTATTCGACGGCGCGGCTGGCAATTTAACTTTGCCAACTGTAGCTTTGCTTGAAGCAGATATTTCTAGCGCTTCTAAAGTAAATGCCGCATTTGACTTTTTCGTCGTCAACATTGACGGCGGTACTGACGATGTAACCGTGGCTGTTGGCACGGGTTGGACGGCTGTAGGCACTATGCAAGTTGACAACGCCACTTCGGGCCACTTCCGTGCCCGTAAAACTGGTGATGAATCTTGGACTGTGTACCGCATTAGCTAAACCTAACGGGGGCTTCGGCCCCTGTTTTAAAAGGAAACATCATGCCAAATACAAAAGCTGTAGGCGTTGCTTTTAGCGACCCTGAATTTGAAAGCGTAACCGTAACCGGCGCGTCAGCGTTGCAAGCGGTAACCGCTACGACCATAACCGCTACGACCGTAACCGGCAATTCAACCGGCACTTCAACTGGCGCTATTCGCCTTCCTGTTGCTGCTGTTGCGGCGGCTGGCGCTAATCAAGGCAATGCTGCTGCACTAGCCGAGGGTATCAATGTCGTTTCGGCGGCGGATGGCACCAAAGGCGTGATTTTGCCTACAGCGGTAGCTGGTATGGTAATTATTGTTAAAAACACCGCTGCTGGCGCGTTGAATATTTATCCCGCCACTGGCGGGGCAATCAATGCGGTTGCGACTAACGGTGCGTATAGCATTACAAACCTTACCAGTTCATTGTTGGTAGCGTCTTCTACTACTCAGTGGTATTCTGTTCCATTAGTAGCATCCTAACCAAAAGGGGGCTAATCACCCCCTTTTTTTAATATGAACATTTATCTTAGCCACCCTGATCACGGATGCAAAGTTGCCACAATGGAACTTGAAGCTGAGAACGACGAAAAAAATGGCTGGACACGTTACAATCCAGACACGCTTTCGGAATCTGAAGAAGCGGCTCCTGTAAACGTGCTGGAAGTTAAGCGCAAATATACACGCAAGGCAGCAACCGAAGGAATCTAAGCATGGCTACGTACACCGCTGGCGAACAAATCAACCGAGCATTGCGCTTGCTAGGTGTACTGGCTGAAGGTGAAACACCTTCGGCAGACATGTCAAACGATGGCTTGACAGCCCTTGACCAAATGATCGACTCATGGAACACCGAGCGACTGTCGGTGTTTGCTACGCAAGATCAAATATTTACTTGGCCTGCTGGCGAAATTACCCGCACACTTGGCCCGTCAGGTAACTTTGTGGGTTTGCGCCCAGTGTTGCTTGATGACGCTACCTACTTCCGTGATCCTGGCACAAACGTGTCGTTTGGCATCAAATTTATCAATCAACAGCAGTATGACGGCATTGCGGTCAAGACTGTTACCTCGACGTATCCGCAAGTTATTTTTGTAAATAACACTTACCCAAATTTCACAATGACGGTCTATCCTCGCCCTACTCGGGACTTGGAATGGCACTTTATTTCGGTTGAAAAAATAAATCAGCCCGCTACGTTGGCAACACAAATGTTGTTTCCACCAGGCTATTTGAGGGCGTTTACTTACAACTTGGCAATGGAAATAGCGCCGGAGTACGGCATTGAACCAAGCCCTCAAGTGCAACGTATTGCTATGACCAGCAAGCGCAATTTGAAACGCATCAACAACCCTGATGATGTGATGTCGATGCCTTATGCAATTGTGGCAACGCGCCAGCGCTTCAACGTCTACGCCGGTAACTATTGATGAAGACGCCTATTCTTGGGTCAGCCTATGTAGCGCGTAGCGTTAACGCTGCTGACGCTCGAATGGTCAACCTTTTTCCCGAGGCGGTGCCCGATGGCGGCAAAGAACCGGGGTTTTTAAACCGCGCGCCGGGGCTGCGTCTATTGGCAAACATGGGTGACGGCCCTGTACGCGGGTTATGGCAGTTTGGCGGGTACGGGTATGTTGTGTCTGGTGAAGTGCTGTACAGAGTTGACAGTATTTGGAATGTGTTTCCAATCGGCACTGTCTCAGGATCATCTGGCCCAGTTAGCATGTCCGACAATGGCACACAGCTATTCATTGCTTGCAATGGCCCCAGTTTTATTTACAACAGCCTGACGCTTGAATTTAAACAGATCACTGACCCTGACTTTCCTGGTGCGGTCACGGTAGGTTATATCAACGGCTACTTTGTGTTCAATGAACCAAATAGCCAGCGGATATGGATTACAACCCTGCTTGATGGTACATCCATAGACCCGTTAGATTTTGCAAGCGCTGAAGGCTCTCCTGATGGCTTGGTGTCGCTTATTGTTGACCACCGTGAGATATGGCTATTTGGAACCAATTCAGTTGAGGTTTGGTACGATGCTGGCACATCACCATTTCCATTGGTTCCCGTTCAAGGCGCGTTTAATGAGGTGGGTTGTATTGCGGCCTTTTCGGTTGCCAAGCTAGACAATGGCCTTTTTTGGTTGGGCGCTGATGCGCGAGGCAAAGGTATTGTTTACCGCGCCAACGGTTACGCCGCCGAACGAATATCTACTCATGCTGTAGAGTGGCAAATCCAAGAATACGGAAATCTTTCAGATGCCCTTGCTTACACATACCAGCAAGACGGTCATTCGTTTTATGTGCTGATTTTCCCTTCAGCCAATACCACTTGGGTGTTTGACGTTGCTACTGCGCTTTGGCACGAACGTGCTGCGTTTATCAACGGCTCGTTCACCCGTCACCGTTCAAACTGTCAAATGGCGTTTAACGGCGAAATTGTTGTGGGCGACCATGAACTTGGCAACATTTACGCTTTTGATTTAGAAGTGTTTTCGGACGATGGTCAACCTCAAAAATGGCTTCGGTCGTGGAGAGCGTTGCCGGTTGGCACAAATAACCTAAAGCGTACCGCCCAGCATTCGCTTCAGCTTGATGCAGAGACAGGCGCAATCAATACCAGTGTGACGACAACCCCTGTGATTATTGATGTATCAAGCCTAGACGACACATTGTTGACCGAAAGTGGTGATGTGTTAGTTTGGGAAGTTGCGGGCACTGTGTCTCTGATAACCGAAAGCGGCGATGTCATTGTGCAGGAAGACGGTAGTCTTATGTATATTGACGGCGCACCTAGTGTTGTTGGTGGCGCTATTCTTATTCAAGTATCGTCAATTGAGGCTTTTGCCATTGATCCGCAAGTTATGCTGCGCTGGTCAGATGATGGCGGCCACACTTGGAGCAATGAGCATTGGCGCTCAATGGGTAAAACGGGTACATACGGCACTCGTGTTATTTGGCGGCGATTGGGCATGACTCTTAAACTGCGTGATCGTGTTTATGAGGTGTCAGCTACTGACCCCGTAAAGATAGCAATTATGGGTGCTGAACTCAATGTGAGCGCAACCAATGCCTAACACTACACCAAACGTCACCAAGATACCTTCTGCGCGGGTAGCTTTGATTGAACCAAACACGAATTTAATCTCGCGGGAATGGTTTCGTTTTTTTAACAACATATACGTTGTATCAGGTGGGTCAACGCAGGGTGTCAATCAAATAGCCAACGGTGGAACTGGCGCAGATAACGCGGCCCAAGCCCGTGCAAACCTAGGTGCGGGTACTGTTACTGAAGTTGGCGGTACGGGGAATGTTAACGGTATTGTTTTAGTAGGAAGCGTAACCACCGCTGGTAATTTGAGCTTAGAAGGCAGTTTGTCCGGTGTTGACATCAACAATCAAACCTCGGGTAATCTGGATATGGCTACGCGGGTCAGTGGTGTGCTGTCAACTGCAAACGGTGGTACAGGTATAGCCGCAACGACTATTGCAACCAAGGTTGCTGACTTTACGCTTGCCAGTAATGAAAAATGGGTCATCAACAACAAGGCAGGCTCAACTTGCACAGTTACGCTGCCTGCTGCGTCAGCGGTTCCTGGCCATGCAATAACATTTAAAAACTTGCAAGCGCAGGCGCTAGTTTCAGCGTCTAGCAATGTTGCACCTATTGGCAGCGCCACGCCAGGTACAGCAATCCTTGCTGCCAGCGTAGGCGCATGGGCTACGATCGTATCTGACGGCACAAACTGGGTGGTGATGGCATCATGATCACAGTAACTTATGGCAAAGGGTTTGATTTTGCGTTGCCTATGGCTCAAAAGGTTAGGGCGCTCCAAAACGAACTGCTAAAAATGCCGCAGGCTGACATAGTCACAACGCACACTTTCCTGCCCGGTGTATATGAGCGCGCAATTACAATCCCTGCATGGGTTGTATTGACGGGCGCTGAACACAAAACCCCTTATCGTGTGCGGTTAGAAAAGGGCACAATTGCCGTAAATACGGATGATGGCGTTAAGGTTCTCACCGCGCCACTTGAATTTGAAGCCAGCGCAGGAATGCAACGCGCAGGGCGCGTTTTTGATGAAGAAGTAGTATGGGTGGACGTTTACGACAACCCTGACGATTGCACCGACCTTGCGGTTCTTGAAGACCGACTGTACGTTGTCCCTGAATGCGGGCTAGCCGATAGCAGAAGTGAAGAACAAAAAGCACGGGTTGACTATGGGTTATTTTTGCACCAGTTAGGAATAACAGATGCCGACGTAGCCAAGATAGCGCAAATTGAGTCAGACTTGATTGACATGCCTGAAGGGTTCTTTGTGGAGCTTAAACCTTCTAGCATTCATGGTCGCGGTCTGTTTGCAACAAAAGACTTTGAGGCGGGTGAAACTGTTTGTCCAGGTAGGCTTGACGGGAAACGTACTCCCGGTGGAAGATTTATCAATCACTCCTCAAACAGTAATATTCAGCCAAAGTTGGTTGGGGATAACATATTTGCCGTTGCTTCGCGTAAAATCAGCGCAGGCGATGAATTATTAGTTGACTATCGAGCGTCGATGAGAGTTAATTTTGGCTTTGTAATGCAAGGAGAAATATTATGAGTGGATGGGTAGCGGGTGCAGTAGTCGTTGGCTCAATATATTCAGCTAACAAAGCGTCAAGTGCTGCGACAGCAGCAGCAGACACTCAAGTTGCGGCGGCTGAAAAATCAGGCGACGTATCATTAGAAATTGCCGATAAGCAAATTGCTGCTCAAAAAGAAGCGCTGGCGTTACAACTTGCTGCTGACAAGGAGAATGTTGATAAGCAAATTACGCTTCAACAAACAACCCTTGAAAAAACTCTTAAGGCTCAAGCTGACGCCGCCGCTGCGGGGCAAGCCGCTGCTGCTGCTGCGTTAAGTCAGCAAATTGCGGCTCAAAAAGCAGCCCTTGATGCTCAGTTAGATTTGCAACGCGAGTTGTTCAACAAGCAAGTTGAAAATCTTAGTTCGTTCAAACAAGCGGGTGAAGTTGGTCAAGCCAAGATGATGGATCTTTTGGGCTTGAGTGGTAACACAAAAGCCCCAGGCTATGGTTCAGCGGCCACCGCATTTAAAGTTGAAGGGTTTGATCCCAACACGTTGTTTCAGCAATTTAATGCTAAAGAAATGGAAGAAGACCCAGGCTATGCGTTTCGCTTGGCTGAAGGTCAAAAAGCCATTGAACGCTCAACTGCGGCCAAAGGTGGACTGCAATCTGGCGCTGCCCTTAAAGCCGCTGCTCGGTATGGTCAAGAAATGGGTTCTCAGGAATACCAGAATGCGTTTAACCGTTTTCAAGCCAACAAAGCATTCCAAGCCCAAGAATATGGCAATGCGTTTAACCGCTTTACTACCGAAAGAGCAAACATGTTGGCTCCTTTGCAGGCTTTAACCGCCAGCGGTCAGGCTTCAGCGGCGGGGCAAGCTGCGGCGGCGGGCAGTTTATCGGCTGCTTCCTCGCAAGCATTGCAAGGCTACGGCGCGGGTCAAGCCGCTGCGTATGGCAACTACGGCGCAACTGCTAGTGATATTGCCGCACGAACTGGCGCAGGCGCATCTGCTGCCCTTGGCAATTACGGCGCGGGTATGTCCAACACATACGCTGGCTCTACTGCGGCGCGTCAAAGTGCTTATGGTGGGTTTGGCAGCAACTTATCCAATATCTATGGCACTCAAGGTTCTAACACGATTAACGCAATTACCAGCGCAGCAAACGCTTCGGCCGCAGGAAGAATTGGTTCAGCCAATGCTATAACACAAGGTGTCAATACAATGATTGGTGCGGGTATCAGTGGCTACAATGCTTACAACCAAAATCAGTTGTTGAACAAATACCTCATGAAAGGTTAATGAATCATGCCACTTGATACAAGTATCCCCCTTCAGTCTAGGTTTGCGCCAATTAACTATGAGATTCAGCAGCCCATCAATACGTTGATGAGCGCGATGAAAATCAAACAGCTTGGCCAACAAAACGAGTTGGACGCGTTAAAAATGCAAGAGTATGAGCGCGCGCGTACTGAAGAAGAAGGTTTGCGTAACTACCTAAGTGGTGGCAGAGAAATGCCTGCGGCAGACCTTAGTTCACCAGACACGCGAACAAATCTGTTGCGATTTGGTAAGACTGGCGCGACGTATGCCAAGGCTTTGACCGAGCAAGACACAGCAGCTTTGACGCAAAAGAAAACCGCGTTTGAAGTACAAAAAGCTAAACAAGAGTTTGTTGCCCAAGCACAACGCGACACAAGTCAGAATCCTTCTGACGCCAACATTACGGCGTACAAAGAAGACTTGATAGCTAACCCTTTGTTTACCCAAGCCGAAAAAACGCAAATGATTGCGGGTGCTGATCGAATTTTGGCTATGCCTGTTAACGAACGAAAAGCGTTTATGGCTAGCCAAGGCGCAAAAGCAAGCGAATTAAAACCGGTAATTTCACAAGTTAACCGGTCTGGACAAACTGATGTAATATCAACCCCCGCGTTTGGCGGCGCGCCTACAACACTTGGCAACTTTTCCGACGTTCCATTGCCTGCCAACGTGCAAGCGCAAAAAATTGATATTGCACGGCAGAGTCGGCCACCGGCACAACCCCGCGCCGAGCAACCGCCAGTTGCGGTTATTGACCCAGTAACAAAGCAGGCCATATTTGTCAGCCGTGAAGAGGCGTTGCGCAACAGAATGCAACCCGCATCTAATGCGCCTGCTTTAAAACCTTTGACCGAAGGACAAGAAATCAAATTGCGCACTGATGTTGGCAAAGATTACAAAGCCGCATCAACTGCGCTGGCGCAAATGGACGATTTGCTTGACTCAATTGAGAGCGTCAAAACCGCGCCTGGCTTGTCAGCCGCTACGGGCTTTACGGGTAAATATCTGCCATCATTCTCTGAAGGCAAAGCGGCCCAAGCTGAGACACGCCTTGCTAACTTACGCGGTAAAGTAACTGCGCTAGGTAAGGCAACTGCGGCTATGTCAGGCGCCATTGGATCTATTGCCAACCAAGAATGGAAAATCTTGTCTGATCAAATTGCAGCGCTAGATGAAGTTAAAGGTAAAGGGCCTTTGCTCGAACAGATTGACTTGGTTGAACAACAAGCGCGTGGTGCTATCGCCCGCGTTCGAGACACATACGAAAAGACGCGGTCTGAAGACTTTGAGCGCTTCCCTCAGTTCCGCGATTTACCCGCTCCACGCGGTAAAAAAGATTCTGGCGGCGGTACTGGCGGGTTTAAATATCTCGGAAAAGAAGGTGGATAATGGCTACCAAATACCGTGTTCAAGGTCCAGATGGTGTGGTTCACGTCTTTGAAGGACCGGACGACGCAACGCCGGCGCAAATAGAATCTTTTGCCGCGCAAACTTTTGGCGCCGCGCCCGCGCCCGCCCCTGCTGCACCGCGCGGCAAAGCAGGCATGTTTGACATGCTGTCTGCGCCGTTTGAGATGGGCGCTGCGCTTGCGGCCAAGCCGCGTAAAGAACAAGTAGAGTTTATTGCGCCTGCTGTTGAAGCGCTAGGTAGTGCTGGCGGTGCGATAGTAGGAACTGGCGCAGGGCCACTTGGCACAGTAGTTGGTGCAGGCGCTGGTTATGCTGGCGCTAAAGAACTATTGCGTTTTGCGGCTGGCGAAAGTGGTAAAGAGACACTTCCACAAGCCGCCACACGGCAAGCGCAAAATGTGCTTGAAGGCGCAACAATGGAAGCCTTTGGGCGCGGTGTTGTAAGCCCTGTTATTGCCAAAGGTGCTGAATACGCAAACAAACTTAAAAACATCAAACTTGACCAATACATTAAAGCTGTTGGCGATAAGGGTGAAGAAATTGTTAATGCTTTGCGTGGCCGTACACAAATCGTT
>Ga0315909_10002917_pt1 | contig 21416 bp, 30 predicted proteins | sample LakEriMetagenome_11_FD_203527 | JGI IMG/M metagenome (GOLD analysis project Ga0315909, IMG submission 203527) | Freshwater fungal communities from buoy surface, Lake Erie, Ohio, United States - Buoy 2 MA125 | ecosystem: Environmental > Aquatic > Freshwater > Lake | place: USA: Lake Erie, Ohio... | reverse complement strand
GAGATGGCGACGCGCAAGATCGTTACACGCATGGAGATCAATGGTGCGCGCGTAGATCTTGACTACTCGCAGAGGAAGTACGACGAACTTACCGCGTATACCGAGTCCGTAAAGAAGTGGGCGCGCGACACTTATGGTGGCGTGTCTATTACCAGCAACGTTCAACTTGTTCGCCTGTTTGAGTCGCTCGGTGCTGAGATCACCGAGTTCACGCCGACTGGGCAAAAGTCATGCACTAAGGATCAATTAAAGATTCTTCAGAGAGACGGAAACACTGAAGTATCGGCACTTGCCGACACTGTTCTCAAGCAACGTAAGGCTGACAAACTTGCCGGAACGTATTTCTCTAACTTTCTTACGGAGTCTATCGACGGGATAGTTCACCCATCTGTTAAGACGTTGGGCGCTCGTACGTCACGCATGTCGATCACCAATCCGGCGCTACAAACGTTGCCTAAGGGAGACGACGTAGTTCGACGCGCGTTCATTCCCAAGGACGAGGATCACGTGATTATCACGAGTGACCTTGACCAGGTCGAGTTCCGCATGTTCGCCAGTCTGTCAAACGACACCAACCTAATCAATCTGTTTCATCTTGCCGATGCCACAGGTTCAGACCCGTTCACCGAGATCGGCCGTGAGGTGTACAACGATCCGACGATGCAGAAGTCTGACAAGCGTCGTGGTCTCATCAAGAGCATGATCTACGGTCGTCTCTACGGCGCAGGTGTTGCGAAGCAGGCGTTGACCGCCGGCGTTGCTGAGATACAGATGAAACAAACCTCGGATGCGTTCGACAACCGATTCCCAGGAATGTCCTACTTCCAGAGACAGATAGAAGACATCGGAATGAGAAGACTGAAGTCCGAAGGACAGGGCTACGTCTACACGTGGACCGGGCGCAGACTGCCCTGCGACGAAGGCAGAGTCTACACACTTGTGAATTATCTCATTCAAGGTGGAGCGGCCGAGGTGTTCAAGTCAAATCTTGTTAAGCTCGACCAGGCGGATCTGACTGAGATGCTGATTGTTCCGGTGCACGACGAAATTGTGCTACAGGCGCCACGTGAAGACGCTGAGGAGATCAAGCAACTTGTCAAGCAGTGCATGACCACAACGGATGGTTGGGCCGTACCGCTTACCGCAGACGTAGACGGCCCGCTTGAGACGTGGGGCGACAAGTACTAATGAATCGCTACCTTGAAATGGCGATGTGCGTTGCCGCAAAGAGCAAGTGCCGTCACAAGCACGGTTGCGTCGTCGTAAGAAACGGAAAAATCGTCTCAACGTCGACAAACAAGAAGATTGGCGACCCGAAGACCGCGTGGCGGGTGTCCCATGTTCATGCTGAGTTTGCCGCTATCACCGCGGCAGGCAACCTGGCCGTTGGTTCTAACGTCTACGTTGCCAGAATCGCGGCAGACGGATCACCGGCTCCGTCAAAGCCGTGCAAGAAGTGCGAAAGTATACTACTAAGATCTGGAGTATCTAGGGTGGTTTGGACATGAGGCTTATTCTTGCTGTGGACCCGGGAAAGAAGAGCGGTATCGCTACCATTTCCTATGAGAGTGGCCTAGAACCGCGCCTCTTGGCCTCCGGCGAGTTTCTTATGGAAGAATACCATAAGCCGATACTTGAGGCCATTCAGGCGGCCAAAGAGACGGGCGCGAAGCTAGAAATTGTCTGCGAGAGGTTCACGATCAACGCTCAGACGGTGAAAAACTCACAGGCGCCGTTCAGCCTCGAGCAGATCGGTATTCTTAAGTATCTCATGCTTAGCAACGGTATAGACCCCGATACCCTGCTATTTCAGTCGCCTTCTGACGCAAAAAGAATGTTTGACAACACTGCTTTAAAGAAATTGGACTATTGGTATCGCGGTGGAGAAGGTCACGCGTTGGACGCGATCAGACATGGTTTGCTGCGTTTAGTGAAGACTGGGTGGGCGCCGACTAGGCTGCTTGAGTAGTCATACTAAGAAAAAATTGCATGCGTGAAGACATTTCCGCTTAGTATGTGATACAGTGACAGATAACGAACGACAAGAGGTATTGAGTGCCAGTTGATGTAGAACTTAATGATTCGGGTGAGCACATCCGCATCGACACCGAATGGCGATACAAAGAGCTATGCAAAGGTATCCCGGGTGCGACATGGTCAGCCGCTGACAAAGCGTGGCGTGCACCACTTGGTTGGTCAACGTGCCTTGCTCTTCGGTCGGTGTTTAAGACCGAACTGCGTATCGGACCAAGACTTACTGAATGGGCTACAAACGAATTCAACACGCGAGTTGCTCCGTGCAACGAACTGCGTGAGCTTGAGACGGCCGACGGTGACGAGGCATTGTTCCCGCACCAGCGTGCCGGAGTAAAGTTCCTTGCCGCTGCGCGTCGCGCTCTTCTTGCTGATGAGCCGGGCCTCGGAAAGACAGCGCAGACGATCCGCGCATTGAAAGAACTAAAGGACAGAGGCGAGGAAGTGTTTCCTGCGCTCATCGTGTGCCCGAACACTCTGAAGAAAAACTGGAAGCGCGAGTTTGCGATGTGGTGGCCTGGAGTAAACGTTCAGGTTATCAGCGGATCAGCGACACAGCGCCGTAAGCAATTCGCCGAAGAAGACGTTGACGTGTACGTCATCAACTGGGAGTCATTGCGTACTCACTCGCGTCTTGCCAGTTACGGATCTGTTGCGTTGGCGCGATGCGTTGAATGCGGCGGTCATGATGAGAAGGTTTCGGAAAACCGCTGTGAGGTGCACATCCGTGAACTCAATAAGATCGACTTCAAGTCAGTAGTTGCTGACGAGATTCACCGTTCGAAGGAACCAAAGAGCAAGCAGACACGAGCGCTTTGGGCGGCAACAGGAAACGCAGACATCCGTTTTGCGCTCACTGGTACGCCTATCGCCAACAACGTTCTTGATCTATGGCCGATTCTGCACTGGCTGTCGCCAAACGAATGGCCTAGCAAGACTCGTTGGATCGACCGCATGGTTGATACGATGTTGAACGCATTCGGTGGAATGATGGTGCTCGGCGTCAAGCCGCACATGCACGACGAATTCTACGCGGCTATCAACCCGCGTATGCGCAGAATGCTCAAGGCGAAGGTTCTTCCATGGTTGCCACCTGTGATCAAGGAGCGCCGTGACGTAGAAATGTCTACCAAGCAGAAAAAGGCGTACGAGCAAATGCGCGACGTCATGATCGCTCAGTTGGAAAGCGGTGAAGCGCTAACAGCGCCGAGCCCGCTAACTCAAGCTACACGGTTGTTGCAGTTCGCAAGTTCATACGCCGCGATCGATGTAGACGAGTTTACTGGAGAGATCGCCGTCAAACTGGCAGAGCCGTCGTGCAAGGTAGACGCGCTGATGGACGACATCGAAAACGGTGACTTTGGAGATGACTCAGTCGCCGTGTGTGCGGTGTCTCGACAGCTCATCGAACTTCTTAGCGCCCGCCTTGAAAAGGCGAAGATTCCTCACGGATTGATTACTGGCGCACAGACAGAGGAAGAACGCCAAAAGGCCATCGACGATTTTCAGAATGGCAGAATTAAGTGGATTCTTTTCACGGCGCAGGCCGGTGGAGTTGGCGTCACGTTGACTGCCGCGCGCAGACTGATCATGCTTCAGCGCCCGTGGTCACTGGTTGATTACAAACAGGCTCTTGACCGAGTTCACAGAATCGGTAGTGAGATCCACGACTCCATCGTGATCACAGACTACGTTACCGATGGGACGATTGAAGAGCGTGTCATTCAGGTTCTAGACACCAAGGCCGATAACTTCGAGCAGATCGTACGAGATAAGGACCAACTTCTCAAGATGTTGAGAGACGACAAGACAGGATCACTATGACAATCACTGAAACACCGGTGCAGCTTAACCGCGAGCCGCTAAGAATCTCAAACTCTGAGATTCAAACGTTTAAGGACTGCAGAAGAAAGTGGTGGTTGAACTACTACCGTAGACTTCAGCCGCAGACTCAAAACTTTACAGGCGCTCTTGCGTTAGGCTCACGCGTTCACTCGGCGTTGGATATGTACTATTCAACAGGAACTCCACTGCTCGAGGCATACGCTCACTTTGTGCAGCTCGACAAGAAGGCTCTTGTAGAGAGCTTCCGCGACACGATGGAACTCGAGACAGAAGCCGAGCTCGGTAGAATCATGCTCGAGGGATATCTCGACTGGGTCAACGAGAACGGCATCGACGCCGATCTTGAGATGATCTCGACAGAAGAAATCATCACGATGCCGATGTTCGAGGGCAGGGTAGAACTTCAAGGTAAACTTGACATGCGTGTTCGTCGCAAGGCAGACGGTGTGCGTATGTTCCGTGACTTCAAGACGGTTGGCGGTTCGTTCACAGAGTTTGCTGCTCTTGCTCACATGAACGAGCAGATCCTAACGTACATGCTTCTCGAGGCGGCGCAGAACAAAGAAGGCGAGCGCAGCGAAGGCGGTATCTTCACGATGTTGAAGAAGGTCAAGCGTACAGCAAACGCAAAGCCGCCGTTCTACGATCAGATCGAAGTCAGACACAACACCTTTGCGTTGAGAGCGTTTTGGAACAGAATTCATGGTACCGTAGGCGACATGCTCGCTGTGCGAGACGCATTGGACGAAGGACAAGATCATCACTTCGTTGCATACCCTCGGCCAAGCCGAGATTGCAAGTGGAAGTGCCAGTTCTTTGCAGTATGCCCGTTGTTTGACGACGGTAGCGCTGCAGAGCACGCGATCGCCGAGCTGTATACGCAAGGCGATCCGTATAAGTATTACGAATCAACAGAGATGAAAGGAAGTGAATGACCATGAGTGGAGTACAGCGATCGCTTACTCTCATGGTGTACGGTGAATCAAAGGTCGGTAAATCGACGTTTGCAGTCACTGCACCATACCCACGTCTGATGCTGGACGTGGAAGGCGGGCACAGATTCCTGCCTATCAACGTAAAGTACTGGGATCCGTTGCGTGAGGAGCCGCCGGCTGCTGACGGGACGTGGGATACCTGCGTTGTCAACGTCACAGAGTACGACACCGTTCTCAAGGCGTACCAGTGGCTTCAGATCGGACGCCACCAGTTTAAGTCACTGATCATCGACTCGGTCTCCGAGTTGCAGGTTAAGTGCATGGACAACATCGCCGGAACGAATCAGATGCAGATGCAACAGTGGGGCGAACTTCTTCGTCACATGGGCGCGCTGCTTCGTGATCTCCGCGACCTTACGATGCACGCAACCAACCCGCTCGAGGCAGTCGTGCTGACAGCGATGGCACGTCAAAGCCAGGATGGCCGGTATCGTCCGTACCTCCAAGGTCAGCTTGCCATTCAGGCTCCGTACTTCTACGACATCCTCGGTGCGATCAACGTCGAAGAGTTCAACAACCCGGACCCGACACAGGGACCGTACAAGGCGCGTCGTATGTACGTCGAGCGCACAAGTCAGTACGAGGCAGGCGAACGTGTTCAAGGCCGCCTTGGCAAAATCGTCGAGCAGGGAGACCTCAGTGTCGAACGAATGCTCGATATCGTTTTCGGACCCCGTCCGGATCAGCAAGCAAAGTAACCAACACAGAAAGACATAGGTAAAAACAATGAGCACACTCAATTGGGGTGACCTCGTCAAGGAGGCGGGCGACGTCGGTGGGTACGACCCGCTGCCCGACGGCGACTACGACCTCGTGATCGTTGAGGCACAGGCTAAGGCCACTCAGACGGGCAAGACGATGTTTGCCGTGAAGGCACAGGTCACAACCGGGGCGCACGCTAAGCGTCTCGTGTGGGACAACCTCGTCGTCTCGACAGACAACCCGAGCGCACTCGGAATCTTCTTCCGCAAGATGAACGCTCTCGGTCTTGACCGCAACTACTTCGCGACCAACCCGACGAACGCTCAGATCGAGCAGACCCTCAAGGGTCGTAGCTTCCGCGCGCAGGTTGGTAGCCGTACATGGCAGGGTCAGAAGAAGAACGAGATCAAGACATACTACTCTCTTCCGACAACTTCCGCTCCGGCTCCTATGGCTGTAGCCCCTGCTCCTGCTCCGGCTCCGGCACCTGCTCCGGCGCCCGCACCTGTTGCCGCTGCTCCGGCTCCGGCACCTGCCCACGCTCCGGCACCTGTTGCCGAGGTTCAGGCACAGACACCGCCAGCCGCTCCGTTCTGACGAGCTGCTGTTCTTTGGTGGTCGCCCGCGGCATGAGAATGCCGTGGGCGGCCACTTGAGTATCACACAAAGGATGAATCAATGAAGATTTTAATGACAGGGTTCACAGCTCTTCAAATCAATACAGAGCACAGAACTATTAAAAAGATCGACGTGCCAGCGTCGATCGTTGAAGCTCTTGAAAGCGTCGGCCATCAGGTAGATTGGCGACGCGTCACACCTGGTGAAGATCTATCGTCGTACGACGTAATCTGGGTCAACCTCGGACCCTTGAACTCTCTTAACGGCCGCCAGGGCGCTATGGGCGCGCTGTACGCGCTCAGCTCTGGTGTCCCGGCAGTCGGGTTCTTTGATGACTGGCAATTTGCCGCCGTGTTCAACGCGTGCCGCTCACTTGTTCGCCACCCAGAGATCCTATACAAGTATCTTCTGTCTGGGTCATCGGTTCGTGGCGACGAAGGCGCGACGTACTTCTCAAAGGCTGAAGCCGACGCGGCACTGGAAAGAATCATTGCCGCTAATCCCGACGCTGCAAAGAAGTGCGCCGTCGGTAGATACTTCTTTAACGACAACGACGACAACATCAAGGCGCACGAAGGCCAGTTGGTACAGACAGCACAGGCTCTTCTGGGCGAACGCTGGTCGTATGGCATGGTTCCAGTGTGCCCGATGTACTCGTTTGGTGACCGTTCACTTGTCCGCAAGAGAATGCCCGCCGAGATGGCTGGCATTGAGGCGCTAGACCCAAGTTCAACGATCTTCAATATCCTGTCGTCAGCCGAGCCGCTCCCTCCGTCTGAGAAAAAGCGTGCCTGGGTTCTCGGGGCGCTTGTGCCGCACGACACTTGGCTCGAAAAGAAGAATCCAGATTGGCCTGTAGAGATCGTAGGAAGCCGAAAGCTAATTAGAAAGTTCGGCGGACAGCGTTTTGACACAGAGGAAGACGTTCTTTCGTTTTACAACGAATACTGGGGAATTCTTTCGCCTCCGTATCCGCATGCCGGCTGTGGTTGGTGGAGAAGCCGATTTATGTACGCCGCAAGGGTGAAGTCTATTCTTGTTACAGACAAGGGAGAAGGAAAGCCGCTCGGTGCACCATACTCGTTGACAATCAAGCAGGTCGAGTCGATGTCAGACGACGATCTGGCTGGTGCGGCAAACGCACAGGCGGACACGCTTCGTTCACATATGCCGACGTACGATTCGTTTGTTGATCACTGCAACAGGATCGTTCATCGCGCGTTGAATGAAGACAAGGGACTGAGGATCAATCCAGACGGTAGCAGGTAATGAAGTCAATTGCCATCTCTGGTATGACCGCCTCTCAGGCGTCGTACAGATCGTTTCATCATCGCGCGAGCTTCATAGGCTGCGTTGCTTCAATGTTGAAAGACAACAACGTTGCCGTGCACTTTATAGAGCCAAGCGTTTTGCTAAAGAAAAGTGATCTCGATCAGTACGACTCTGTATTACTCGGTGTGGCTCCTATTCTTAGTATCGCCGCAAACAAGGCGTATGGAATTCTGCACATGATCAATCTGCTAAAAAACGATAGCAGACTTAGACTATTTGTAGACGCTCCAGAACCCGCTAAGATAGCCGCAAGCCTACGCGCCATCGATAAAAACAACGATGACATCATCAAACAGTTCTACTCGGGTAGAAAGCAGTATTCAGACGTAGTTGGTAATAAAAAGATTCTTGAGTCCACACTAGGTGGCGTGAAAACTCTTTTTTCTCACTGGGACTACGTTACTTTGTACCCGAGTAGCCCGTTTGTGGATTCTCAGGTTGTTAAGGCACAGCTCCCATGCACAGATGTTTCTACGGTTCTTCCTGTAGAAGTAGACAGTGTTCTTATCTCGTCTGAGATAAGCTCTACAGCAACGTCAAGAAGTAGACGCTGGGTAGTCGACAGCATGAACTCAAAGTGGTTCAAGTCTCTACAAAATACTCTTGGTAATTCTGCTGTTCAGATGAAAAGCAACAGACTGTCAACTGACTCAGACGTAGAAAAGATGATGCTTGAGTCTCAGGGGTCGATTCTAAGCGTACAAGATGATGGAATGCTCTGGTGGAGCTACAGAATGTCGCAGGCGATGAACTCTAGAACTCCAATAGTAAGCGACTGGAAGATTACGTCTATTCTTGGAGATTCTTGGTCGTTGCTGCCGGCAAACGTAGAGGAAATGGATTACGTTGATATCTACGAACTATCGGTGACACAGCGGAAGCGCTACACAGGCGCGCTTATGAACGCACAAGACACTATACACACACTAAAGAATGGATTAGGGCTGTGACAGACAAGGTGCTATTTGGCAAGTGGCTAGAGAAGACTCGCCAACTGCAAACAGACGTGTACAACGTCGACTACTCGTCGTTTCATAGCGACGAGCATGACGATCTAAGAAACCTTATCGAGTACATCCGCTGGAACATGCTGGCGATCGACGACGAGCTTGCTGAGGTCCGTAAGGCCATCTCGTGGAAGCCTTGGCAGCACGATGACCCGTACGCCGATCGCCACGAGATCCTCAAGGAATGCGTTGACGTTCTGCACTTCGTTGCAAACATTCTTTGCGCCGCCGGCGCGACTGACGAAGAACTTGACGCTGAGTATTTGGCTAAGATGCAGAAGAACGCTGATCGCCAAAAGAACGGCTACAGAGTTCTTGACAGTGGTGTCAAGTGTGCCCAGTGCTTCAGAGCTCTTGACGACTATGACGTCAACTCATGCCTTGAATCGTCGTGCCCACAGCAGACGTCAAAAGGTGGGTCATGAACGACCTATGGGAAGATGCCTCGTCTCTTGAGATAAAAATTGACGACGTTTTAAGAGTGAAAAAAGACGCATATGGCACAGACGCTGGCAGGCTTCATAACGGAAGACTTGTTAAGGTTGTAGAAGTCAAGGGTGGCGACATCTACGTCACTACTATAGACTACAAGACTCCGCACATACCATCTGCCAGACACCCTGCGTATAAACTAGAGAAAAAGATCGCTTCGATATAGCATGGACAGCAAGATTGATCTTTCTGCAGTTCTTTCAAGATTTGAAGAAAATTGGTCAAGAAGAATTGACTGTTCTCCAGGCTGGCACTCACTCATCGTTAAACTTGACGAAGAGCTGAGTCAGATAGACCCAGACTACACGATACAGCAGGTCAAGGAAAAATTTGGTGGTCTTAGATACTACTTCAATACTAAGACAGACCGGTTTAAAGAAATGGACAGCGTCGTACGCAGATACGAGCAGATCGCGTGGGAAACCTGCGAAGTGACAGGCGAACACGGCGTGTTGATGGTGAGAAACGGCTGGTATAGAACTATAAGCCCGGATCTTGCGCCGCCCGGATTTGAAGTTGTAGATAGGGAGAAACTTCTAGATGGCGAAGCTAGTTCGTAACGCTCTCAAGTGTTTGACGTGCAACAAGGTAATTGAGTCGGTGCATAGGCACGATTTTGTTCGCTGCGCGTGTCCCGAGGATACAGACACAGGTGTATTTGTAGACGGCGGTCTTCTGTACCAACGTGTCGGCTATGGAATAAAGGCAGAGTTCGAAGATCTTAGTGAGTACGAGGAGTAAAAGTGAGACTTCACATCGAGATGAAATGCACCGGCAGAACGTTTGAAGAGATTCACGAGTCTCTTACAAGCAAGTGGTGCGAGTTCATTCAAGACCAGTCAGCAACTATCCCTCTTGACTCAGAGGTCTTTGTCTCTCAGCCTGAAGACGACCCTGATTCTGCGTTCTACGTCGCTAAACTGGTCGCGAGGGTAAAAGCATGAAGAACGAAAAAAGCCCGCGGCAGGAGATGCTTGAAACTGCCGCGAAGATAATCTCAGGTCAACGTGACACGCAGTACGGCGGACCTGAAGATAACTTTGGAAGAATCGCCAAAATATGGGGTGTTCTTTTTGGCAGAGAGTTCACCAACGAAGACGTCGCTATGGCGATGGTTGCAGTCAAGGTTGCTCGTTACGCTTCTAATTCTGGGTTTCAGCCAGACACGTGGACGGACATCGCTGGGTACGCTGCATGCGGCTACGAAGTTGGTCTAAATAGTCAGGTCTCTAAGTAATACGTGTTAGTGTTAATTATCGCATTAGACAATGAGGAAGAACAATGAGCAATCCGACGTTTATCGACTGTAACGGCCTTGCCGGTTTTATGAGCCTTGGCTTCGTAAGATCTGGCATCGACATGAAGGTCAGAACTGGCACTCTTAACTTTGGAAACCCCGTCGCCGAGGTAAACAGAAAACACCTCGGTAACGAGTGGACGTCTTTCTTTTCCGAAGATCCGAATGATTGGCCCGACATGAGCGCTGACGTCGTGCTTGGCTGCCCTCCATGCTCCGGTTGGTCGCTGTGGTCAGGTCCGGCAAACAGAGGCCCGGACGCTAAGGCGCACGAACACACGCGCGCGTTCATGAAGTACGCCGCTAGAATCAAACCAAAGATGGTCGTCTTTGAATGCGTACAACAGGCGTACACGCAGGGGCGTGCGGTGATGAACCAATACCGCGACATGCTCGAGGAGCTGTCAAACAAGAAGTACGACCTGTATCACGTCAAGCACAACAACCTCATGCTTGGTGGTTTCTCGTATCGTATGCGCTACTTCTGGGTAGCCGTCGAAAGCGGTATGCCTTTTGGCGCCCATGCGGAGATGCCAAAGGAAATGCCCAAGATGATCGACGTGATCGGTGACCTCGAAAATCTTGAGATTACCTGGAACAAGCAGAAGTACAATGCTGAGCCGTCGAAGTTTGTCGCAAACCTGAGAAACCAAGATGGTTATGTTGACGGTCACATGAACAGAACAAACCTCGAGTCGCAGAGAATTCAAGAGATCTTCGACATCCTTGGAAACGAAGGATGGAAGCCCATGGATGCTTTGAACGTCGCTCTCAAGGAAGCCGTCGAAAAGAACGGAAACAGATTCCCGCAGTCTTGGGCGACAAAGGAAGAGAAGATTCGCCTGAACGACTTTTACATGGGATTCTCACTGCCAGCCCGCTGGGACGCTAACTCATTCTGCCACGTCATGACCGGCAGCGCTCTTGATCACATCGTTCACCCGACGCAGCCGCGTCGTATCACTCACAGAGAAGCCGCAAGAATCCAAGGTCTCCCAGACGACTGGGAATTCGTAAGCGTCAACAACTACTCGGCTCTTGGGGCGACGTGGGGTAAGGCAGTTGCCGTGCAGGCGGCAACATGGATCGGCGAGGCAACGGCAGCTGCCCTTAACGGTCAGCCAAACGGACCGCAGGGCGAGTTGATCGGCGAGCGTGAGTGGCTTTTGGACACTGACAAGGGATTTAGCCGTAACTTCGTGAAGAAGAACTTCTACCAAGAATAACATAAAAGCGTGCGTCACAAGATTTTCAGCCGTCCTGATATAATCATTGTTCTAAACAGTGACGGAGTGACTCATGCAATCTTTTCTTGTATCTACAAATTCGTTTGAAGAAACGGCCGCGGTGCTTGACAACAAGCGCCTCCACAAGCAGACCCTTGAGGCGTGGCAGTGTCTGCTCACGATGTGCAGGCTTGACCCTGACGGCAACGACCGCGAACCTAAAGGCTGGTCTAGTCACCCTGTAGTCAAGATGTGGCGAGGGCACGAGACGTTGCTTGTTTCGTATATCACCGCCACATACTTTGAGTGGCGTTCACGAGGCTACAAGTCGACGTTACTCGAGAAAACGTTGCGTACGTACGACACCGCCGTGTCCTTGGGCAGAATTTCCAGCGACATCACGCTGCCCTCGTGGATGCAGGACGTTCAGTACTTTGAGAATCTATGCTCTACTCATCGCGTCGCCCTTCTAAACAAGAACTACGAGTGGTATTCGCAGTTCAAGTGGCCTGAAGACACCGGCACACGCCCCGACGGGTACGAGTACCTGTGGCCTCACCAGGACGGATTTGTAAACGCATGATTTCTGTCAAACATCGAGAAATATCGCTTATCGTTGCTGCTACTGCCGTCGTCTTGTTGTCAGGTTGCGCCGCGCGGGAGCCTCTATCAATTGATGAAAAATACGCAATTCAACAAGTTGACGTAGCGAGCTCGGGTTCTTTTAGCGAGTCCGCTACTTCTACTTCTTTAGCGGGTATGACTTCTACTCGGGTTGAAAACTCGGAAACTGCACCAGCAGCGGCTTACTCTGCTTCTTCTAAAGAAAGTTCTTTAGTAGAAACTAGATCAACAACAACTTCTGGGACTCTATTGTCTGTAAGCGTTTCTAGACTAGTAGTCACTCACGGAGATACTTTTACAATTTCTATTGAAGCAACTGACTCAGACGGAGTCAAGCAAGTTGGTTTTTGGCTCGAAGTCAACGGCTCGCAAAGAGACTTTTGCAGTCAGTCTGCAGAAATGACATCAGGCAGTGCAGAGAATGGCGTTTGGTCTCGTGACTGCGTTGTCCCAGCAGCAGTTATCGGTGGAGTGTACACCGTGCACCCATACGCATTAGATTCATTGTATAATGAAACATTCTCAAACTCACGCGCTACATTCACTGTTGATGGCGGAACTAGTGACAACACTGGGCCAAATATTTCAAGAGTCGTGGTGTCGAAGACAGCGGTTCTTCCAGGCGACACTTTTACGATTTCTATCTACGCTGATGACACTTCTGGTGTTTCTCGAGTCGGGTTTTGGTTTGCTCTCGACAGAGCCCAGCGGAACGATTTCTGCGGGCAATCAACATCACAGACAGCAGGTACAAACACAGACGGGGTCTGGGAGTACCAGTGCACCGTTCCGGCGTCTACGCCGACTGGCTCATACACGGTCTTTCCGTATGCGATGGACACCGTGCTTAATTGGACCAACAATAACTGTTGCACAACATCAAACTCTTTTGCCACGTTTACAGTGACTTCTTAGGCCACTCAGACGGCTTCTGAGCCGCTAACCTAGATAATCCAGGCAAGATTACCGCACTTACGGCACGTGACAAGATACAATCTTTCTACTATGAAAGATTCTAGAATTGGTGAATCTCTCTGGGTCGAATGGTCTGGAGAAGACTACGACTTTTTTGACAGAGATCTAGCGACGTTTTACACGGTCGGACACGTAGATCTTGAGAACGACGTAGTAAAAAGAGCTCTTGCATCCGCACTGCAAAGAGACGGGATCGCCGTCTCGTTGGGTGAAGGATACAGACTTTTAGACGGTACCACTTCGATGCTCGGGTACGCCGGCTGCGTCGATGGTGACACCGACATGACAATCTGCGCCCAGGACGGCGAGACACGCGACGGAGATGACGTTGACGAAGTTCTCGAGGTGACCTGGGTGGAGATTCAATGCCAAAAGGTGTAGGCGACTTTGAGTGGATGGACGAAGCTGAATGCGGCAAACGCAGTAACAAGCACATGTCGTCTTACTTTTTCTCCGCTGTCCCGCGAGAAAAATATGACGCTAGAAACCTATGCTTTCAATGTGACGTCCGTAAAGAATGCTTAAAGTACGCTCTTGAGAACAAAGAAATCTGGGGAGTCTGGGGCGGAAAGGACGAGGCAGAGATTAGAAGAACTCTGTCCCTGTCGCATGAGGGTAAGGAAATACGTAGAACAAGATTTCCGAACTGCCCGTACTGTGGAGCTCGTCCAGTAAAACTTTCTGTAGTCGTCGCGCCGTCGCCTGAAGGCGGGCGTTGGACAACAATGAAGCTTGTTAGGTGCTCAGAATGCGAGTTTACGTGGAGAAGTCGCACGAGCGCAAACGCGGTAGCTGCATATCACGCTTCTCGTAAGAAATCTGAAAACGAGAAGAAAAAGAAAAAAGACTAGTTGTCTTCTTTGCTTTGAAGCGCCTTGTTCAAGGCGTCTACAGTCGCCTCAAGAATCGCGATCTTCTGCGCTTGCTGCGCTATCTGGTTTGTAAGACTTAGGACGATCTTGTCGATGTCAAGTTCTAGGTTATCTGACATTATCTATTCTCCGTCTGTTCATTTAGTTCTTCAAATCTGCTATCTATCATATCACTGTACTTAGAAGAAATCTCGACCACGAGATCTTGAATTAGTGCGTTTCTTTGCCTCTGCGCAGTTGACGGTCCGATGTGCTGCTTATATAGAAGCTTATTGATATGAAGAAACTTTGTCTCAAGAAAGGTTCTTACGACAAGTTCGTAGTCGTCAGCAACTACGTACGCTGGGTTGTGCCCGTTAAGCTTTCTATACACGTCTGCGCGCCACGCTCGAACATGATTAGGCGCTGATACGATGTGCTTCATCGTTGTCGGATTGATCTCAGGAGCTGACATCGCCCAGACGCCGTGTTCTTCAGACCAGTAGTCGCTACCGTAGCCGAATCCCCAGCCTTCAGGGTAGCGCCCCGACACACCGTTCTCAAGTATCTCACACCAGTCTGAATAGACAAACCCGATGGTTTGGTCAGAAAACGCTTTCGCAACCTCGTCAAGACAGTCAGGGTACAGCTCATCGTCGTGGTCGAGCTCAAGAAGAATGTCTCCTTTAGCGACCATGAAACCGTTTCTCTTGACGTCGCCGATGGACCCTGAGTGGACGTGTGAGCGATGCATCGAGATCTTGTATCGTTCATCCGAACAAAAACCGTATAGCTGTCGCCACGCTTCTTCGTTTGTTGAGTCGTCCCAGATTACCCACTCCCAGTCTGTGAATGTCTGCTGCTTAAGAGAATTCCAGGTGCGAGCAAGAATGTCGGGAGAAGTGTTGTACGTGGGTGTGATGATAGAAATCATGCGTCTAAAAGTGTCTGTGCGTTTCTACTGGTTGACAAACTAAAAATGAACTAAGTATTAGTTTATCTGAAGATATCGGCATCATGGCTTCGTGCGGGTACATCCAAGAAGATGGAAATATCGCTACTCCACCTTTCTTCGGTTTTATGTAGTGATCCTGATATCTAAAGTACGTCTCTCCGCCTTCATCTACAGTGTTGATGTAACACACGATTCCAGCAACTCTGTGTATCGTATCGTGATTCCAGTTGTCTCCGTCAACGTGCTCTTTGTAGTAGCCATCGTTCTTACGGTACATCTGCCACAGATAGCCTGTGTCGACGATATTTGGCGCCTTGGCCAGTTGATCGTAGATGTTGAGATAGTCACTCACTGGAAGCTTTAGTTCTTCATAGATTCTATCATCTATGTTAGATCTCTCGGCTATTAGACTTTCGTCGCACTGCGATAGTCTTTTCATGTCTTGATCAAGTGTATGCTTCCACGGGGAGTCCTCAGTTCCACCGTTTGACCCGCTCATAGTTACGCCAGGTAAAGCTAGACTATCGATGTTTCGATAGTAAAACTCCCATACGTCTTGGCAGAGGTAGTCTGATAGACCGTTTTCGTAGTAAGCTATACCTTCATGTAGGTACTCTAGGTGCATGATTGTACAATACTATCTCGACCCGTACGCCCAAATCGTCTTAGTTGCAACTATTTTTTGCTCCACCCACTCGTTGAACTCGTTTGACATGTCTGGAATATCTTCAACTGGCGGTCGCATTCTTGCGTTTGTTAGCCCACGAAGGTATCTTGCAACCTTTTGATCTGGCACGGCAGACCATAGCCATTCAAGAATATCTTCAGGTATGTCCATCTCTGCAATGAATTCATGGGCTACAACTGCGATTTCTTCATTATTTCCCATGTTTTCATGAACCCAAGCCCACTCCAAAATGCCGCGGAACAACTCCTGCAGCGTACGGGCGTTGCACTCGGAGTGCTGCATACTGTGTTCTTCATTTTCAGGTTCTGCGTACTCAAGGTACGCGATGAATCCTTTTTCCGATTGAATCGGAACACGGAAAATTTTGCAGTGAGTCAGACACGTGTAGTGATCGTTTGTCGTACCGTACGGTTTTGACGTTGATCCACACGAGCATATCTCTGTTTCGTAGTCCCAGTGATGAAATCCGCTAGGAAGAAATGCGTTTCGTGGAGCCCCGTTATCGCACCGGGTTGACTCAGTATTATTTTTTTCGTTCCAGTCTGCTTCAAATCTAAAGTTTTTTACGGCCTTACAAAAGTTGAACAAGCCTACTGAGTCTGTTAGACCTATTTCACGAAAGTAGTACCCTACGCCGTATTCGTGCTGAGGTTGCTCTTGTAGCATAGATTCTCTCCTAAAACCTAATGATGAAGTAGATCGGCACTGTAGTCACGGTATGGTTGTGTGCGGTAGCGGTTTCACCGTGCGTGTTGCTAGTCGCACTCTTATTCCACGTGTGCGTATGGTTTGCTCCTCCAGAGCCTAGCGTATGCGAATGAGCTGAAGTATTGGTGTACAACTGTGCCCCAGATGTGTGCGAATGGTCCTGTGCATTGTCAAGGTTTTGGAATCCGTGACCTGCACCATCGTGCGCTACGGACGCCGTGGATCTAGCCGCCGAGTTTCCATATCTAGTACCGCTGTGCGTATGAGTGTTGCTTGGTGCACCTGTGTTATGCGAGTGATCAAAGTTTGAGGCAGCAAGTTGGTGGTTATGACTCAGGCCGGTGTTACTGTAGTTGTGATTGTGCCCTGCCGCGCCTCCGTCGGCGGCTGTAGTAGAGGTCGAAGAATCTATGGCATGAGAATGCGACAGACTCGTGCTGCTAAACACGGTTGCAGTTGCTGGGACTGTTGGTGTAGTCGATGCAGCGATGCCGATTGGAATAAACCCTACGGTGCTAGGTAATCTAAAATGACTAGTTCCAGCAGCACCTAAGCCATTTGTCAACGTTCCATATCTAGTTCCGATGACACTGTATAGGTTGCCGTACGTGGCTATTGCTTTTTCTGTGCCGTCACATAGTAGCCATCCGGCCGGGGGAGTCGTTGCAAGTGTAGAGTCACCAGCCCACATCTCAATTGTCCCGACTGGGATTATGTTTGCGGGGGAAAATGACGTACCGTCGTAGACTAAAGCGTTACCTTCAGTAGGCCCAGAAGAGCCGTATAGATCGATAACTATGTTGTCGACAGTGACCGTAGAAGGTGTTTGAAATGAAGATTCAGCCATTATATGTACCTAATCATGAAATAAATTCCAGTGATCGTTGCACTGTGCGAGTGTGAAACGCTCAACGTACTCATTCCTTTTGTGAAGCTATGAACGGAGGTACCTGAGTGCGCGTTTCCACCGCTATCTCCGGTATGACTATGAAAAGTTGTGTTTGAGTTTACGTTGTGCGAGTGGTTTGCACTAGGCGCACTGATACCGCCATGCGTATGGTTTTGGTTTACACCACCCGTGTTGTTGTTTGCTACTGTAGTACCAGGGGTATAGTTATGGTTGTGAGTAACATTGCTGGTCGAATAAACGTGAGAATGCGAGCCGGAGTTGGTAGTTCCGCTTGAAAAGTTGTGAGTGTGATCTGCGCCTGAGTTAGAACTGTTGTGTGAGTGATCTGTATTTCCGGAGCCTTCTGTGTAAGAAACTACAGCAGTGTGAGTGTGAGTTTCAGTGAACGTTGTCCCACCGACGTTTGCCGACGTTGGAGTGCCACTGGCAGAGCCTATCGGGAAGTTTCCGTTAGAGAAGTTTGGCAGAGTAAACGTTGTTGTCGCCCCTGCAACGTTCGTTACGCCGTTGCTGTATGCTGTTCCACCGTACTTGTTTCCTATCACAGCATGAAGAAACCTAAACATGTACGTGTTAAGAGACTGGCCGTTACAAATTATGTAGTTTGTGCTTGATACGTTTGTGACCGTGCCAGCGGTGGGCGTCGTCCCTCCGACTACCTGATACGTCACAGACGTAGAGCTGTTGATAGCTGAAACTACAAATGAAGTCGGAGAACCGCCGTACAGAGTACCCGTACCCGCTGTCGCGGTTATGATCGAACCTACCGCAAGACCGGCGGTGGTGGCCATTCCAGTAACTGTAGCTGTCCATGGGGACGCGTTTGTGCCCGACCCAGATATAGAACCAACAGTGCCAGTGGCACTCACTACAAACGCAGGAGTGGCTCCGGTTGAAGATGTCCACATTCTTACAACGCCGGTAGGAATAGCTTTCTGAGTCGCAATAAACTTAGAACTTGCGGAGCTATATATGAGGTTGTTTTTAGAAGACGAGCTAGAAGTGTCGACTACGACACCTTTACTGCTCAATGTTGTTGGGATGTAGAATTTAGACGAGCTCATGTCAAAACTTAATGATGAATAGAAGTTGTATAGTGCTAATAGTGCCGTGCCCGTGCGTCGTAACACCGACCGCATTCGCCTGGTTTATAGCCTGGCTTGTGAAAGTTATGCTATTGTGCGCATGAGTGTGCGACATGCCTGGGCCGTCTGTGGAGCTGTGCGAATGGTTCGCGTTTCCGGATGCATCGTTATGTGAGTGGGTTGCAGTGTTGCTTGACGATGCGTGGGTGTGGTTGGAGTCAGATGCACCCGTGTTTGAAGAAAAGTTTCCAGTTCTATCTATTAGATGCGTATGAGCTCCGCCAGCCGGCGTGTTGCCGCCGTGAGAATGGTTGCCTTTTTGCCCGTCTGACGCATTATGAGTGTGTGCTGCATCGGTACCGCCGGCCGCATGAGTGTGCGCGAGGGAGACAGCATTTGCGTCTGCTGTGCTATATCCCACGTTATGGGAGTGAGAAAATGAATTACTACTGCTAGTTGTGCTTGTTAGGTTGGTTGTTTGCGATAAACCAACAGAAGGCTTGCTCACGAAGTCTGGTACGTTAAAGTTTGCACCTGAGCCCCCGTACCTATACTGAATCACTGCAAATAAATTGGCGTAGGTCCCTGTTGTTGCGTATGACCCTCCGTTGCATACGACCCAACCTGTAGGCGCAGTTGCGCCAACGTACATCACGACAGTTCCTATAGGAGTCTCAGTTACAGGAGTATACGACGCTGTCCCCGTGTCGTAGGCAAGCGCCTGGCCTGTAGACGGCGTACCTAGGTTGATCGAAAAGCCGTCTATGTTTAGGTCGTCTGATATCTTAAATGAACTTACGGCCATGGTTATACCATCACTGTTTTTATGAACTCGGCAGACATTGTGCTACCTGATGTTGTCGTAACAGTCAATATAATATTACTTCCATCCACAGTAGCGGCGACTGATATACCACTTAACGGTCCAAGTGTTTCAATGACAGCATACTCTACGTGGTCAACTGCCGAGGCACCACTGTTTGCATTGGGGCTTACTAGGACTTTTGAGGTACGTATGGCCGTGCCCTGGCTTATTCTTAGAGTATATTCAATTGCTTGTGGGTTGCTGGACACCGCAATCGTATCGATTGTTGTTGTAGTATTTGCGTTTACTGTTACTGTTGTCCCGGTTGTCGACGATGAGTTTCCCATCACCGTAGAGGGGATTGTTCCAGAAAGGTTTCCTGCCGTCAGGTTCGTGAGGTTTGCTCCCGAGACTGCACCGAATGAGCCAGACCAGGTTCCTGAAGTGATTGTTCCAACCGAGGTAAGACTTGAACTAGTGACTCCAGAACCAAGAGTTGTAGAGCTAAGTACCGACGTTCCATTGATGTAGTAGGCCTTGCCTGTCGCAAGGTTTAGATGCTCAGACGATGTCCAGGCATCTGTTGCATCAACCCAGTTGAACGTCTTGTCTGACGCGCCTTTAAGGGTGATGCCACCACCGTCTGCCGCCGTGTCAAGAGTGTTGTCCGCGCCAAGAACGATGTTCTTGTCGTCAATGCTCAATGTTGTCGAGTTGATCGTTGTGGTCGTGCCGTTGACCGTCAAGTTTCCGGCAATCGTCACCGTGCCAGACGAGTTTCCAATATTTAGTGTTGTCGCCGCTCCACCAAAGTTGATGGTGGTGGCTGTTGTATTAAGTAGATCAAACGACGCGCTTCCGGTCGTCAAACTTGTAGTAATTGCGGGCGATGTTCCAAACACGAGAGCGCCGGAGCCTGTCTCGTCAGAAATAACGCCGGCAAGTGCCGACGACGTCGTTGCGGCAAACTGCCCTAACGTTCCAGTTGTTAGCGCAACGTTTGTGATTGCGCCGCTGCTGCCGTTTACCGTAGTAACACCGGTTGTTGATGTCAGATATGTCGCTGTATCTACGCTCCAAGTCCCGGCGCCGTTAGTCTTAAGGAAGCCGGACGTTCCAGTAAGAGCAGCGATTGCAGAAAGATCTGCGTCATACGCTTGAACGTTGGTTCCGATGACAAGACCTAGTGTAGTTTGCGCGGCGCTTGCGTCGGCGTCATCAACCAAAGAGCGACCAAACGAGGTAAATGTTGCCAATGACGCCGTGCCCGAGCCAGTGAAGTACGGCAACCTATCTGCGGCACTTGTTAGTCCCGCTATTGCAGCGAGTTCGACATCGTATCCCTGGACGTTTGTGCCGATAGCAAGACCGAGATTGCTTCGTGCCGTGGCGGAGTCTGTTGCTCCGGTTCCGCCGTTAGCTATCGCAATAGCTGTGCCGTTCCACGTTCCGATCGTGATTGTCCCAACGGAGGTTAAGCTCGAGTTAACAACAGTTGAGTTAAGCGACGTGCCGGTAAGCGTGCCAGCCGCAGCGGTGACAGTCTGTGACCCCGCGCTTGTCAACGATATAGATGTGCCGTTGAGAGAGATACTCGAGTTTGTCAACGAAATTGTTGGGCTTGAGCCTTCAGACGGAGTGTGAGAAACCGTGATACCAGTGCCGGCAATCACGCCTGAAACGTAGTTGCCGTCTGTATCTGTACCTAGCGTAATTTTTGAGTTAGACCATGAACCAGCACTGTATTTAAGAAAGTCACCGGTAGTTGGAGAAGCTAGAGCAACGTCTGATAGATCATCGATAGAGCCTGTAGGACCGGCAGGCCCTTGCACTCCTGTCGCGCCTTGTGGTCCCTGTGCGCCTTGAGCACCTGTTGCACCCTGCGGACCTGTTGAACCTTGCGGTCCAGTCGCACCCTGCGCGCCTTGTGGGCCCGTGTCGCCTTGAGGGCCAGCGGGTCCTTGTGCCCCGGTCGCGCCCTGCGCGCCATTTGCGCCTTGCGGTCCGGTAGCTCCTTGTGGTCCAGTCGCGCCTTGCGCGCCGGTCGCACCTTGTGGTCCAGTTGCACCTTGTGCTCCGGTCGCACCGGTTGCGCCTTGTGGGCCCTGTGGACCCTGTACGCCAGCAAGGAGGTTGGTGGTAGCGCCAGTAGCACCTGTGGATATGTCTAGGTAAAAGCCGCGGTTAGTTCCGCCATTCTCAAAGAAACGCAATCTGTTTTGGTTAACATCAATGGTTACGCCACTTACAAGTGTTGTATTTGTTGT
>Ga0315909_10002915_pt1 | contig 21433 bp, 36 predicted proteins | sample LakEriMetagenome_11_FD_203527 | JGI IMG/M metagenome (GOLD analysis project Ga0315909, IMG submission 203527) | Freshwater fungal communities from buoy surface, Lake Erie, Ohio, United States - Buoy 2 MA125 | ecosystem: Environmental > Aquatic > Freshwater > Lake | place: USA: Lake Erie, Ohio... | reverse complement strand
GGTGCTAGCCCAAAAAAGATTGTAAAAAGTATCATAAAACGGTTGACAGTTGCTGCATAAGACTGTATTATATACACATACTGTTAAACAAAGGAGCGCAACAAATGACTAACTTTATCGTACGTTTGATTGATGCAATACCCACGCCCACTCCTGAACAGGGTGATCGTGCAGTAAACTTGACCCTGGCTTTTGTAGCAGGATTTATTGTAGCAATGCTGGCCTTTGGAGCTTAATATGAAGACATATGAACAGTGCCTAGAAGCAGTAGCACAGAGCTTGATTGATGTGCGTTTTGGTGGCAGCTTTGGCTTTTATCTCAGCGATCAGCAGATTGCATTCATCTACGGTAAGGAACAGCCCGTGGTAGAAATGGACATGCAGATGGCTAAGGATTTGGTTGAAGCGAGGTTGATTAATAGTTTTATCTAAGTTATAATATACACTAGGCATTAGCAATAGTGCCTAGCAATATTACACACTTATCAACAGAGCGGAGCTGACATGAACACAATGAACTTTGAAATCCCCAAATTGGGCAAGAAGGCAGCAGAAACTGATCAACAGATCAAAGAACGCTTGCGTGAGCGTTTTGAAATACTTAACGACATGACTCGTGCTGTAAAGAAGGGTGATGTACGTGCTATGATTGTCACAGGCCCTCCAGGCGTGGGCAAGAGCTTTGGTGTAGAAGAAGTTTTGGGCAAGCATGATGTAATGGCTAACATTGCCAACAACCAAAAGCTCAAGAAGTATGATGTGGTCAAGGGTGCTATGAGTGCCTTGGGTCTGTACGCTAAGTTATACGAGTACAAGGACGCTAAGAACATCCTAGTGTTTGATGACTGCGATAGTGTACTGCAAGATGAACTGAGCTTGAACATTCTTAAAGCAGCCCTGGATACCAGTAAGAAGCGTATGATACACTGGAACACTGACAGTCGTTTGTTACGTGATCAAGGCGCACCAAATAGCTTTGAGTTTAAAGGCGGTGCTATCTTTATCACTAACATCAAGTTCGAGAATGTACGTAGTAAGAAGCTGCGTGATCACTTGGAAGCACTAGAGTCACGCTGCCACTACTTGGACTTGACTATTGATACAGAGCGTGAGAAGTTCCTACGCATTGAACAGATCGTAGAGGACGGCATGCTCATGGACTATGAGTTTACTGAAGCTGAGCAAACAGAGCTGCTGGGCTTTATCAACGACAACAAGAAGAACCTACGCGAACTGTCACTGCGTACAGTACTTAAGATTGCGGACTTGCGTAAAAGCTTTCCCAATAAGTGGCAGAGTGTAGCAGAGGTTACCTGTATGCGCCGCGGTTGATTCGCTCCCAACCAGCATACTAGTAAGGTGGGCAGTTTAACCCACCACTTGTCCCTAGCATGGATTCGCTCCCTGTGCTAGGGATTTTTTTATTCAGTGTTGTAAAAATACAACTTGACATTTTGAACAGAGATGTTATACTGTATGTACAGTAAACAACAAGGAGCGCACAATGAACTTAATTACTGACAAGCACACAGTACAGTATGGCACACGTTTAGCACAGTTAGATGCAGCGTGGGGCGGCTTTACTGTAGAGGAGCTAGACGCTAGCAGCATCTTTGTTAATGGCAATGATCATAACTACAAGGGCGGGCGTAGTAAGTTTGAACGTACAGTACAGTTTAACACAGTTGACGACAGCGCACATCCAGTGTTGCTATACTTACAAGGCGAACAAATGATGGGCTATTACGACTTAGAATTACGCGAAGGATATATAGCATAAACAAAAGCCCTTAGGGGCTTTTTTTATTTGTCTCGATCGAGAAATATTTTTTTGAGAATGGTCGGGGGTCGGGGCTTATATTTTATTTTTTATTTTTACAACTACAGCAGCTTAACACAACACAGTGGGTAAAAATCACCAGGCCACCGATAAACTTTCCGTATATTAAAATTTTTGCGCGGCAATTTTTTTATCCTGCAGGACCCATTTTGGGCGCAGGTTCAATCCAGCGTAGTTCGCAACGTGCCTGTATTGTCTGTTCTCTACGATAGGTTATCAGCTGAACTACTTCTAGACATTCTTCTCTAGTAGCGTATCTGTGTTCCCAATCTCGCCAAACTCCGTCAGCAGCAACCAATACTACCAGTATGTATATGTACATCAGCTGTCTTTTGAGGGCCAAGCATAGCCACGCTGATCCCACTGTAGTCTACGGTTCAGTTCCCAATACCGCATAAATGTTTCTCGATCTGGAAAGTGTCGCTGGAATTCTTCAGTAACAGCTAGGCAGCTCATCATGTCCTGTCCACCTAGATCACCCTTCATAAACAGTGTGTCACAGTCCCAATAGAGCTGTTCCAACTGTCCGTAGGCTAGGCTGTCTGCAGTCAATGCCACACTTAGTATCAAAGCTTTGAGCATTGTTGGCTCCTTTAAACTTTTATTTAACCGTGTTTTTGGTTAAACTATAGATCACCCATTCGTTTTTAGTCATCCAACGCTGTTCCATAACTAGTCCGTCACTGTAGCGTACAGTGCCTAGTCTAGCAGTCTTTAGCCAAATCCATTGAGCACTGACTGCGCTTCTATGAGGTAGCCAAGCCCAAGATTCCTGCCACTCTGCTCTACGATCAAACCAATCTGCTTCTGGTTCTATTATTTCTATATCAGTCCACACGTTTACCCCAATTGATTGTTAACCATGCTCGTTCGTGTATATAGTGTGCTAGGGTCATCCATATGTTGATTATGATAGCGCCTGATAGGCCAGTGTAGGCTGCTGTGATCAGTGTAGCTACAATACGCCAGCATATGGCACGTACTATAGTTCTAGTGTGTGTTTCAGTCATAATTGTCCTTAAATTTTAAACCAGAGTATTTATTATACTGCTGATCATAAACAGGGTAGTTAATCTTGAAAAAAGTGCTTAAAAATTTTTGCTGCGCACCGCTTCGCGGCTTTGGCCTATGCAACCAACCAAGGTCCTAACTTGCTGACCACGTGCTGCCAATCTGGGTTAGGTACGAATCTCAAACTGATCACAACGCGAGGTTCTGGTCCTTGGAGATTATCTGCGGCATGTGCTAGGTCTACACGACACAGTGCTGGCTCGGGTCCTTGCCAACGATCTATTTCTATTCTATTGTCTAGACTGTAGCGTTCTGCGGGTGTCTGAGCTTCTGTGATCCAATCTTCTCCAGATTCAGGACAGTCATACCAAACTAGACTACCTGGGCTGTTGGTCATGTGATAGTTTAGTGTAGCCTTGCAGTGTTTACCGTTCCATTGATCGTAGGGATGTGTGTCCTTGTGTAGGTAGCCTTGATAGCCTGGCGCTGTGGCAAACAGCATCTGGCGGGGCATCAAGGGTAGACCTATGATCCAAAACCACTCTATGAACTCTGGACGTACAAATTCTTCTGTGGCAAAAGTCATGGTCTTGTAGCCGCCTGTGGGTGCGTAATCCCAATGCCGCATGTGATCATTGTAAAAGTCTATGTCTGACCTTAGCATGGTCACGGGCAGATTCACAGTGTGCCATAGTTTACTCATGATGTTGATTCCTTAGTCGGGCCAGTTTTAACCACACTGCCAGTTGTATGAACCACCAGCTGGGATCTATCTCCCACCAACGACGACTGAATCTAGCTGAGCTGGCCCGTTCGTGGTGATTGTTGTGCAGTTCTTCGCCCAGTATAAAAATACCCCAAGGACTCCAATTAGTGCTGCGATCTGATAGATTATAGTTACGATAGCCCCACTGATGACTGAGCACAGCAAATCCTCGTTCAGCAGCAGCACCCCATATCATATGACCAATCCATACCCAAACTCCCCAAACTCCGCAGAGTGCAGTGTCTAACAGCAGCACACAACAGAATCCCAGTCTGGGAAAACGATCATAGACATTGCGCTGCATCCAATCATCGGGTACACCTGAACTCAGCTGTGCAAACAGTTCTGGTTTTGATTTTAAGGTCCTTACACAACTGGGCACAATACCGTTGACCAACATGTTCCATAGTCCTTCGTTGTGCGGACTGTGTGGATCTTCTGGTTGGTCGCTGCGACTGTGATGATAACGATGTATCACTACCCATACTCTAACATCTGTGGCTGTAAATGCCCATAACCAAAATCGCATGATGTGTTCCAGTACAGGATTTAATGTTAGAGCTCTGTGCGTTAGACTACGGTGCAGCCAAACGCTAAGACACAGTGTAGTTAAGTGTGTGCTGATCAACAGCCATATCCACGGGTTTATTTCAAAGGGTATCATATGGTATTTACTGCTTTGGCTGTTGAGGTTTTAACATTGTGTATTTATTTTAAACCTTTTTTACGATTTGCTTCTTCCATGCCGCTTTGAATCATCTTCTTGAACAGTAGAACCACGCGACTTTTTTCTTTCTCGCTGAGTATTTTGACCAAGGTTAACTTGTCATCGTAGCTCTTAGCACCTTCTAAAAATTCTGCAGGAACAGTTAATCTAGCCTTCTTTTTAGCAGCCATTTCCTTTTTCATCTCCGCTAATTTTTTCTTAGCGTCGTCTTCAGTCGTCATAATTTTCTTCCAATAACCAAACTAATAATCCTACTACTGCCATGGCTAACATTATTATTAGTACGTTTGTCATAATACACTCTCTAGATATTTACTTAGGATCACAATCTACCCACTTTAAATTATTGTAATATTGATACGGCCATTGTCCTTTAGGTATAAGACAAACTCCCAAATCAGGACGTTCTGTGATACGTATCTGTACAATAGCCCATACCATCCAAACAATATACAGCACGGCCAAACTACTTAGACCCCAACACAATGCTCTGTGTTTCATTATTTTCCTACGACGTGCTTTTCTTATTGCACGTTCTCTAGTCTGCTGCATTTCTATAGCAATTACCGCTGACTGTTCTTTACCTACAGTCTTCATCATGTCTTCTACGTCGCCCCATAGTGCGCCTAGTTCTGGTGGACTTTGGTATACCATGATCTCACGTAATTCTTCGCTCATGTGCTGAAGCTGTTTTTTCAGTAACACACGCTGTAGGGCACGTTTGCCTAGACTGTCTTCACCGTGATAGACTTCAGTGCGGCTGCGACGTTCTTCTTCTTCAAATACTGCTAGGCATTTATAGTAATTGTCAAAATAAGCACCTAACTGTTGTCCTATTTCTGTGTAGATATTAGTAGTGTCACCAGACTTTTTATTAAGTTCAATAACACGGTTACGCTCAGTGACGTACTGATTTTTTTCAGCAAGTGTTGGAGCACGATCTTGAAACTTGGTATGAAATTGATCGTCAAGATCTTTGAGAACATCTTTAATGTCTCCCGCCGCGCCTTGAATGTCCTTGTAAAGCTTGCAGCCTTCCTTTACAAGTTTGACCGCTCCGTTGGCCAGGGCAAAGAGGGTTAGTGGATCCATTACCTACCTACATAATGTTTAGGTGCAGCTTCATCTCTACGAGTCTGTTCTCCTTTAGGAAACCATTCTCGTCCCAAGTGTGGATATTTTTCTATTCGATCCTCAACTACCCACGCTAATATTATAAAAGTCACAATGCAACTAAGAAATATAAATCCTAAACACCATAACCATATTATGACTTTGTTCATAAACTGTTTGTGTTTTTGTTCGTCTATGTAGTTTTGTTTAATTTGTATTTTTAATGCTTCTGCCTGTCTTGCATTTAATAGTTTAGAAGTTTTAAGTACCTCTGTGTACAGATCGCCAAGTTCAGGCGGACTTTGATAAACCATAAGTTCACGCAGCTCAACTTCCATCCGTTCAAGTTTCTTTTTCATTAGAACTCTTTGTAAAGCACGATGCCCTACTGATTCGGTTCCAGTGTATACTTGATAAGATCTTCTTTCTTCTTCTTCAAAGACTGCTATGCATTTTGCTTGATTGTCAAAGAATGCACCAAGCTGTTTGCCTATTTCAAAATATATGTCTTCGTGATCTTTTTTGTTTAATTCTTTAATCCTTGCTTTTTTCTCAAGGAACTGTTTTTTAGTTTCAGCTGATGGAGTTTTACCTTTAGCGGCAAATGCATTATGGAATTGGTCGTCAAGATCTTTGAGGATGTCTTTAACATCCCCAGAAACACTTTTAATTTCTTTGTATAACTCGCAGCCAGCTTTAACAGCAGATACTGCTCCGTTGGCTAGAGCAAAGAGAGTTAATGGATCCACCGACTTGGATCCTTATGTTACATGGTCAGCAGGAAAGGATAATGTCATTGTTCGCTCCTAGTTTTCGCTCCTAGAGTTAGATTATTACTGCTTGTCTAGTTCTTCTTGAATTTTTTCAACAGGTAACTGCAATGTTGCTGCAATTTGCTCTGCTGTAAAATTTAGTTTATACATTTCCTGAATAGCAACTTGTTCGTGAGTCATAGTATCTCCTTTACTTGTATTTAAGCTTATTTTTACGTATCCGGCTGATAACGTAACTCAGCTAATTTTAAAAAGCATAATGTTTTAATTATAGTCCAGCCTAAGTCAAATTCATACCATTTGTGGCTAAATTTAGGGCTAGTTGCTTTTAAATGATGGTTATTATGCAGCTCTTCGCCTGCTAAAATGATTCCCCAGGGCACTATGTTATGACTCTTATCTCCGGTGTTATAGTGTCGATATCCCCACCAATGTGCTAGAAATAAGAATCCAACTTCGCTGATATGCCCGTAAATTATATGTCCTACCCAAACCCAAGGACCTAGTGATCCAAACAATGCTACATCGATTGCTAGCAATGACAACAGTCCTAATTTAGGAAATTTTTTATAAACATGAACTTCCATCCAGTTTAAAGGGACACCGCCGCCGTGTTTAAAAAAGATGCTAGGGTTGTGATCCATGTATTTGAAAAGTAAAGGCCACGGTCCATTCAAAATCATATTCCATGCTCCTTCATTATGAGGACTATGCGGATCTTCTGGTTGATCAGAAGTTACATGATGTCTTCGATGAATTACTACCCAAACATGGGGATCAAGTCCTGTAGTAAACCAAAGCCAGAATCTAAAAAAATGTTGTACGACCGGATTCAACTTTACCATTTTATGTGCCAGTGTTCTATGTAAAAAAACACTAACAGTGATCATAGATATTTGTCCTATTACTAAAACAAATAGAAAAGCGTAAAAATACTCAGTCATGATTTGTACCGCCTGCATCTGCAATTAAAATAATTCCTAAATAGGCCGATTGATTAAGTTGTGGCATAGCAGAAATAATTTGTTCTGCAACATCATCAGGCGTAAGAGAAGTACTAGTTACACCCTTACTTCGTGCGTAGCTAGAATCAAACCAATCTATAAGCACATTCTGTATTCTTGGCTTGCTTAATCCAAACCTCATACTGTGAATTCTATTTTGCATCTGTTTGTCTATAAAGTAATACAAGCTATCATCTGGCATATTATTATAAACTAGACTAACATCTATTATACTCATTGTGCTGCTGATATTTACAATGACTTTGTTTTGCCCGTCCCACTTTTCAATAGCTCGTTGAAGTAACTGTGTCTGACTTCTAAAAGAGTGAGCACAATTTATAAACATATCTTGATTATCGAGATCGTTAATTATTGTATCTCTAGTTGACTCTTGATTTATATCCCAACCATCAAGAATATCCCATCCTGTTATCTGATGCTTCTCTTTTAATTTTTTATAAAGTGCTTGACCTAATCCTGCACAATGACCAGTTATTGATATTTTCATAGTCGTATTTAATAAGAATAAAAAAGCCCGGAAAAACTCCGGGCTTGTGTTTTTATCGTTAAGATTATTATTCAGCAGCGCCAGCTTCGTCTATAGTTACTAGCATAGTGCCTTCAATTTGAGTAACAGTAGTATCTGCCCAAATGTCTGCTGCTGTATCTGGTGCTGCTACTGTTAGTGCAATTTGAGTTTCTGTTACAGGACCACCGTCGAACACTCGGGTACTGTTAACTGAAGTTGCATCTCTGAATCCTCTAACAAATTGATCTTTAACTGCCAACGCCACAGTGTTAATTGTAGTAACACCATCGGCACCTGTAGCAGATCCGTTTAATGTAGTACAAGCAGCAACTACACCTGCATCTCGATCAAATCTTACAGTAAATGCTACACTGGTTGCTTGATCGTTACCGTTAGTTTCTCCGCCAGTCTCAATGTCTAAAATTTGGCAATCTGCTAGTCCAGTTAGACGATTAATTACATTGCGCCAACGCATATTTCCTCTAGCACGACGTTTACCTGCTACTAACGTAGTAGGCAATGCTCCGCCGGCATCTTCGATTGCGTCGTAACTTTTTGGTGTAATAGCACCATTATCGTTACCATCTGCGGTAGCGTAAGTACCTGTATTAGCGACCCAAACTACTCTGTACATGTTTGGGCTTAGTTGATTAGTATCTTGTTGAAATCCTGAAGGCATTTTCCCATTCTCCTGTTCAGTTATTTATCAGTTTTTGCTGCTCTTCTACTTCTACAAATTTTTTAAACAGTTCAAAATTTACTCGGGCTTTTTCTAATCCGGGATATTTCTTGCAAAGCTCGTCTATTCGTTGTTCCTCAAGCATCTTTCTTTTTGCCCAGTCAAGTATAGCGGTTGCATCGGATGTTAAATCAACAGAGGCATAATTATTGCTCATCATATGCCAAATTGAGCCATCATACACTTCTATGCCTTGCATGTTAGGATTGTATCGCATCTGCCCTGCAGATAGTTGGCCGCCACTAATGTAGGGTATCGACGGATTACCCCCAGACACAGCTATGTATTTTGAACCACTATTAATACTTTTTATCATCATGTTAATTGTACTCCGTTACGTATGAAAGGTTTTGCTGATTGTTCTTTGAACGGATTGTGAGGTTGTCCAGCTGGCATCCCAATTTGGCTGCGTCGAATGTCAATAAGATATACTAGTCTTCTGTAAGGAGTTTGATTATATGCACTATGTACTTGTTGATTATCAAATGCAAAAATATCTGACCAATCAACTTCCTCTCCGTTAACTTCAAAAAATATTTCACCAGGAGGAACAATTAAGGGAATATGTATGCGAATAAATTCCCCAGTCCTATTTTCAATACCTGTATGTCGTTTAATTACAGAATTTGCTTCTAGAATACTGTAGGTGCTAATAGGGCAATCATCTCCAAACTCTTGTGTAAGTTTTACGGCTGTAGGAAAATTTTTAGCAACTTCTTCCTCCATATCGTACTTCAAGTTTCCTTGAGCAAAATTATACTTTACACTAGTTACTTTCCAACTTTCATGGGTAGTTTTAATTTTATCAACATCTACCGCAGGACTCCAATAAGGTCTTCCTTTAGAGAATTCACCTTCGATAAAATCTGTATGATAGGCTAAAAACTCCTTAGTTAGATTCTCTTTAAAACTCATTAGATAGTCTGCAATAGGAATTTCATGTCTTCGAAAAATTCCCTGAGGATCTGGTGTTTGTTCTAGTAGTTTTCCTATTTTGTTTAAAATTTTTTGGTCCATAGTTTATTCATGAAGTATGTTTAAGAATCTAACAGGTATCTTGCTATATCCGTTTATATATATTGTATGAGGAATATCTACTCTATATTTTATTGGTTTAGACAATTGAGTTGTGTCTATTATTTCAGAATCAGTATACGAGCACAAATTCCAAATTTCCATTTTATTTTCGTATCCGTATAATTTTTGCTTTTGTGTAACATTATAATATTTTAAATCGCAGTCTTTGAAGTTTTTAATTGGTATTAAAAGTCTTGTAGATTGTACAGGATTGACAAACTCTCTAAGATGTTTAATACCTACTTGCGTATGTGTAACAAGGTAACATCTGTGCAGTCTATATCTGTGTGTTTCTAACATTTCTAAAAGACTTGGAATATTTTCTTCTAGCATGGAATAACTTAACACAGATTCTTCAGAGGTTAATCTGCTGTTACTGAACATATTATTAATTAGTGACAGTGTCTCTGTCTGAATTGCTTCTAAATTATCTATATCAAAAAATTCGTATTTCATATTTTTTAAGGTAACTTTGCACTTACACCGCCGTCTATTGGTAAAATTTGACCGGTAATGTGTTTACTTGCTTCGCTGGCAAACAGGACTACAGAACCTTTTAAATCGTAATCATCACCAATCTTATTTAAAGGTATGACGTCTATTACTTTCTCTATTGACATTTCATCAATTCCGTTCTTAGACATATCAGTAAGGAAGAAACCTGGAGCGATTGCATTTACAGTAATATTAAATCTGCCCCACTCACATGCTAACGATTTAGTAAAAGAATTCAATGCACCTTTACTAGTATTATATCCTAAAATTGGTAATTTATAATCAGTTCCTCTTAATCCAGTAATACTGCTAATATTAATTATTTTTCCGTAGTTTTGAGGAATCATATATTTCACACCAATTAATTGTGTTAATAAAAATACAGATCTTAGATTTATCGACATTACATAATCTAAATAATCAATTGGTGTTTCTTCTATAGGTGCTTGATAACTAACTGCTGCATTATTAACTAGTATATCAATTTTTTCGATACCTATACTGTTAAATTTTTCTAATAATTTATTAGCGAACCCTTCTTCAAACAGATCTTGGCAGACAGTAACTACATTAAGATTTTTATTTAAAAAATATTCTTTAGCAGTGTCTAGAGTATTTTGAGTTTTAGCAATAACTATAACCAATGCACCTTGTTCTGCAAGTGCTTCAACAATTTGCATTCCTAGTCCTCTACTGCCTCCAGTGACTATTGCAGTCTTTCCTTGCAGATTAAAAAGATTTTGAACAATCATAATTCAGTATTTAGATTATTCAATAATTGCCTAACCTTGGTGCTGTCAGTTGTTGCTTTAGGTCTAGGAATAGGCGCACCGGACTGAGGATCATCAGTTAATGTACTGGTTCTATTTTTAATTTGATCAATAATACTGCGACCAGTAGACGTTGATTGAGATTCTTCGACATCATCTAAATCTCTAATTCTTAGACAATTAACATCAAACTCTAAGTCTATTTTTTGTCCTACACCACTACTGCTACGAGTCTTCATTAGTTGTATTTGGTATCGACCACGCTCACGCATAGCACGACTAGTAAAAATACCGAATACATTATCCGCTGTTTGAATCTTACTCAGTCCGCCTGAAATATGACTGTGATCAAACTCTACTTCTTCAACTGCGCCACGATTCAACTGTGCGGCAGTTACTAATACTATATTTCTTTCTACAGCAAAGTTCCTTAGTTCCTCAGAAACATATTTGTCTTTGATAAAAAGATTTTCTGCACTAATTCTTTTACTGATTGGCATTAACAAATCGAGATAATCTACTAAAACTACATCTAGTTTCTTATCAGTTTTAATTTCAAATTCTTTAACATAAGACCGTATGTCGTTGACATTTTTTCCTGAAGGAATATATTTGACTTGTAACGCACCGGACTTTTTACCTATGACTTTGACTTTCATTTCAACATCGTCAATTTGTTTAAAAATTTCTCTCGTTGGAACATCAGTCAACATAGAATCAATACGCATAGAAACTAGTTCTTCGCTAAGTTCTAATGTAAGATATAGCACATTTAATCCGGCTAACGCCCAGTTGCATCCTAAGTTTGCTAAGAACAAACTCTTTCCGCCTCCGCTGGCTGCTGCAAAAATGTTTAGTTCCCCTCTGTTCATACCTCCAAACAGTTTATCATCAACACTTTTCCATCCTGTACTGACCTGACCGTTTTTGTCTTTAATTTTCATTAATCTAGACCTAGGGTCTGCAAAATAATTAGTACCCATGTCTTTAGTAAGACCAATCTGTACAGCTTTTTTAATCATGTCCTCAACTGGCCCGTACTCGCCTTTTTCTAACATGTCTGCAGATTCAAGTATGGCTTTTTCTAAACTCTTGTGTCTTACAAAAGTTTCAAAATCATTCATTAGCCAATCATAATGTTCAGCTTTTAGGTTAGCGTGTTCCCCGAACACCTGTGACGTAGCAGCATTTACAATGCTCACAGTTGGCATGACTCTATGTTCTTCAACATAGTCGTTGATAAACTTTGCAGATGTTTGAAGTTTCTTATCAAAAAGATCTGGATTCCATATACCCTGGCATCTTACAAAAGTTTCTGCATCTTGTAACATCATTTCAATGTACAATCTTTGTACATCAAAACCGTAATCTGAATTTTGTCTTGTCATATTTTATATATTTTAATTAAACACTTTTACTTTATATTTCTTTTCAAAATCCATTCCGTCTACTATATCGTTTACTATTGGTTCGCCTTTAATATTAAGACTAGTGTTTAACAAAATAGGACATCCAGTTTTTTTATACCAAGTTTCTAATAAAGCTCTAGCTAACGGAGCTTCAGAACCTACTGTTTGAACTCTACTAGTGCCATCTTTGTGTATAATAGCTGGAAACTTATCTGGAAATTTACATTTAGCAGTAAATTGCATGTATGGACTAGATTGAACTGGCATGTCAAAATATTCGGCAGCATGTTCTTCCAACACCATTGGGGCAAACGGTCTAAAGTGCTGTCGTTGTTTAATGTCGTTGACTAATTCCTTTGTTTGTTTGTCTCTTGGATCTGCTATTAAACTTCTGTTACCTAACGCTCTAGGACCAAATTCAGCCCGACCTCTAGCAACGCCGCAGAGTTTGTTTTTAATCAAATAATCTACTATTTGATCGTTAGTTGCCCTTGGTTCAATATTAAACCCAAGGAATGCCCCTGGCCAGTCAATATGTATTTTCTTATCAGCTAAAACTGCACCAATTGCACTACCTGCATCGCCCGGATTCGGCATAATCCAAACATTTTTGTAAAAGTCTTTAAGCAGATGATTGGCTGAACAATTTAATGCACAACCTCCCATGAATACTATATTTTCATTTGGTGCTATATTCCGAACTTGTTTTAGAATTCTTTTTAGATGATATTCGTATACTGATTGAACTCCGGCTGCTATATCAAAATAATGATCTATACTTGTGTCCGGTAGCCAATCAAGACATCCTCGATGAAGATTTCTTTTTAACCTTGGCCATCCGGAGTTATCGACATAGAAAAAATCATTATTAATTCGATCAAAGTACCTGTTAGGATTACCCCATGCAGCCATGCCCATTAAAATATATTCGTCTTCGTTTGGCTTTAGTCCCAATCGTTGCGTCATAGCTGAATACCAAAGTCCGATACTATGAGGATATTGTTGACTATAAACTTTTGAAAGATTTTTACCTTGCCCCTTCCATACAGTCAAACATTCCCATTCGCCTATTGCATCAATCACTAACACAGTGGCGGAATCAAAATTACTAGTGTAATACCCAGCAGCAGCATGACTTTCATGATGTTTTTTATATCTTATAGGAGCATCAATTTTATAGTTTTTTAAGTATTTTTTAATATTATTATTTTTAAATCCTTGCCCTGCATACAACTGTCTGATTGTTTTTGATAGGGGTTTTTCATACCAAACTATACGATCAGGCTCGCCGTAAGTTGCTTCAGCATGGATTACTAGTCTATCGCATAGATGCGGATCATTTTTTACACGACTAAATCTTTCGCTATGACTAGCAAATTTTAATTCATTATTATCAAATACTGCTAATGCAGCGTCGTGGCTATTTGCAGAGATACCCCAAGTAATCATCTTTTTTCTATTTCCTTCAAAATTAACTTTTTTTTGTCATCGCTATATTGAGTCCACGACGAGATTTCTTTCAAAGTTCTTTTACAACCTTCACAGTATTGAGTTTTTGAGTCAATACGACAAACTCTAGTACAAGGACTTTTAATCATTTGTAAATGAACGGATCCCTTGCTTTAATCTCTTTCATACGATTTTTTATTCGTCTGTGTTCTTTCCACATATGATATGGAGTTAATAATAGATATAATATTTTTTTCATTGTTCAGTCCTTAACCAAGATTTTAACTTTAATTGTATTTTCAGAGGCATTGATTCTGTAGATTTAATAATGCTCCAAAGTGTATATATCCTTCCGTAATGCCGAATCGCATCGTTAACGTCTTTGATACCTTCGGCCCACTCTGGCATACTCACTGACCAACCAAAATCTACAGCTTGTTCAATTAATTTTTTTCCGGACGTATCTCTATCTGGAACTACAATAACTTGTTTTTGTAATTGATTAATCAACAGTCTCTGTGTCTTATTAACCTCACTACCAGTAATAGCAACTCCTCCAATACTAATAGCATCCATTGGTCCTTCTAAAACTATTACACACTTTCTATTGGCTGTTTGTTGATCTAAATTAAAAACAAATCCAGGTTGTTGTTCTGATAGATATTTAGGTTTACCTTCTTTTATTTTGCGGCCAGTCCACCCTACTATTCTTCCTTGAAGGTAATATGGAATTATTAGACGTTCGTCAAATCCCGATTCATCACACCAATGAAAATTGTAATCTTCTAGATATAGATGTCTTGACTGTAAGTACTCTATTACAGCTACTAACTTATCTGGTATTTGGCTTTCTTCTAAATAAGAAGAAATTGGTCTAGCATTTTTAGGTAGTGCTACATCATAAAACGTAGGAATTAAAGATCTAGTTTCTGCCTCTGGACCTTGTTCTTTTAATCTTAAAGCTTCGAATACACATTTGGTAATGAGATCGTCTGGGGCATTTAACCATTTAAGAAATTTTTTGAACTTTACTGATAGGGTTCTTCCCGGAACCCAGCTAGCTTTAAATCCGCAATTAAAACAATGGTAGCTAACTCCTTCACCAACATTGATTCCGCCGCGTTGCCGTGTGTCTGCACTGTTGCCATTATGGTGACAACAGACTGCGTTGAAACTAGTCCAACCACTAGGTGTAGATTTTTTCTTTACCGGTAAATGTGTTTTTACGGTCTCAATAATTAGACTCATAGTGTAGAGTTTACACTCTTACAACTACCTTGTCAATTGATCCGGTGTTATTTGTGTCTCGAAGATACTTAACTCTTACCCAATTAACATTGTTTGAATAATCAGAACCGCTGTAGATTTTTGATAAACCAACTGTACTTACATCAACGGGAAAGGTTTCTACATCTCTCCAGATGGTGGAGTGATTAACTATTGCGTCCTCAGTAAACTGTACTGTGACATCGGCGCTGAGACTTAAAAAATCAAAATCTAATCGTATTTCAATCTCTGTAACAACATTGTTGCCAGAACTAGCTTCTACAGCTTCGCTAGTAAAAGTTTTTCGTTGTACAGTATAATCAGCATCTTGGATATCTAAAAACTTATCTATAATTTTTGGAGCTATGGTTTTGATTAGCACAGTATCATACAATTCTACGTGCCCAGATGCATCAAATTGAGTATCCCCGTATAGCAAGTACTTTTCGTTGTCTATTAATTCGTAAATTGAAAATTTTAAAAATTGTGGAGTTATGTGTTCTAGCTCTGTATCTGGTATAGTTACTGTTGCTAGTCCTTTTGAAGGCGAAGGTACAATATTAGTACTGTAAATCTCCTGTCCTAGTAGATCTAATAGTACAAATTTGATATCTCTATCCGCAATATCTATGCGCTTTTGATCAGCGTTTTTAACGTCTAATGTTAACTTATTATGTACGCCTTTATAAATTTTGATATTTCTTTGATACACGATGCGCCACTCCACAGGTAAAGGTTCTTCGTTAGAAGAAATTATATCGATCCTATTTGGATATAAATATGTTGAAATTTTCTGCATGATGTATTTATGGTAAAATTAAGAGAAAACATAGAGAAAAATTTACCTTTTATTAGTGTCCTAAACTACGGGGAAAACGAGTATATTGGTATCATTATTAACCAAGATCAGTACGTAACAAGCTTTTACGATCTGGGGATGATCGTCGCCCCTGCGGAGCGAACTAGTTTTTTAGAAATGGGCGAAATTTGGTGGTGGGAAAGTAATAGACAGATTCCTATAAACATCTTTTTAAAAGAAGAAATGGATCCGTTTAAACATGCCATTAAAACGTTTAACAGCAAAGATGTACGTGTGGTGTTAGGCCCAGTAGTTAATCTTTTAAACTTATCATTTAAAAGAATAAAAAGAAAAAGTGTTCAGCTTGTTCGAAAAAAGTAATTATTTTACTTTAGAAGTCGTACTTGCGCCAAGTTTTTTTAGTGTCACAATAGGGGTATTTAAGTATCTCCAGCTAACAAAGTTAGAACCAATAGCCTTGTCTGCAGGCTTAACTTCTGTAGCCCGTGTACCAGAAATTAATAAGTTTGCATGATCCGGAGTAAGTGCGTAAGCATGAGCTCCTTTACTCCATTTTCCAGTTACATCGCTGTATTTTGTATCTTTATCTTCGTGAAGTTTTACTAACCCCTCAGAAAAATCAATACTAGGTAGTTTTCCTATAATGTGTGCATCAGATTCTAAAATTATTATAGGTTGATTTATTTTAACACAATGTTTCCATAATTCCCAATGACTCATAAAACATCCTTGGGCACCTGGTCGGCGATAAATTTTTGTATTTGGATTTAATGATAAATTTTCTTTTTGGAAATCACTAGGCGATAAGAATTTGCCGTCGATTGCCCAAAATACTTCAACATCCCATGCCCACTGCTTTGCAGTACGTTGACAATTATCTAATTGTCTTAAGGCATTAGAATTATTCTTGAGGGTTATTATAAATGCTTTCACAGATTAAATTCATATGTACTACAACTGCCATTGCATAAGATATTGCATGACTCTTTTTAAAATAATAATCGTTAGTTGACGGTTTTATCCAAACTTCACTCATAACAGTATTCCAATCTTTTCCAATAAGATATCTCTTAGCCGGTCTAATGATTGCTAACACTGCGGCCAATTGTTCTATTGAGCTAGGTTTCATTGCTCTTAGAATATCTCCGTGACCGTTTACATGAAACAATAAATCTGTAAAATCGTCCTGTTCTAGGAGTTCCCATACAGGCTCAGTTTCCATCAATTTATTAAGATGCTCTTCATTTTTAATATCTTTATAGATACCAACATTTAAAAAATCAATTTTAAAATATCCTCGATCTTCAGCTTCTTTATACTCAATCGTAGATATTCTCGTTACAGGATTGTACGGAATAGAAGTACAATATATACCGGTGTTATGCTTTTTTAAAGTATGATCTTTTTCTTTTATTGAAGATGCAATATGTTCAAAATAAGAAAGAGCAAGATCTCTATCTGCAAAGTCAATGTCAATATCTGGCATTAGTGAATTATTTCAGACTCAAATAACATTAATGGGAGAGTATCTGTTAAAAATGCTGCATAATCTTCAGCATCTTCTCCATCTTCAAACCCTTCAAATCTTACATAGACCGAGTTATCCTCTTCAGACAACAACACTTCAACTTTCAATGGTACTGTTTTAGTAACTGCTATTTCGCTCATAGTTGGGACTCCTCGATAAGTGTTTTTACGAATTGAACATCGCTTGAATTTCTTTTGAATTTATTAACCCAAAACTCCGGGTTAATAATTGCGTTGACATAAGTTAGTTGCTCATCATTAAATTTTGCCAGCATATCTCTACCGCTTTTAGATTGTAATATTAGCCAGGGGCTAATCTTTCCGTCTTTCAAATCAAACATAGCCTTATTGATATTCACGTAGTTAAAATAATGATTCCAAACTGAGCTGTTTTCGTTAGCCCAGGCTGTCATGTATTTAATAGATCTTTCCAAAGCAGTCTCAACAGACTCTGTTTTTATAAGATTTACTACATATTGTTCGTATAATTCGTCTCTGCACCAGTGATCTAGTTTAACGCCGCTAGTTATTACATAGTCTATGAATTTTTCAGGGTACAGTGGATTTACATTACTTACAAAACTACCAAATTTTATAAACGCATTATAGTAGGGACTACGTGCAAACTCGTCGTATGTTTTATTTCCTGATTTTTTTTGTGTTATTTGATAAAACCTTACAAAGGTCAAATATCCCATCTGTACATGTTTTTCGGCTACTGCAAGATGACGTCTCTTTTGTTCACATACATGTACGGCCAGGGTCTTTTCTTTAGTAAATTTATGATTACAATACTGGCAAGTATACATGTTGATTAATTCTTCGAACATATTATTTAAACAGTTGCTTAATTACAGAATCTTCGTATCCGTGTTGTTCTGCAAGTTTTTTGCAATCTGAATCGGACATTAATTGCGATAATAATTCAAGTTCATCTTGTTTTTTACTAGGATATAGTTTTTCTAAAAATTTAATTTTCTTATTACTTCCAGTTTTCTTTTTATTTCCGATCCATTCATGATAATGAACTTTACTGTCTTTTAGACTGCACATACATAACAGTCTCCATAAGAGTTTAGGATGTTTTTGTAAGGTATTCCAATGCTTATTAAAATATTCATTAACAGTTAGTACGAAATGTTCTTGATGATTTCGATTATTTGATTTTACATTACTAACATATCTATTCAAAAGAAAAAACTCGCCCTTAAGAGATTTTTTCTGTTCGTCAGTTAAGCTATCCCAAAGATCTGTAGCATAAAGATCAACTGCTGCTAATTTTTCTTTCAACTCAATTTTTTCACTCATTTTGGATCATCCACTGTAAGTCTGTACATAAGTTTAACACGATCACAGGCTCTTTGTAAAGTAGGATTGGTCTTCGCAGCGTATCTAATTTCATTCCATAATATATGGTCCTGCAAATCAATTTCGCCGTCACTTTTAATTTGATCTCTTTTTAAGTTTCCAAAATTTCTTTGATAGACAGTTTTACCGCCATCTGGACTTTCATAAATTTTAGTCATAATATTTTATCAAGTTGAATTAATTCACTTTGTCTACTAATTTCTTTCACAAAGTAGACACATTGTGGTCCCTTACCACCATCTATTGGCGTAGCTAGTAGTTGTCCAGATTTCATCTTAGGAAAATACCATTTTACATCATTATAAAAATTTACAATTTCTATTTTATAAAAATCCATTTTAAAACTACTTAACGGATTGAAGCAGAATGCCTCAAATCCTCGATCATTAAGACTAGTAAGTGGTAATACTTCTAAGTCACATCCGCTTTGACTATCTCCTACTACTATTGACCAATCTATAGGCATAGCAATTTCTTTATTGTTAATTTTTAATACCATTGCTGGACTATTAAAACTTTCTAAAAAAATTAAAGGTATAAAAAAGAAATCTGGATCTGAGGGATTACTGTTATCTAAAACAGCGAATCTCATATTGTCATCTACTTCATCCGGAAGATTGTTAAGGTCGTAAGCTTCATCATTAATTGTTAGTATTTGCATTTTATTTCCAATCTATTTTCTCAACCTTGAACGGATACTTAGCTTCTTTATAAAACTTTTTTCTCTCTGTAAGGTGTTTCTTTGCGTATTTGCAGGTGCTTGTGATATCCCATATTTCGACGAAGTCCTTGTCTGCTGCTTTCCGAATTCCTCGTCCAATACTTTGTATAACCCTAACAAAGCTTTTTCCGGGCTCCAAAAGAACCAGATTAAAAATCCTAGGGATATTAATACCCACAGCGGCCACACCGTAAGTCGCCACAATAATCTTGTTATCACTTGTTTTAATTTCATCATATTCTTCTTTTCTATCTTTTGTTTTTACTTCACCAGAAATAAAAACAGAATCTTCTAATTCGTTTACTAAAAATTTTCCAGAATCAATACGATTAACTAAAACTAGTGTGTTACCAGTTAGACTAATTGTCTTGATTAATTTACTAATGTATAGCATTCTATCTTCGTCAGTAACTAGGTATTTTGTTTCGTCTGCATAACTACCAAATTCTGGAAGATCAATTAGTTGAATAACGTTTACTTGACAGTTGCTTAACACTCCCTTTTCTTGTAATTCATGTGCTTTGATACCGCCAACTACAGGACCTATGCTGGCAAAAATTTGTTCACTTTCAAATTGTTCCTTTGGAACTGTCCCCGTTAATCCCCAACGTATACACGCATTATTTAGGTTCTGTGTTAATAATTTTTTAAGTACATCAGCTTTTGCCATGTGTACTTCGTCTACAATGACTGTCTTGACTTCGTCTAAAAATTCTGCCAATGTTAATAAATCGTGTTCTTGATTTTTACTTTTTTTATCTAAAATGTTTAAACTTTGCCATGTGCATATTGTATGAGTCTTACCTAAGTCTTTTCGATCTCCGTAATATACACCTACGTCTAATCCTACGTTAACAAAGTCTTCTTCTGTTTGTTCTACAAGACTTTTATTAGGTACAATAGTAATTGTTCGACCAAGTGATTCACACAATTGACTAAGAGTCGCTGTAGTAATAGTTTTGCCAGCACCAGTTGCAATCTCTTGTAAACTTTGTGGATTTTCTAAAAATGTGTTAATAGCATCAACTTGATAGTCACGTAATAAAATAGGTTTACCTGCATCTGGGTGTCCCTTTGGCCAGACTTTTCCTTGATCGGCCCAGTATGTTTCTGTTACCTTAGTGAATGCTAGATTAGCTGGCTGTCGTTCGTCCTCAACCTCGCTAATATCTATATTAAAGTTTGATAATACTTCGACTATTTTTTCTAATTGATTAAGATAGCCTGATCCGCCAATACCAAATAAACTTACAGATCCGTCCCAACGTCCTAAGCGGTATGAAGGTCGATATCTTGCAGTAGGGTCTTCATACTTAAATGTATTTGCCAGTTTACGTCTTGCTTCAATTGGCAACCCTTCTAACTTGATATTCACCTCATCTTTGATAATTAATTTGCATGATGTCATATAAAAACATTATATTACTTTTTTTGTAATAAGTCAAATCTTTAATCTTAAAATTGGTAAGCCTTGAGCTATTTCTTCCGTAGTCCATTCGGTATGACAAAACTTTTCTAACCATTCATCTCTTCTTGGTCTTATTGGATTTACTACAGTTGAAAGATCTAAGTTCCCTACTGGAGCAGCTAGACTAGTACTGTCAACAAATGCCGGAACTCCATTGATAATACTTAAAATTCCAGTGTTCGATGAGGGGTTTATCACTGCCCATGCGTTTTTTAGATCCTGATCAAAATTAAAGTCATCATAGGTACCTGATATTTTCTTAGGCAAATTTATTTTTACATCTTTGTAAGAAAAATTTGCAGCCCAATGCCAGTCACGGGGATGAGGTCTCACTACAATAGGCATATCTGTATATTGTTTGACCTCTGAAATAGTGTTTCTTAACCAAATTTCAGGGTTGGGAAATTTTTTCCATTGTTCACTTTTAGTATGTTGACCACAAATTAAAATATATTTTCCATTCATGGTCCATGCCAATAATTTTATCCCTAGTTGTTTTGATCTATTAGGTATAAGATCCTGAGAGTCACCAAAAAATCCTAAATTATTCACATGATCGAG
>Ga0315909_10002914_pt1 | contig 21434 bp, 13 predicted proteins | sample LakEriMetagenome_11_FD_203527 | JGI IMG/M metagenome (GOLD analysis project Ga0315909, IMG submission 203527) | Freshwater fungal communities from buoy surface, Lake Erie, Ohio, United States - Buoy 2 MA125 | ecosystem: Environmental > Aquatic > Freshwater > Lake | place: USA: Lake Erie, Ohio... | reverse complement strand
AGCATTTAATCAAAAAGGATACATTATCTTGAAATCCAAAAGTAATTAAAAAGTCATCTTTGTATTCAGTCATTCCAACAGCAAATTCAATCTCTGCATTTAAAAAAGAAAATCTCTTAGATACTTTTACAATATTCCAATCGTTATCCCAAACAATAAATCTATGTCTATAAACACCGTCTTTTCTTCTCTGAGGACTTTGTGTTAAAAACGTTTCATGATTTAGACAAAATCTATATTCATCATTTAAACGAATTACTTGACTTCCGCCCCTAAGATCTATACATCCAACATCTTTCCATTCTTTCAAAGCAACTGTTGTTGTTTTTTTAGATTCCCAATCATATTTTACAACTTCGGTTCCATTAGTCCACTTTACAAAATGATGTGGCATATCTATTACCGGCATCCAATTTTTTTCACAATAAGAATTGTCATCATTAGTAGTGGGAATTCTTTCTCGATGCATTTCCTTTACGGACTTATCTGAAATTTTTATTTCAGAATATTCCATTCTTCCGGTTCCACTGGTGTCCAAATCTCTTCTTACACCAATCATATAAAGTTTATCGTCCCAACGAACAATACGAGCATCTTCAAGACCAACAAATTCCCAAAGTTCTTTCTCAGGAAAATCCGTAGTGTCCACATAAGTATAAGATTTTATTCTCATATCAGAATTCAATTCGCACAAAATATTCCAAGTGCGAAGTCTAACGTCATTTTCTGGATGAATATAAACGAGAGGACCCCAATGGTGCTCAAACCTTTTTTTCTCTGAATGATATAATGTGTAGTTAATATTTCTCAGATTAACCAGTATTTTATCACCGTCCAAATAAATCGACGGATTTGTTAAAGCTGGTCCTTTTAATCCATGAGAAGGAATGATTAATGGATGAACACTACCCTCTCCACTCTCAACAACAAGTTTAGCAAAATTCATTAAATCAGCAGTCATTTATAGTTTCAATCTCAACTCGATATATTTAGATTGACAAATTCTATCAGATTTTTAATTCAAATACAAGCTTGACACACCTCTAAAATTTGATTACAATGTCCTTGCTAAGGATAAAAATTAAATTTTAATCAATATAAAGATAACAGAATTGAGTTCCTTGGGTTTGTACTGTTGGGCCTACAGCAGGTCTTGACGGAGTTATAGTTCCAGATTGAACTACTGGTTCAACGACTCCAATAGCAGCAGATCTTCCCGTTACTGATCCATTTACAGTTAGATATGTGAACGTTCTTGTAAAATCTGCGTCCAAATTCCAAGTATCATAAGCTTCTGTAAGACCGTCATGATTTGCCATCATTATATAATAACCATTTGTTATTGAAAACGAAATATTAGCAACTCCTGTCTGAAATACTGTAGGACCTAAATTTGTTCCATTAGTAAATCCAATCAATGAGGCAACAAATCCATTATAAGTTGCATCATTGGGTATTGTGATTGTTGATCCAGGTGTTGCTTTTCCTTTTAATAATACTCTTGTGCAAGCAGCATTATCAAATGTTCCATTATCAGATAGAATAATATTAAATCCGGATATTGTGGGTCTATTTGCAGTATCATTTTCATAAACAATAAACAAGTATAGATCTCCATTTGCAGTCGATGGAACTGTTATAGATCCATTTGTCGTTGCGTTTGAACTTGCAAATGCAGTACCATATAATAAAGTAGATCCATTTAAAACATTTGTTGTTCTATTATTTGGAAAATTTCTATTTGGCCCCCAAATAATTCTTGCAGCACCATTGGCACCATTACCACCATTGGCACCATCTTGTCCTCCTCCCCCACCTCCATATAAACCACCATTAAGTCCAGATCCGATGGATCCCCCAGAACCACCACCACCAGGGTTTGTTCCACCACCAGTACCACCAGTTCCATTAAGTGTACCGTCTCCTCCAAGAAGATCTACACCTCCACCACCACCTCCACCAGTAGCAGCAGATGCTCCACCGCCGCCACCTCCACCAGTGCCATTTCCACCGTTACCATTAGTGACTCCACCTACACCACCATTACCAGAATATCCTCCCGCACCTCCTCCTCCACCATTTTCATTAGCAGATTCATTGCCACCATTTCCTCCATTTCCACCACCAATAATTCCTCCAATCGTAGTTCCGGTTCCACCAGTTCCACCAGTTGTTACTGTTCCTCCTCCACCACCATTTGCCTGAAGTAAGGTTGTAACACCTCTTGATATTGTTGTATTTTCTCCTGCTGTTCCAGATACTCCGTTAGCGGTTGCTCCAGGTCCACCAGAACCTACAACGATTGTGAGAATTTCACCAGGAGTTACTTCAAGATATTGTGTGAAACGAAGTCCTCCACCACCTCCTCCTCCAGTTTCTGCGTTGTTGTTATCTCTTGAACCACCTCCACCAGCACCAATGCATAAAGCACCCAAAAAAAATACATCCTCAGGAACTGTAAAAGTATAAGTTCCTGGTTCTGTATAAACAATTTGACCACTTGGGGTATTTTGAAAAAATGGTGCTTGTACGATGGTCATATTATGTTAATCCAGCCCCAGAAATTACATAAGAATTAGAGTCATAACATAAAATACTTGCAATTCCGTACTGAGAAAGATAACGAGTTCCTGTTGAAGCAGTTCCTGCTAATCTTAGAGTTGTAGGTGCTCCAATTTGTGATACAGTTATACTTGCCTGACTTGTGGTATTGTTGAATATTACTACTGCATCACCATTATCAAATTGAGTTTGATCTCCAATTGTTACTATTCCAACATTAGTTAAATTTATATGTCTTCCAGCATCTGTTGGTTGAATTTGATATGCTGCAGTTTGAGTATTTTGCGGTATTCCGGGTACAGTAAAGTCTTTTGGAACTATTTCCCATCCGTCACCATTAAATTTCCAAGTTCTCCCATTGAAACTATATTCTGTTACACCCGAAACCGGATTATCTGGAAAATTGAGAGGCATTTTATTATACTATGATGTTTTTATTTATTTCAAATTAAAACAGAAAATGATCTTGCATTATTTCCAGCAACTTGTGCTGGTCTAATTGCTGCTAAAATTAAAGTATGTCTTGCGGAAGCTGTACATGTGGCCGTTCCTGCTCCAGTAGTTCCAGTATTAACTTGATTTAATGTGGCAACAGAAATAGAACAGTCAGCACCGCTTGTAGTTCCCTGGTCATTTCTTTCGGTCATGTTAACACCACCTACTTGTTGAGCACTCCATTGGGCAGTTAAATTTGCTCCTTCCTGACCACCAAAACAACCTAATATAAGTAAATCATTTTCTGAACTTGTATTTATTGCTGTCGTAGTTGCTGCAGTTCCTCCAGCCGCTAAAGTGTTAACACTTGATGCATCAACTGGATTTGTTGTATCTGCTCCGGAAATTCTAATGATAGAACCAATAGCAGCATTTGTGAATTGTTGGTTTACCGTTGCACCAAATACGAGATTGGGTTCTGTGGCACCTCTAACAATCCATGCCATCATGGCGGCACCAACAGCAGTTGCAGTTGTTGACGTATTACTTACTGCAGTTGTATTATTATGTCTTTGGATAATAGTCCAACCGGTAGGAAGAGATGGAGGTCCACCTGAACCATGAGTTCCACGATAAACAATACATGCAACATAAAGATCACCAGAAGTTCCTCCAGCTGGAGCAGTTAATGTAAAATTTCCGGTGGTAACTACTGGTCGTATTGTTGTGGATATAGATTGATAAGTTGCCATATAATATTATCTTGATATTAAACGAAGTGCTACTGTAACTCTTGTGATTGTAGTGGCAGAATTAACTTCAAATTCTAATATATCTCTTGCGGCTAAATCAACTGGAGTAATTGATAAGTTTTCTGCCGATCTTCCACTGGCTGTTATAGTAGGAAGTGCTCCAGTCACAATAGAAGTTCCTGCATCAACGTTAGTAGTTGGGAAAGATCCAAATGTACTACGACGAACATCAACTACAATGGCTCCTGACAAATCGGAAACAACAGTCCATCCATTAAATGTATAATCGGCATCTAAGACAACATTCCCCTTTACACCTGTGGTAATTACAGAACCTCCACCATCAATTATGAAATTTAAAGTTTTTACATTCGATACAAATTCAGCAGTTCCATTTGTTGCAAATTGCAAAACTTCATTTGCAGCAGTAGGTGGTCCCCCCGGAAGAGTAATTGTATAGTCTGTGATAATGCTCGCAGAAACTGCCACTCCAACATAATTATTTGTTGTAGTACTTCCAAATAATCTTAATGGTGATCCACCAGCAATTCTGACTGGGTTTGTTGATACTGGATCGAGAATTATATCTCCAGTAGATGTTACTGTATTTGTGCTTACGGATAAATCGCCAACATTTAAATTAGTAAGAGTTCCAACTGAGGTCAGAGAGGAATTGACAACTCCAGATCCAAGAGTTGTTGAAGTGAGAACTGAAACGCCACCTATAGAATAAAATCCATTAGATAAATTTACTGCAGTAGCACCAGCACTAAGTCCAACACCAACAGTTAAAGATCCAGAAAGAGTTGCAGAATCTGTTGTTTTATTATATGTAAATCCAGCATCTCCTCCAAAAGTTCCACCATCATTGAATTGAATATATGTATCCACACCACCAGGATTTGCTCCAGCACCACCAGAATTATCGTTATCCCAAATTAAAGATGCTGATGTTGATGTTGGTGCCGGAGAAGATGCAATTTTTAATACTTGCCCAGCAGATCCAACAGTATCGGGTAAAGTATAAGATCTATTTGCACTAACTACAGATGATGCAGCAAATCCAACATAATTTGAATTATCCAAATCATTAAATCTAACTTGAGCTTGTGATCTTAAAGTTAGATTAGTTCCATCTGTCGTTACGGAAGATGCTCCGGCAAATGATCCGGCATTATTATATTGAATTTCTCCAGTGTTTCCCCCTGGAGATGCAGAAACTGCTGCCCAACTTGTATTTCCACTACCATCAGTTTTCAAATAAAAATTATTTGTTCCAGAACTATCTGGCAATGTAAAAGTATAAGCAGTTCCAACAGTATCGGGAACTTTTATATCAACATGAGAATTTTCATCAGCATCTAAAAATCTAATTTTAGCACCGTCATTTCCTGCCCCAAGAATTTCTGGATTCTTAAGTATTTGTCCTCTCGATAATTCTGCCATTATGCTTGTGCCTCCGTCCACTTAAGGGAAATATCAGCAGTAATGCTATTACTGTTTCTATTTGCAATAATAATTGACAAAACTTCAGGTCCATCGGGATACGTATTGTTTCCACCTAAAATGGAGTTTTGAACTTCTTTAATTTGACTCAAATCGAAGGTTGAAGAACCTTCAACTGCAATGTATCTAAACAAAATTTCTCCATCAGTAGGAACTGCAAACGGTGTAGCATTAGGTGGTGCGTAATATTGTGCAAATGATGGTTGATATACAATTGCAGACCCAACAGAAGTTGAGCTCGCATTTGTCCAAGTTGCTCCACTCACGTTGCTTCCGTTTAAGATTCCTGCAATTTCAACGTTTCTTGAAGTGTTTGAACCACCCTGAGCAATAATGTTTACTTGCAGTTCTTTAAAATTAATTTGTGATCTATTTAAAATTTCCCTTTGCCCCAACAAACCTGGAATTGTGTCACTCACAGAAGGTGCCGGTCTAAACAAGAGAATATTTTTTGTTGCACCTCCATCAATCGTTATATTGACGTTTGAAATATTGAAAAGATATCCAGTATCATCGTCAAAATTACCATCAATAATTACCGCAGATCCCCAGTGAGATATTGTTGGAGAACAAGTTGAATTTAAAAGGAATACATTAGATCCAACTGGATGATCTAACGTTGTTGTGGTAATGCCGGAGAATGTTCTATTTGATCCAGCAAGATACTGAGTATAGGAAGTTGCAGTTGTTATACCAGTCAATTGATTTCCACTTTTTCCAGTATAAGACATCACTTCAGTGAATACCGTTCCGTCAACATTTGTTCTCAATAAAACATATCCTGTTGCAATTCCTACACCTGTCGGGAACGCAGATGCATCTTCAAGATTTAATACACTTGTTCCAGCAGCTCCTGTATTTACAGTTAACTGAGAATTTGCCGAAATGTTCGACACCTCATAACGTGCTGGCAAGTTTCCAGATCTCATATAAGCTTCAGAGTTTATATTATTATTGGGCATACGATGTGCCGTAATAAATTCACCCAAAGGACCACGACACATGAAATCAACAAATCCCGCACCATACCATGAGTACTGAATTGCCATCATTTGCATGGTAAGTAAATCAATATTATATCCAGAGGGTCCTCGACCGTTCAATTTGTCGGTATTGAATTTTGATCTTGGAATTCTAAGTTCTCTAATGATTGTTGGTTTTATATTAGATACCGATTCCCCCCTATACGAAGGATTTATTGTAATTGTTGTATTATTTTTTACACCAGTAACGGTATATTTTTGACCTCTTATTTGAATATTATCTCCTACCTTTAATTGATCATTGAATTTTGTAGCAGTTCCTATGCATATTCCAGATCCAGATGTTACTTGAACTGTTCCGACCAATTGGAAAGTACTCGATCTTCTTACAACGTATAATTCTTGCCCATCATACTCCCAAAATAATCCATTAGTATCATCAAAAACTCCAGTTCTTACGCAAGATCCCGACCAAGTTGAAACACCTACTCTTGGTTGTGGTTCAAGAATTGCTGTAGATGCTGCTGGAACTGCATTTGCAGCAACTCTAAAAACAGTTGGAGAATCTATTCCCTTTACCAAATAAAATCCATCATAATTGGGAGAAGTTACTCCAAAAATTTTAACTCCCGCACCAATTTGAAGAGCATGAGGTATTTGTGTAGTAATGATAATATCTGGTGCGGAATAAGTAGCACTCTGAATATCAAATACTGGACTGAATAAAGTTCCTGTAGAGAAGAAGAATCCTTTTCCTGACTGATATCTAAAATATCTCTTAGTTTGTCTTTTTGCCTCTAAACCATGAGTCGAAAGAAATGTTCCCATAAGAACACCGCCATCAAATGGTCTATGTGTAAAGAAACTATCATTACGAGCATAAAATTTTATATTTGTTATTGAGATCGCACCACTTGTAACAGTTTGTCCGGCATCATAAATGATTGTAGTTTCATTAACAACCTGCATCACGAAGAAATTGCCTTCATGTGACTGAGTTGATGCAGTGGAATCAGATACTGTAATTGGTGAACCGGGAACTAAACCATGCGCCGTTGTAAATACTACAGTTACAAGTCGATTAGATCCACCTCCAGTCATAGATGACAATGTTTTTTCTGATCCAGAATAAATACCACCTTCTCTAACTGATACGTATGGGGTATAAATTGAACCTGACGCAATAGATCCCTTTGCAAGATAAGTAAAACTTGTAGATCCGTTACTTGTTAAAACTATTGATAGTCCTTCTGCCAAAGAATTAGTTGTCCCAGAAACAGAAACAGGAGATCCAACTGCTGGTGCATTTCCTTCTACAGTCACCGTAATTGTTGAATATGCTGCTGTCCCTGCAGAACTTATATCCGTTACAATTAACCCTTGTCCGACAGATTCATAAAAACTTGGAGTATTGAGATTTAACCCCAAATTTTGCCATTTTGTTGCCTGCAATCCATATTCAAAGTCAGCGTCAATTAAAGATTGTGGATTAGAAACTCTCATTCTTTCGATTGAGTCAGTTCCAAATCCAAAAGGACGAACTTTTAATCCATTACGATCATCATCAATGTAAATTGATAACTCATCATCATCACTCATTGCTGTAGTATCAAATTCAAGAGTGAAAGTACAAGTTCCATCAATTGAATAAGGAAAATCTGGATCTACATCGTCATCCAAGTGAGCATGTGATCTCGCAGTGATTCCTTTACCAGTAACAAACTGGTTCATAATGATTGTATTTGTTGTCGCATTTACAATCATCAATAAGTCATGCAACTCAATATGACCAGGAAGCTTTACGGTTCTTTCACTCGCATCAAATACCCACTGTTCTTCTTTTCTCTTTGCCATTTTTTTAATTACACTCCGAATATGATTGAATATGCGATTGAGTCATCTTGAGTTGCGTATGTGTTGATTGCTGGAGAATTTGTTGACTTAATAGCAACACCGAAGAATAATTGACCGGATTTAGGTGCTTCAACGAAATTGACCTTAATTGGATCAGTTGTTCTATCAGTTCCTCCACTAATGTAGAATCCATAATTTTGAGTTGGGTCTGGTTGTTGAATAATTCCACCAACCGAAATTAACAATCTTGCTTCACTATCTATCTCAGTATTTATGAAGTTACCATTACTATCTGAGATTGTGAATTGTGTTGTTGATCCATTGAATGAAGAAGAAATATCTGTCAATACTACCGATTGATCTGGAACTGAGGCAGTTGGTCCAACTGTTCCTTGTGCTCCAGTATTACCCAATCTACCTTGTAATCCTTGAGAACCTTGATTACCTGTAGGTCCAGCTGGTCCGATTGGTCCGATTGGATCTGGTCCAAATTCAAACCATTGTGAAGAAGTACCATCATTCCAATAAGTATAGGTAATACCAGTATCGGTATCTAACCAAAGATCTCCTTCAAATGGACTTGGTGGTGGTGAAGAAGATGCATAAATTTGTGTTTCACCAATAGTTCCCTGAATACCTTGTCCTCTATTTCCTTGAAGACCTTGTAAACCTTGTGAACCTTGTGAACCTTGTGAACTCTGAGTTCCTTGTGAGCTTTGAGTTCCTTGTAATCCCTGAAGTCCTTGTAATCCTTGAATTCCTTGTCTTCCTTGAATTCCCTGAATTCCCTGAAGACCTTGTGAACCTTGAAGTCCTTGTAATCCTTGAATTCCTTGTCTTCCTTGAATTCCCTGAATTCCCTGAAGACCTTGTGAACCTTGAGTTCCCTGTGATCCTTGAAGTCCCTGTGATCCTTGAAGTCCTTGTGAACCTTGAGTTCCCTGTGATCCTTGAAGTCCTTGTGAACCTTGAGTTCCCTGTGATCCTTGAAGTCCCTGCGAACCTTGGAGACCTTGTGATCCTTGAACACCTTGGAATCCTTGAATTCCTTGAATTCCTTGTGAACCTTGAGTTCCCTGAGAACCCTGAAGACCTTGTGATCCTTGCGATCCTTGGAATCCTTGAGTTCCCTGAAGTCCTTGTGAACCTTGAAGTCCCTGTGATCCTTGAGTTCCTTGTGATCCTTGAGCACCCTGGAATCCTTGAGTTCCTTGAAGACCTTGTGAACCTTGAGTTCCTTGAGTTCCTTGAAGACCCTGGAATCCTTGAGTTCCCTGAAGCCCCTGTGATCCTTGAAGTCCTTGAGATCCCTGAGTTCCTTGTGAACCTTGAAGTCCTTGAGTTCCTTGAGTTCCTTGTGAACCTTGAAGTCCTTGAGTTCCTTGAGTTCCTTGAGTTCCCTGAGAACCCTGAAGACCTTGCAATCCTTGTGACCCTTGAGCACCTTGAATTCCTTGAGATCCTTGAATTCCTTGTCTTCCCTGAATGCCCTGCGAACCTTGGAGACCTTGCGATCCTTGGAGACCTTGCGATCCTTGTGATCCCTGGAATCCTTGAATTCCCTGAATACCTTGTGAACCTTGAGTTCCCTGTGATCCCTGGAGACCTTGTGATCCTTGAACACCTTGGAATCCTTGAATTCCCTGAATGCCTTGTGAACCTTGAGTTCCTTGAGAACCCTGAAGACCTTGCGATCCTTGAGTACCTTGGAATCCTTGAGTTCCCTGGAGACCTTGTGAACCTTGAGTTCCCTGAGAACCCTGGAGACCTTGTGAACCTTGAGTTCCCTGGAATCCTTGAGTTCCCTGGAGACCTTGTGAACCCTGACTTCCTTGAGAACCCTGGAGACCTTGCGATCCTTGTGATCCCTGGAATCCTTGAGTTCCCTGAAGCCCCTGTGATCCTTGAAGTCCCTGTGATCCCTGAGCACCCTGGAATCCTTGAGTTCCCTGGAATCCTTGAGTTCCCTGGAGACCTTGTGATCCCTGAAGTCCTTGTGAACCTTGAAGACCTTGCGATCCTTGAGATCCTTGAATTCCTTGTCTTCCTTGAATTCCTTGCAAACCTTGAAGACCTTGTGATCCCTGAGTTCCCTGCGATCCCTGCGATCCTTGGAATCCTTGAGTTCCCTGGAGACCTTGTGAACCTTGAAGACCTTGTGATCCCTGAAGACCTTGTGATCCCTGAGTTCCTTGAACTGATTGAGTTCCTTGAGTTCCTTGTGAACCTTGAGTTCCTTGAGTTCCTTGAAGACCCTGTGATCCTTGAGATCCCTGAGTTCCTTGGAATCCTTGAGTTCCCTGAAGACCTTGCGAACCTTGAGATCCTTGTGATCCTTGTGATCCCTGGAATCCTTGAGTTCCTTGAAGACCTTGTGAACCTTGCAGACCTTGTGATCCTTGAGTTCCTTGGGATCCTTGTGATCCTTGTGATCCTTGGAATCCCTGAATTCCTTGAATTCCCTGCAAACCTTGAAGACCTTGGGATCCTTGAGTTCCTTGAACTGATTGAGTTCCTTGAGTTCCCTGTGATCCTTGAAGACCTTGGGATCCCTGAAGACCTTGCGAACCTTGAGATCCTTGAGCTCCTTGAGATCCTTGAATTCCTTGTCTTCCTTGAAGACCTTGTGATCCCTGAAGTCCTTGTGAACCTTGAAGACCTTGTGATCCTTGCGATCCTTGGAATCCTTGAGTTCCCTGAAGTCCTTGTGAACCTTGAAGACCTTGTGAACCTTGAGTTCCTTGAGTTCCTTGAGTTCCCTGAAGTCCTTGTGAACCTTGAAGTCCTTGTGAACCTTGAGTTCCTTGAGTTCCTTGAGCACCCTGGAATCCTTGAGTTCCCTGAAGCCCCTGTGATCCTTGAAGTCCCTGTGATCCCTGAGTTCCTTGTGAACCTTGAGAACCCTGGAATCCTTGAGTTCCCTGGAGACCTTGTGATCCTTGAAGACCTTGTGAACCTTGAGTTCCTTGAGATCCCTGAAGACCTTGTGAACCTTGAAGTCCTTGAGACCCTTGAGTTCCTTGTGAACCTTGAGAACCCTGAAGTCCTTGCGATCCTTGAGTTCCTTGAGCACCCTGGAATCCTTGAGTTCCTTGAAGTCCCTGTGATCCTTGAAGTCCCTGTGATCCTTGAGCACCCTGGAATCCTTGAGTTCCTTGAAGACCTTGTGAACCCTGAGATCCTTGGGATCCTTGTGAACCCTGGAGACCTTGCGATCCTTGAGTTCCTTGAGTTCCCTGAAGTCCTTGCGATCCTTGAAGACCCTGTGAACCTTGAGCTCCTTGAATTCCTTGTCTTCCTTGAATTCCTTGCAAACCTTGAAGACCCTGTGAACCTTGCAGTCCTTGTGAACCTTGAAGTCCCTGCGATCCTTGAGTTCCTTGAACTGATTGAGTTCCTTGAGTTCCTTGTGAACCTTGCAGACCTTGTGATCCTTGTGATCCTTGCGACCCCTGAGCACCTTGGAATCCTTGAGTTCCCTGAAGACCTTGTGAACCTTGCAGACCTTGTGATCCTTGAGTTCCTTGCGACCCCTGAGCACCTTGAGTTCCTTGCGACCCTTGAAGTCCTTGTGAACCCTGGGATCCTTGAAGTCCTTGAGATCCCTGAGTTCCTTGTGAACCTTGAAGTCCTTGAGTTCCTTGAGTTCCTTGGGAACCCTGAAGTCCTTGTAAACCTTGAGATCCTTGAGCTCCTTGAGATCCTTGAATTCCTTGTCTTCCTTGAAGACCTTGTGATCCCTGAAGTCCTTGTGAACCTTGAGTTCCTTGGGATCCTTGAGCACCCTGGAATCCTTGAGTTCCTTGAAGACCTTGTGAACCTTGAAGACCTTGCGATCCTTGAAGACCTTGCGATCCTTGAGCACCCTGGAATCCTTGAGTTCCTTGAAGTCCTTGTGAACCCTGAAGACCTTGCGATCCTTGAGTTCCTTGAGTTCCTTGAGCACCCTGGAATCCTTGAGTTCCTTGAAGACCTTGTGAACCTTGCAGACCTTGTGAACCTTGCAGACCTTGTGAACCTTGCAGACCTTGTGAACCCTGCAAACCTTGTGAACCCTGAGTTCCCTGCGATCCCTGAGCACCTTGGAGTCCTTGTGAACCTTGAAGTCCTTGTGATCCCTGAAGTCCTTGTGATCCCTGAAGTCCTTGTGATCCCTGAGTTCCTTGTGATCCCTGAGTTCCTTGCGATCCCTGAGCACCTTGGAGTCCTTGTGAACCTTGAAGTCCTTGTGAACCTTGAAGTCCTTGAGATCCTTGAGTTCCTTGCGAACCCTGCGATCCTTGAAGACCTTGCGATCCTTGAGTTCCTTGGGATCCTTGAGCACCCTGGAATCCTTGAGTTCCTTGAAGTCCCTGTGAACCTTGAAGACCTTGCGATCCTTGAAGACCTTGCGATCCTTGAGTTCCTTGCGAACCCTGCAAACCTTGTGAACCTTGAGTTCCTTGCGAACCCTGCAAACCTTGCGAACCCTGCAAACCTTGCGAACCTTGAGTTCCCTGCGATCCCTGAGCACCTTGGAGTCCTTGTGATCCCTGAAGACCTTGTGATCCCTGAAGACCTTGTGATCCCTGAGTTCCTTGAGATCCTTGTGAACCTTGAGTTCCTTGAGATCCCTGAAGTCCTTGTGAACCTTGAAGTCCCTGTGATCCCTGAGTTCCTTGTGAACCTTGAGCACCCTGGAATCCTTGAGTTCCCTGGAGACCTTGTGATCCCTGAGTTCCTTGAGATCCTTGTGAACCTTGAGTTCCTTGAGATCCCTGAAGTCCTTGTGAACCTTGAAGTCCCTGTGATCCCTGAGTTCCTTGTGAACCTTGAGAACCCTGAAGTCCTTGTGATCCCTGGAATCCTTGAGTTCCTTGAAGCCCCTGTGATCCTTGAAGTCCCTGTGATCCTTGAAGTCCCTGTGATCCCTGAGCACCCTGGAATCCTTGAGTTCCCTGAAGACCTTGTGAACCTTGAAGACCCTGTGAACCCTGGAGACCTTGCGATCCTTGAGTTCCTTGAGTTCCCTGGAGACCTTGAGCACCCTGAAGACCTTGAGCACCCTGAAGACCTTGAGATCCCTGAAGGCCCTGTGATCCTTGCAGACCTTGTGATCCTTGCAGACCTTGTGATCCTTGAGCACCCTGAAGACCTTGAGATCCCTGAAGACCTTGAGATCCTTGTGATCCCTGGAATCCTTGAGTTCCTTGGAGTCCCTGTGAACCTTGCAGTCCTTGTAACCCTTGAAGACCCTGCGAACCTTGTGTTCCTTGTGAACCTTGTGTTCCTTGTGAACCTTGTGTTCCTTGTGAACCTTGTGTTCCTTGTGAACCTTGTGTTCCTTGAACTCCTTGGAATCCTTGAATTCCTTGAATTCCCTGTGATCCTTGAAGTCCTTGTGACCCCTGTGATCCTTGAAGTCCCTGCGATCCTTGAGTTCCCTGAGTTCCTTGAAGTCCTTGCAATCCCTGAGATCCTTGTGACCCCTGAAGTCCTTGGGAACCCTGAATTCCTTGTGTTCCTTGATCACCTTGAAGACCCTGAAGACCCTGAGATCCTTGTGACCCTTGAAGTCCTTGGGAACCCTGAATTCCTTGTGTTCCTTGATCACCTTGAAGACCCTGGAGACCCTGAGATCCTTGTGATCCTTGAAGTCCTTGAGATCCCTGAAGACCTTGTGATCCTTGCGATCCCTGAGAACCTTGAGTTCCTTGAAGGCCCTGTGAACCTTGAATTCCTTGTGTTCCTTGGTCACCTTGAAGACCCTGAAGACCCTGAGATCCCTGCAATCCTTGAGATCCCTGAATTCCTTGTGTTCCTTGATCACCTTGAAGACCCTGAAGACCTTGCGATCCCTGTGATCCTTGAAGTCCTTGTGAACCCTGAATACCTTGTCTTCCTTGAAGACCCTGTAAACCTTGCAGTCCTTGTGAACCTTGAAGTCCCTGTGAACCTTGAATTCCTTGTGTTCCTTGAGTTCCTTGTGAACCCTGAAGACCTTGTGATCCTTGAACTCCCTGTGAACCTTGAATACCCTGTCTTCCTTGAAGACCTTGAGAACCTTGAGATCCCTGAAGACCTTGAGATCCTTGTGATCCCTGAATTCCCTGTCTTCCCTGAAGACCCTGAGAACCTTGTGATCCCTGAAGACCTTGTGAACCTTGAGATCCTTGTGATCCTTGAGATCCTTGGAATCCTTGAGTTCCCTGAAGTCCTTGGGATCCCTGAAGTCCTTGAGATCCTTGTGATCCCTGCGAACCTTGAGTTCCTTGGAATCCTTGTGTTCCTTGAAGTCCTTGAGTTCCTTGAGATCCTTGTGAACCCTGAAGTCCTTGAGATCCCTGAAGTCCTTGTGATCCTTGCGATCCCTGAAGACCTTGTGATCCTTGAGTTCCTTGAAGACCTTGAGTTCCCTGTGATCCCTGAAGTCCTTGTGAACCTTGAAGACCTTGTGAACCTTGAGAACCTTGAAGTCCTTGTGAACCCTGAAGTCCTTGTGAACCCTGAAGTCCTTGCGAACCTTGAGAACCTTGAAGTCCTTGTGATCCTTGAGTTCCTTGTGAACCCTGAAGTCCTTGTGATCCTTGAGTTCCTTGTAAACCCTGAAGTCCTTGTGAACCCTGAAGTCCTTGAGATCCTTGAGTTCCTTGAACTCCTTGAGTTCCTTGGAAATTACTTAAAGAACCTTGGATTCCTTGTGTTCCTTGAGCACCTTGAAGTGCCGGTCTCCATTCAACTTTTCCATCGCCAGTTGCAGTCAATAAGTAATCTGGTGATCCTGGATCATTATTTGTATCATAAATAGTGCCTCTTAATCTAAGATCACCATTTAAATCTATTTCTTGTGTTGGGTTAGTAGTTCCAACACCAAGAGGTCCAGCAATATATACGCCACTATTAACTTGTAATAATTGATTTGAGGTGCCTGTTCTTTGTCCAATATCATAACCAACAGTTACAGTCCCGTCCTTAAAAGTGGTTATTCCAGAAACATATAATGTCTGTAGAGTTAATGTATCTGCAAATGCTCCACCTGTAATTTCTGTTGGACCTGCAAAAAACTTAGTTGCGGTTACAACTCCAGTAAAATAACCATTCCCATTAACCCATAATGATGCTCCTTGAGTATCATATGTATTGATTCCAATGGAATTATTAAACTGTACAAAATTAACAAACGTAGATATTCCGTTTGAATATAAATTATTTACTTCAAGATTATTAATAAAAGCAGACCCACCATTGATCTGTATTTCATCAGCTACAAATTTGGATGATGTTACAATTCCAGTGAAGTATCCGTTCCCATCTACCCATAGTGCTTCACTTGGATTAAACGTATTAATTCCAACGCTACCAATTACTGCAGTTACCCCACGAACATCTAAGGAATGAACTGCGTTTTCTGTTCCTATTCCAACTTTACCAGCGGCAATCGATAATACTGTTTCATTTTCTGTGTATGAAACAATACCAATTTTAACTCTGCGTTGACGATTGCTTAGGTAATTTCTTGCCATTTTTAATTAAGAGTTTCTAATATACTTCCTACGAATTTCAAATTAGTTTTAGTTGGATTCCCCGCATTATTACTGCCGGATATTACCAATTTGTCACCACTTTCTAAAACTAACTTTCCAGTAAAAAGATTTAATGTATCGGTTGAAGCAATTGGATATGTCTTCATCAATTCAGTATCTACTGATAGACCACCGACATTTCTTCTATGCAAAACAGTAACATCTTCGGATACATTTCCAATATTTGTTACTTGTGAAAGAAGAAAAATGCCAGTATATCCAACAGGAGCTACATATATTTCTTCCTGTGTTGTGTCTAAAACACGTATTACTGTTTTAAATACGTTAAGTGCTAATGCCATTCTATAAATCTCCTCCTAATGCTAGAATAAATGGTGTCATTGTAGCAAATAAACTTTTAGAATAAAAATCTCCAGTGATGGATCCAGTAGCTTGATTAATAATTACTCCATCTCCGATTTTAAAATTTCCAGACTGATCAGTACTTGTGTAAACAACTAATCCACCATTTCTAGAATCAGTTTCTTGCTCAGGTATCTGCACTCCACCATTTCTTGGAAGTGCATATGCAATTTCTACCCCAGTGCCAATGTATTCAAGTGATTGACCAGAAGCTAAAAGTCTACTTTGTTTAAAAAATGGAACTTGAGTTCCAATTCCAACATCATAAGGAACATTATCATTAAGTGTTATTGTTGTAATTCCAGAAACTACCGGTGTTGACTTTGAAACTGAATAATAAATTGGAGTAAGTGTTGCAGTTAATATAGCTGTATTTATTCCAGTTTGAGGTCCGGTAATTGTGATTTTTGGTATTGTTCTATATCCCCTACCTGTAGAAACAATATCGACAGAATCTACCTTTCCATTTTTAGATTGAGCAACGCATTGAGCTCCTATTCCCCATGAAACTTCTGGTGATTCTATAGTCACTACCGGATTTTCGGTATATCCACTCCCCGCATTTTTAATTTCTATAGATTTTATTTCGTAGTATAACTCATCAAAATATATAATTTGCCCATCGAATGGTCTAACAATATTTAATTTTACAGTTCCTCCTGAAACATAATAATGATCAAATGGTGCTGGACCGACATATACAGAAAATACAGTGCTTGCCATCGATACTTGTGGCAATAAATTCACACCGTTAATATTTCCTGCATTTAATCTTGTAGTTACAATTCCAACAAGATTATCAATAAAAGTTTTAACATCCGAACATGATGTACTGTTAGTATTAGATCCTGTTAAGGGATCTGGTGCTATCGTTAGATCTTTATTTGTTAAGTTATTTGTAATAGCAAGTTTCATCAATTCTCTTGTTGAATTGAATCCAACAATAGTCTGAGGAATTTCTCCCTGAACACCGTTTTCTAAGAGAGTTCCATCAATTTTGAAATATTTTTTAATTGCATTTATTGTATTTTTATTCGTAAAGTCTCGTACATCTGTCGAAACTGCATCAAGAATATATCCAATGTCTCTTTTACACTTTTCTGCATCTGGAATAACGAATGAAGGATATGCAGTTTGAATTGCAGAATAAGATCCATTAATAATTTCATCTCTATTCAACTGAATTAAATTATATGCATCATAGTATCTTCCTGGAGAAACTGAAAATGGTTCAAATATGTATCCAAAATTTCCACTTGGATATTGTATTACCGTATTTCCATTTCCAGAACTACATGTAAATCCAAGACCGGAAATTGTAACTCCAACGCCGATCTCAAACTTGTGCGGTAAATTTGTATAACATGTTAAAATTCCAGTCCTATAATCATATTTTGCATTAGTAATATTGTATGTCGGAGATGAGATGTCTAATGCAAATTCAAATGCTCCTGCCGAATAATTTTGTATTATGGATCCAGTGTATTTGTTTGCACTCACACCATCAGCAATTAACGCATAATTTCCGAATGATGAGTTTGAGTTGGTTAAATCGCAACCCCCACCACTTCCACAATAAACTGAAATATCATTACAAATAGTAAACAAAGAAACTAATTGGGCATAACCCTCATTAGTCATTGAAGCACCAATTCCACCTTGATTATATTGAGTATACGAATCCAACACCATTGATTTTAATGGACCAATGGCTTTCGATCCATCAACTTTTAATCCAATACTTTCTGGGACAAAGTTAGTGCAATTTTGAATATACGGAGATTGATCAAAATATCTAACTATGTTTGGATTAAACGCAAAAATTGCCCCACCCGGATTTGGTGGACCAGTAAAAGATAATTCGGTTACATAATTTCCATTAGAAACATAAAATAAATCTCCCGGATTTTGGCATTGAATTGATACTTCTCTTAAATTATCTCCAACAATACTCATTTGTTCTGGAAGAGTTATTGGATTGTTTTCAATATAATTTCCAGCACTAACTTTGATTACTGTTCCGGGAGAAGCTGCTTCTACAGCTGATTTAATCGTTGCCTTTGCATCTCCAAGTTTTCTTCCAGTATTATTATCGTTTCCGTCTTTTGTTACATATAAAACATTTGTGACTGTGGCACCGGCACCTAATCTAACAACGTCGGTGGCAAATCCGACACGTTCTCTTTTCGCATATAATTCAGCATCATTGACATTCAACGCCAATTCAGCCAATTGTAAATCATTTACAGTGGGCTTTCTATTGGGTATTGTTGATCTTTTGATTCTGATTATTGGCCTTGCCATCCAAACCCCAGTAAATTTGTTATTTCTTCTAATCCCAATAGAAATGGGACTTCTTATTATTTATTAAAAGTCATCCCCACCTCCTTCGGATTTAGGATCTTGTTGTTGCAATTTTAAATTTAATCTTTCTATTTCTTTTTTCAGTGTTTGAACCTGAGTTTCAAGAAGCACATTTGAGTTAAATAATTCAAATGATTTTTGCTGATAGCTGCTAATAATCGTTCTATATTCTTCTTCAGTCATGATTAAAAATAGTAAATTCTTTGTTATTTATTCAATAAGAACCACAGTCAATTGAAATATTTTCCAGAGTTCTTTCCGAATTTGTGCAAGAAATTACTTGAGATTGACCAGAGCAATCATTTACCCAAAGAGAACCAATTTCAACTGGAGCCCAGTTTAAAGATGACGTATCTATTATCGGAGACGAATCACTTGTTCCAAATTCATTATTGATAAATTGTATATGAGATGCAATTCCTATTCTTCCAGCACTATCATCCCAAAAAATTCCAGATCTATATTTAGATCCGGATTTATAATAATTAAATAGGACAGCTAAATCCCAAGTCGTATTGTTTGGAGAAGTAACTGCTAATCCAACATTAAAAATTCTTGAAGAAATATCAAAAATTTCGGTGTCAAATTTTGCAAAAGTATTTCCTATAGAAACACTTCCGGTATTGATTGTCACTTCGCCGGAAATTGTTGTATTTTTTAATTCGTTGGTCCAAAACCAATTTCCATATTCATCAGTTGCCAAAATCCAATCTTTAATTGGATCTGATGGAAGAGTATAAGTTTGGTCGGGAAAATCTAAAGTATTTGGGGCTTTTAAAATTATTCGATGAGTTCCATTATCAGTCCCCTCATAAAATCTTATTCCCCCACCAATCGCATTACTTTCTCTTTGCCAATATCTATCTGATCCGAAAAATTTATTATTATTTGGATTACCATCCAAACCAATCCAAAGTTCATACCTATCGGTAGTGAATCCCGGTTCACCCGCAGCCAGTCCTGGAAGATTTGATCTAAGACCTCTTTTAAATTGAATAATTGGAGGTGTAATTGGCATGATTAGAATCCTCCAGCATCAGTATCAATTCTATCGTCGAGATCTGTATCGAGTTTGTCAACAAAGTCTGTTGGGAATCCAACTTGTATTGGTTCAGTAACTGCAGCAGCAGAAAGAACTTTGTCTGGATTAACTGCCGTCCATTTTCCGGTCGCACCATTATACATGATTACATATTGATCATTGGTATCTTGACCATCAAAATCTATTAAATCTGTAAATCTAGCTGGCACACGAATACCTCCCTGTTTTACAGTTATTTTAAATGGGTTTTGCTGATTTAACTTAATATTAAAGTCCGTCATATCGAAACTCCATCTTGAACGATTATCGTTCCTTCGACTACTTTTATAGTCTCACCGGTAGTAATATCACGAAGAAATACATCAAAATAATTTCTACCAGATGACAATTGGGCAGTGTCTGTCCTTGCCATACTAATTGTCACCGATGCATCACCAGAATCAATATTTACCGAGAATGATTTTGATTTAGGAGAAGTTGGGTACTTTCTTATTTTGGAAATTCCAGTATAATTTGATAATCCAACAGGACCATTATCAGATCCCGAAACATTAAACGTAGCGTCAAAATCAGTTCCCTTATCTAATACTAAATTTACAGCAGCAACTGCCATTGTCTTTACGCTTTTAAACTATTTAGGATCGATTTACTTCAAGTTGTAAATCCAACTGGGTTATTTACAGTTGCACTACCTATATTAGCTCTAGCTGGTGGTCCTGCCGCAGCTCCTTCCCACCCATAATCAGTGAGTAAATTTGAATTATTTAATGAAACATTTGTCGGATAATTTCTTGTATTTGAAGTTCTTGCTGCAAATATAATTCTGACTGCACCATCTCCACCTGAACCAGATTTTGGTGTTTCCTGTCCGGAAGCATCAGCTCCACCTCCACCTCCACCGAATTGACCTCCACCCCCAACTCTAGTTAAAAATTGTTGATTTGGACCCTGCAAATCGTCCTGATAGGAATCATCGAATCCTCTTATTCCATCACCGATACTATAATTCCATTTGGATACTTCAGTTGGAAGAGCAGTACCATCTGCGTCATATGTAACAACTGTATTACTATTCGCAACTGCTAATTGGTAATTTGCAGTTGACTTTTGACCAGTAGCTTTTCCATCCGCTCCATATGATCCACCTTGCCCTGGAGCACCGAAAACAAAAGCATTTGTGTCAAAAACAGGATCTGCACGTAAACCATTTGGACCAGTGCCCCAAACAACCCCAACACCTCCACCTCCGCCACCACCGGAACTTCCTCCAACACTAGTAAACATTCCACCTCCACCACCTCCACCAGAACCATTTGTAGCAGCTTGATCAATTTGATTAGTTCTACGAGCACCGTTTCCTCCATTTCCAGTATAACCGCCAGCTCCACCTCCCCCTCCATTAATTGCACCACCAGACTGTCCTGATCCACCACCATTTCCACCATTTCCACCACCTATTGTTCCCCACGCAAAAGTTCCTGTTGTAGATCCAGTTCCACCAGTTGGACCGACTTGTTGAGCGTTTCCGTCTTTCGTTCCACCTATACCCCCACCGGCAAATACTATAATAGTTCCACCAATTCCAGTTCTTCCTGGAACATTTGCATTATTATCCGATGCAATATATGAATCTCTACCATTTTTTCCATCAAATCCCCCATTTTGCCCAAAAGCTTCTAATATTCCATTTTGGAATGTTCCGCAAAATATTCCAGTTCCTCCACAACCAACTCTAATTTTTAAAATTTCTCCAGGTTGAACTGGCATACCATTGATATATCTTAATCCTGCTCCACTACCGCCAGTTCCTTGAGTCTGATTTCCCCCTCCACCACCAGATCCTCCACCACCAATTAATACGGCAGAAATCTGAGTAACTCCTGGAGGAACTTGCCATAGATATTCCTGATCTCTACATGAAAAGAAATTAACTTCCCCATAAGAAGGAAATTTAAACCAATCAAGTAAATATATGCTCATGTGTCAATACCTCTCAAAAATATATTGAATT
>Ga0315909_10002913_pt1 | contig 21464 bp, 35 predicted proteins | sample LakEriMetagenome_11_FD_203527 | JGI IMG/M metagenome (GOLD analysis project Ga0315909, IMG submission 203527) | Freshwater fungal communities from buoy surface, Lake Erie, Ohio, United States - Buoy 2 MA125 | ecosystem: Environmental > Aquatic > Freshwater > Lake | place: USA: Lake Erie, Ohio... | reverse complement strand
AAAGCAATGGACAAGTGGGTTCACTACGAAATCTTGGACTACTTGCACGATACGGACAAGAATGATGATGATATACCATTTGAAGCCGATGAAGTGATTGACGAGCTTGAGGGTGCGCAAAAAGCACCTGAAAAAGTTGAAGCCGATCCGATAGGTGTAAAAGTCGAAGCCGAACTTGAAGCACTTTACAAGTCAGGCACACGTGCGTTCCACATTGACGATATCAAATCTTCAGCACCAACGACATACGATATCATTTGGGCTGAATACGAAGATGACGAAGAAAATGGTGTTAAGACAAGCAAGTATTCGGCAGTCGAAACACAAGATGGTAATTTTAACTTAAAGATGAATTGATATGATCAAGGAGTTTAATACAATGACAGGTTCCGTTGCCAAAGGTGGCAGTGGAAAGGGTGTAGGTTCGTTGGTTTTGGTAGCACTTGTTGTTGCCGGACTATACTTTGGCTACAAATACATTCAAAAACGCAACACTATTGTTGTAGAAGAAGATTAAGGTATGCACATTGATCTTTTACAAGAAAAGAAAATCAAGTGGCTATTCGCCGGGTTAACTGCGTTAGGTGGTTTGGTGGGGATATTGTTATGGCTTGACCAAAAGAAACATAACAAAGTCCAACGTGAAATCTTTGAACTAGACAAGCAAATCAAGTCACTTGAACTTGAGCGACTGAAAAACGGAAAGAACTAGTAATTAACACGTGGTGTTGAAAACTTTTGACCTTTCCGTATTTTTGTTAAATTCCAATTTGTACATTTGTGCAACAACTTAAATAAATCAGTATGCAAAATTCAAATGACCAAGATTGTAAGTGTCCTCATTGTGGAGCTTCGATGATTATTCACAAACAAACACTTTCACGTGGGCTTGTACAGTCCTTAATCAAGTTCAAACAAGCCATTTTTAAGTACAATCGAAATTCTATTCACTTGGACGAAATTGGTTTGAATCAAACACAGTTCAACAACTTTCAAAAGTTACGTTACTTTGGTTTGGTCGCTAAATATCAGGACCCTGGCACGAAGAAGAATCTTGCTGGTTATTGGTTACTCACAAAACGTGGAAACTTATTCCTGAAGAACGAATTGGCTGTACCTTGTTCAGTTTATACGTTCAGGAACAAAATAGTTGATCGTGACAAAACAAAACTGATGATTTCGGAAATAGTGTTGAGTGCTGAAATACCTTATTGGCAAGAACGACTTGATTTTCCATTTGATTATGCCGATGTAATGGATATTGAAGAATTGAAAGTTGATTCAAATGGTCAAGGAATAATGAACTTATTTAATTAAAAAAAAATGGAAATACAATTACACAATTTCACCGGGTACGAATCGGAATGCGAAGTAACATACTTTGAACACTTGGGTGGTAACTACGTCAAGTCATACTTTTTAAGTGACCTACACGTGCGACTTTCGATTGATCTTATGGGTGATGCGTCAGTGAAAATTCTCAAAGTCAAATGTCACGTATGCGATGACGATGACAATGAAATTGAACACACGTTGACTGATCAGGAAATCAAAGACCTTCAGGAAGAAATGGTCGAATACGTTGACTGGGACGAATGGTTGGAATCACAAAAGCTCGACTAACGAAAAAAGCCCACACCTTTAGAGTGTAGGAGTAAATTGTACAAAATAAAATAAAGGCAGTCCTAGAATGGTGCTGCCTTTTTTATTTGATGATTACGCAGTTACTAACACTGACCAATCAGTATCAGATACGATTGTAAAGATTGCACTTGCACCATCAGTTGACAAGGTAACACTTGGTGCTGAACCAATAGTGTCAGAATTAGTTGCATTGATTACCACGTCATTTGTTGCACCATTTGGGGCAATAATCGTGATAGTAGTGTTATACACACCACCAAACGAATATGCCGGAGGAATTGCTGATGAAATGATTTCAGGAAGAGCAACAGTTGATAATGCTAATGTAGAATCTACCACGATAGTCATTTCATTAAGTGCTTTTCCACCAAAGTCGAAAGGTACTATGTCAAAAGCTGGGTTAAGAACAGTTGCTGCTACTGCTTTGTAAAGTTGACCTTGAATTGTAATTGCTGCCATTTTTTATGGTTATTTAGTTAAAATTATTTATCAATTTTCTTTTTGCATTTCTAAAAGATTTGCAGTGGTGTACCACCGATCATGTTTCTTTCGTGATGCTACATAAAAACGTGCCGATACCTTGTCACCGATAACAACGTCATTCACAAGTTCTTCAAAGTGTTTCTTTCTCAATACTAAATTCACGTTGCGATTGTTTTCGTGTCCTACCTTAAGTGTGACATTACAAAATTCTTCACCATCGTTCAATTCTTCAATAACACCACGAACCTGATTGAAAAACAACTGCTTCGAGTTCTTGATAATCGTGTCGTTCATACATTTATTTTTACCAAAAATACAAATTCACAATTTTTTTTGGGGGGTAAAATTTTACTAAATCGGTTAAGTGAACACTTTTATTGTATAATTTTGTACATTATGAAAGAAAAACTATGCCTGATAAGAAAGATATTGAGCAACTGCTGAAGAACATTCAGGAAGGGCTTAAAAAGTACACAGTCAAAGAACTTAACGATGCTATCATTTCATTCTTAAACAAGAAAGATGACAAGTCAGTTGAGATAGATTACGTGCTGAAAATCGTGTCCGAAGAATTTGGTACGAGTGTACGGATATTAAAGAAACAAAACATTCGTGGCATTCTTCAAGAAGCGAAACAAATTTGTTACTGCATTCTACATTTCAATTTAGGACTTTCAACAAGGTACATTGCTGATCGTGTCTTTGGAAATTGGCACACGTCAGTTCACACCGGAATTAGACGATTCAAAAACACGAACCTGGCAATTAAACAAGATCGTGAGTTTATGGAAAAATACGAATTGCTATCAAACAAATTCATTGAGAACTTTACCAAAGAAAAATTAGTATGATTAAGGTTTACGCAAAAAAGGGAAAACCCAATTACAAAGAAAAACGACTTGTTGCCGAGCTTCAACAAGCAATAGAAAAACGTAGAGTGTCGGACCCTGAAATAACTGAAAGGTTTAGACCTGCAAATACATTTGAAGAATTACAAGGGCTACACCGAATGTATGCGATTGAAGAAGTAGAATACACTGAAATAAATAATAAAGATATGGCAAAAAAGAAAGTTGAAACTGACGAAGAATTGGAAAACGTAACTGAAGGAACACCAAACTTTGACTTTGGTGATGAAGATGAATCAACAAGTTTCATTGATCCATTTAATCGTGAAGAACCCATTGTACGTGACTATGTAACTGAAGGTGGTATATCGGAAGATACCGGCAAAGAACGTGGACCAGTGCGCACCGAATTTGATGAACCGGTTTCGTGGGAAGAAGCGTTTGAATTGCCAAGTGATGACGATACACCTGAACCAAAGGACAAAAATAGCAAGTCAGGGCAACAACGTCCACCGAAACGCGATAAGCCACGTCAGGAATCTTTTAACCCGGACTTTGACGATATGCCAAACAAGTCAAAGAAACAAAGCACGAAAAAATTTGCCAAGTATATTGTCGAAGCAGTTTGTGCGATTGCTGAAAAAGGTTTCGTTTGGTTTGCGAACAAAGATATCAATGAAGCAAAAATGACCGAGTACGAACTAAATGGTGAAATTGATACTTCGCTATTGTTGACACTTGAAGATGGTCAAGATGCAACTGTTCGTCAATTCTTTCAGCAACAATGTTTGGCAGCTGAACAACTTGCAAAGTTTGAAGAAGAAGAAAAACGCGACATGGCTGAAGCACTTTCCGAATTGTTTATGGAAAAAGGTATTGCACCAACCAAAACTCAAGAATTTTTAATTGTATTGGGTGGTGTAGTTGTTAAGAAAGGTGCGATGCTATTTGCGATTAAGTCACAATCTAACGCAGTGTTGGCGCAACTTCGTTCAATGAATGAAGGCAACCAAGTTTCAAACGAACCTTACTACGAACCACAGCCACAAGCCCAACAACCACAATATACTCCGGCACCTGAACCAACAACTGCAAGTGCAATAGAAAATGAATTACCTATCTTTGAATTTGACAATAGCTTGGAAATTGAACAAGTTGTCGAAACAAAAGAATAAGTTATGGCAAAAGAAACAAAATCAAAGCAAGAACGCGAAGCAGGAATGATGGTGATCACCGGTGTTCAGGGTGTGGGTAAAACCTACCTGAATATGCGTATTATTGCCGATTACTGCAAAGATAAGTTTTACAATAAGGTTAGAGGTCGCAAGTGTTTAATACTTGATACCAATGGTGAATATACAGCAACGCAATTCGAAAAAAACGATGTTGCCGAATTTAAGCCGAAATTGATAGCACTAAAGGACGTTCACGATTGGTCACTTTCACCAGGTGCCGAATGTCGAAGAATTGATATGAAGAACGTAGGACTGAAAGCGAAAAAAGATATCATTGAGTATGTCATTCGTTATTTTAGGAATGGTATGTTAGTCCTTGAGGATATTAACACCTACATTCTCAACGTAACTCACATGGAAGAAATCGTAGGGGGGTTGGTGAACCTTCGTCACCGGGCAGTTGACGTTCTTATATCGTATCAGTCATTACGTCCAGTTGAACCAAGAATGTGGCAAAATGCACGTTGGGTACGAATGCACTATCAAGCCGATAACGTGTCCGACATTAAAAACAAAGTGACGAACCCTACCTTGTATAAGATAGCGCAGTTAATTGTTAACACGCGTTACTTCAATGGTGACAAACGATTCTACGTTTACATTCACAACTTTGCCAATAAGATTGAAGGGCAGTTCACCAAACGTGAATTTTTAGACGCGTGTGCCAAGTTTATCAATACGAACAAAACTGAAAAGAAAGAGTATAAGGATATGCACAACTGTTCGGACGAAGAAACGATTAAGGGGCTATCTAAACAATACTACGATCAGTATTACGGAAATAAAAACAAATGATGATGACATTGGCAATTTTGGAAATAGTGGTTTTGTTCTGGGCAGTGTTGACCGGAATTGGTATTGGTTTAATTTCGTGGCGAACTGATGGTTTCAAAATCTTTCAGGAACTTGAACGAATGGTTGTGAATCATCGTTTTCCTTTCAATGTAATTACGTTCTTTTTGATAGTTTTTATTTTACCCTTAAGTATTCCATTCAGTATTATTCACATTTGGCGAAATGGTAGTAATTAGTTCTTTGGTATCGGACGATCAGAATGCTATTCGTGAATTGAGGTTATTAGAAGAATGCCTTGAACTACGACTGCACTTATTAAACACTGATGGTGCAGTCAAAAGTGAATTTGAAAAGAATGAAGATTCGATAGTGCGCATAAAAACTGAAATCGAGCTGAATAAGTTAAAGAAACTCATTACTCAAAAAACCTTTGACCTTCAGGAAAATTTTAGATCGCACATTATTGAACTTGAACAAGAACAAAATGGAATGTAGTGTAGGTGTGTGCGTGGTAGTGCATAATTCATACTTTGAAACAAGGTATTGTATTGAAAATTTGATTGCTAAAACAAAGGTCAAGTTTAGGTGGTACATAGTGAATAATGGTAGCACTGATTCACGCATCATTGATTATTGTAGAAAACTTTGTGCTGATTCAGGGGGTTATTTTAAGTCCATTGAACAAAGCCCGGTGAGTGTTGCGTACAATCACGTGGTGCGAATCGTTGGTGAAGAATTTATGGTGATTTTTCCAACGAACTACCTAGTGAACAAAAATTGGCTTGAGGATTTAATTCACTTTTACAAAAATATTGACAATACAGGTGCAGTAAGTATTCGTACCGGGTTTGAAAAATTGTCATTTGTTCCTTTGTTACATAAGTCCGAAACTGAACCTGAAGATAAGTTACTCAATGTTCACTTGAACGACAATAATATAGTCGATGGTATAATGTTTCTCAAACCTGAAATACTTTTACAAACCGGACACTTGGACGAACACATAAAAAATTCAGGTTATGAACTTATTGAACTATGTTTTAGAATATCGGCACATGGGTTTCATAATTTTTACATTCGCAACCAAAATGTAATTAAATTACTTTTGTCAAATGAGGTTTTGTTTCCAGTGCGTTCCAAAGATGGTATGCACGAACTCAAAGTTCACATTGAAGCAATGTATAAGAAAAAAATGTTCAAAAAATGATTTTTAATAAACAAGAACCACCGAAAGAATATGACATTGAAAAGCGTTGGAAACTTAAACGTGAATCAATTTACAACCTTCGTGAGAACATAGCACGTTTGAAACGAAAGATATTAGCTGACTTGCATAGTTCAGACGAGAAAGCAAGATTAACTGCGTTGGTCATTCGTTTAATGATGCTGACAAGTGAACGTGTAGGCAATGAAGAATCGGCTACCAATGGTCACTTTGGTATCACACACTTTAGAAAAAAGCACATTGACGTTATTGGAAATGCAATACATTTGAACTACGTGGGTAAAAGTGGGGTTGATCACGAAAAAACTGTTTCTGATGCAACTGCAGCAAAACTCCTTCAGGAACTATTGCACCGAAAGAATCAATTTGTGTTCACCACTGCCGATGGGTTTAGAATTAAAGCCGATAAGGTGAATCGTTACTTAAAACCATTTGGTGCAAAAAGTAAAGATATTCGTGGGTTCAATGCCAATAAATATATGCTGATGGAACTTAATCGTATTGGCAAAGTCAAAGATGAAAAACAACGTCCGAAAGTTTTTAATGCTGCCTTAAAAAAGATAGGTGCAAAGATAGGTCACGGACCGGCAACACTGCGTAAACAATATCTACTCCCTGAAATTGAAGAACAATTTTACTCTAAAGGGTATGTCACAAAAGTAAAAATATAAGTATGGAAGAAAATGAAAATGTGGTGGTAACACCAAAACAAAAAGTGTCAAAAGTTTTGTTGGAAATAATGGTTTTCGGTAAGGACAAGAATAAAGATGACGTGCATAAACTAAATGTAGCACTTCAGGATCAAATAAATAAACACCGGAAAGCTCACAATCGTGCGCGTATCTTTTGGCGAATCAATAATGATGAAACGCACGAACAAATAAAACAATGGATGATTGAAAATTCTTGTTGTAAATACTACGTGTTCGCAACCGATGGACAAGATTATTCGGTTAAGTCCGATTTTGTTTTGAATGCACTCAATAAGATTAAAAAACTTGAAGATGCACTCACTTCAGTTAAAAACGCAAACATTATTCGTTCCAACAAGTCAGTTTCGGAATCTATTCCTGAAGTAGTGGTGGTCGAATAAATGTATCTTGTACATTAGTTGTACACTTCGATAGTTCTTTTATCGGTTAATTGCACCCTTTACACCTAAACGTGTACATAATACGAACCCTACAAGTATGTAGTGTCTGTTTATTTTTGTTTCTGAACTTTTTAATAAAGACAAAATGTTTACAAAAGAAAACGGAAAAACATTAGTGGTGGTACTTGTAGCAATCGTTCTTGCTGATTTAGTAGTTCGCCCTGCTATTGCGAAAATTACAAAAAAGTAATTCAGCAATAATACGCGAAGAACGAAACGACTTCGTAGTGACTTATTAGGAACCTGGCTATACCTTCATAGGTAATGTGCTACAATTACAATAGCGTCACTAAAGATTTCAGGGCTTGAACCTTTGAGGATCGCCTGACAAGTCATCGTTTCAAAAAAGATGCAATTAACAAGATTTACAAACAGTTCTCTAAAACTAAAAAAATGAACTCAATCGAAAAAGAACTTCATGGGTACATCAACGGAACGGAAAGAATGAGTGGTTTTGATAGCTACGATTCTTACGAAGGGGATATGTCATACTTCGATGATGATGATCAATCATACTTCGATGGTGACGATTTTTCTTACGCTGCCGGTCCAGGTGCGCGTTCTATGGTGTCTGATCCATACGTTATCCAATACGAAAACACAGGTTTGGTAAACGTAACTGCTATCCTATTCGGGTACAACGACTACTTCAATCAGCCGAACTTCGGTAACCCAGGTGCTGTAACAATCACCAACTTACAAACGGGTACTATCGCAGGTTACGGACGTATGATTGCGCAGTCGAACAACAAAGCATTCAAAATTGGTAAATGGCGTTTCCAATCTACGTCAGCTGCACAGTTGTCACAAACACTTCAAATCAACCACGTTGATGCGAATGGTAAACAATACTCAACTCCGTTGAACTTGTCTATCGCACGTGATGCTTACCAGCAACAAAATGATATTTTGGACGTAGCAAAGCCGGTTACAGTGGACGCAAACACTTACATCACTTACACATTGTTGGCTGGTGTAACTATTGTGATTTCAATGTTCCCAGTTGAGGTAATGTCACCGAAAGCGAAATTGAATGGTGGAAACCAATTGAACGCTGCACGTGCGCCACGTTTGTCAGGTAAGAATGTTGCTCCGGTAATTATTCAAACTTCTCAGGCGGTTAAAGGAATCACTGGATAGTATTCTTTCATTACGCAAAGATAAAGGGCAAGGCGCAATGCCTTGCCTTTTTTAGTTTCAAACAATACAAAACAAATGGCTTCACGAAATAGACGCAAGAACAATAATCGTACTGACATCACTTTGATGACATTGTTGGCTAATGAAGCTACTGATGGTTCGCGTAAAATTCTAAAAGAATATGGTGAACCTGATGCCAAAGATTACAAAGACCTTGAGGTCAAACTTGCTGAACTTTATTTCAAAACAACCGACAAGGTAGAATTGGAAAAAAAGTTGTCAAACATTCACCCACACAAAAAGTGGTTAATGAAATATATTGAACCGGTTGAAAAAATTGTTGAGGTAGAAAAAATTGTTACTGCCGAAACGAAATCAAATGCCGATGGTGAATGTCCTACTTGCTCATTACAAACTAAAACAAGTTCATTCAGTGGTGAATCAAAAATGCAGTCAAGTTCAACACTTGGTATCATTGGAATTGTTGCAGTCGTAGGAATTTTATCATTGTCACTCATTCACATTGCAAAAAAATAAGTATGAAAGTCACTGTCAACAAAGACACAAAGTTTTTAATTGCCAATTCAGATCATAAGAATTTCACCGAAACCGATGAAGTTGTTGAATCAGGAAGAATTTTAGAAGGCAACAACCGAAATATACAAGGTTTGCGAAGGGGTAAACCTTTTATGTATCGCGTGTTCGTTACAACCGATAACAAAATACTTTACCAAAATAATATAACTCCAATGAAAGCTACTGAAGTAATGTTGGGTGCTGATGATTCACGTACTACGACAACAGTTAATTTAAGACCTGCCGAAGCGTTTAATCGCGTTCGTACTTATGGTATCGTTATCGGTGCAGTTGCAGGTTTCGCATACGCGAAATACAAAAAGCACGATATGAAAAAAGTTGCAATGTTTATGGCACTTGGTTCACTTGCAGGTTATGCAGGGGGCTATTTAGTTGACACGAACCGGAAAGCAACTGTAACTCAAAGCAAATAATCATTACCTATGACAAAAATTGTAACATTGGGACCGGTCGATTCATCAAGTTCAACAATTACGTTTGAACAAGCGTTTGGTGAATTTTCTGAAGTTCGTGGAAAAGGTCGCGCTAGACGTGCGAAACGCGTTGCTGATCGTCAACAAAAACGAAAAGAACGCAAACTTGGTCGTATTTCGGCACGTGATGAAGTTAAGGCGGCAAGGGCTGAAACGAGAATTGGTCGTAGGGCTTCAAGAAAAGCACAAAGACAAGAAATGCGTGATGCTCAACAACAAGCTCGTCAAGGTCGTAGAGATACACGTGTTGAAAGAAATTTAGATAGACGCGATTTACGCACTGAACGTAGAATGGCGCGTAGAGATATGCGTAACCCTGAAGAAGAATTTGTACAAAACGGAATTGACACTGGTGTTGATCAAGAAATGACTGACCAAGGCGCACCAATGGGAGCTGACCAAGGTGGTTATGATTCAGGTTCAAATCAAGGTGGTGGCTATGATTCAGGTAGTGACCAAGGTGGCTATGCTGACCAAGGTGGCTATGCTGACCAAGGTGGCTATGCTGACCAAGGTGGCTACGCTGACCAAGGTGGTTATGATTCAGGTTCTTATGGTGACCAAGGTGGTTTTGCCGATTATGATCGAGTAGGGGCTGGTCCACAACAAGGTTATTATCAAGGTGGTGGTGTTGAATCATCGTTTCCTGAAGATGAAATGCCTTTTGACGAAACTGGCAGTGAAGGTTACTATGAAGGTGAAGATACCGGTGGTGACTATGGTGAAGAATCAGGTTATTTACAAGATTATGGCGCATCGGACGATTATGGTTTCGATGGTGTGATGGGTGCTGAAGATCGTTTTAGTGAAATGTCCGATAGTTCTAAAGGTAAACAAGTGAATGTTGATTCACGTGTTCAAGATATCACTGATAAAATGGCTTGGAATCAAGAACTGATTACACGTCTTGAAGCAAAACGCGCAGCAAACCCAAGTCAAGCGCAAGGTATTTCACGTCAAATCGTTATGCGTAAACAACGCATGAAAGAACTTCAAGAAAACCTTGACGCGTTTTCAAATGCGTGGGGTGAATATAGTTGTGCTGATGGTGGTTCGGAAATGGAATTAAAAAGACGTGCTTCGCAAGTTCACTATGCAAAAAGACGTTCACAGCAAAAACGACAAATGGCACGTAGAGGTCAAGCTACACGTGTTAAGGCAGGTTTGAACCCATCGTTTGGTCCGAATAGAATTGTGGTGCCTGGTGGCAAATCAAGTTTTACCGGAATCAATGGTTTGGACTTAATGAATGATTTTGATGCACCACGTGTGCGCGAAATTAAGTTGGGTGCTGATGGTTCTCAAACTTCGTCTAAAGGGCTTGGTTGGGGTGCAGTAATTGGCGCAGTTGCAGTTGGTGCAATCTTATTTTGGGCAGTTGAAAAATATAAAATTGGGAAATAATGAAAGGTTTAAGTAGAGAAGAAAAAATGCTCATGTTGTCTTATGCTGCTATTGCAGTGGCTTATGGGTTTTTGTTTTATGTGAAATTCCAACACGTAAGCAATAAAGCGTAATGGTAGCAACCGATTTTTGCCGAGATTTTAATAGTAGTGTCGAACGAAGTGATATTCGTTCGGCTACTATGTCGTTAATGCGTGAGTTAGGCAATATATTGGTTCACCAAAAGAATGACTTTGTTCATTTGTTAAACGAATCAGGTGTCACTGCAAGTGTTAGTGATTCCGAATCTAGTTTAATAAACAAGTTCGTGGAAAACATTTCCGATAACCCAAAACTAATGTTAGGTGCTTCGTTATTGGCGCACCATCACAATAAGACGTTAGGGTTCGATGGTGAAAGTGAACTTTCGGACGAGGGTGTTAAAAATGGTTATTTCGTTATTCAGGAATTTTTTGGTGATCAGTATTCGTATTTCGACACAGAAAGTATTGGTACAAGCACATTGGGTGGTGCGGCAAGTGGTGGTGCAGTAGGTGCTATTGCAGGTGCTATTGGTGATATTGCTAAAGCCACATCAAAGGTTTCGGAAGGGCAACAAAAAAAGAAGTATGGTGGTTTAGATTACTTGAGTAAAAGACAAGATGCTAAAACTGCAATGGTTCAAGCTGCACTTGCTCAACGTCAAGCACAAATTGATGCTGCAAAGAAAACGCAGGAAGAAAAGTCAAAAACACGAAGAACTGCCTATATTATTGGGGGTTCAGTATTGGGTGTTGCGTTAATCGTTACACTTGTTTTGGTACTTAAAAACAAAGGCAAAGGAAAATAAATGAACAAGTATTTAGGATATTTGGCACTTGCAGGAATAGTAATTTTTATCTATTCTGAATACAAAAAGTCAAGCAAACCAAAGTCCGTAAAAATTAAAACAAACATTGAGTAATGGCAGCAAAAAGTTATATTTTCACGCACGATTACAAAGCACCATACGTTACTGCAACCGGGTTAGCGCATAACCCACAAGCAGTTCGTTTTAAGAAGTTTCAGAAAGGTGAAATTGTCAAAGGTGAATTGAAACACGCAAACAACAAACCTGCGTTCATTTTGGTAAATGGGGTGTGTGTCGTTCCTTTAGATATTGTCAAAGAACTTGTCACGAAAGCAGTTGTTTCACATACCGATGGAACTGCGTCCACAATGCCTACTGAAAAGCCAAAAGTGATGATTCCATCGAACCCAAAGGTGCGCTATATTGATGCAATGTTGCTAGGTGCAGTGTTGGGTGCAGTGGCGGCCCACTTTGTTGAAAAACAAGGTTGGATTGGTGAACCTGATCGCAAGAACAAGTTGTATGGGGCTGCCTTGGGTGCAGGTGCTGCCGCTTATATCGTATATCGCACGAATAACGCAAAACCACGCGTTCAAATCGTAAAGAAACAAACTGAAGAATAATCTAATAACAATAAGATGAAAATTAAAACTGCATACCCGGTTATTGTAGATAACGAAAATTCACGCACAAGTGAATATCTTTCAAGTGCTGCAGGAACGGAAACGAATGAAGATTACAACGCAGGTGACGTAAATGTTAAAACTTCATACCCGGTCATCGTTGATGGTGTTGACTTAAGCCCACGTGACTTTTACTCTAATGCTAATGGTGAACCTTCAATGCCGGAACAAGTAGCGGCAAAACAAAAAGGTTTATTTTGGGATAAATTAAGAGGTGGTTGGTCAAAAGTTAGTAATAGTCCAGGTGCGCAATTTGCACTTGAGAAAGTTGCTGAATTTATGAAAACAAAACAAGGTGGTGGTTTTGGTGCTGGTGGTTTCACTGGTGGTATGCCTGATTCAACACCTACACCACTTCCAACTGATACTACACCTGCACCAATGACAAGAACGACTAAAATCGTTTTGATTGTAGGTGGTGTTCTTGTAGTAGGTTTGGTTGTACTTGGTTTGGTTTCTAAAAAGGCACCTGCAAAGGGGTAAAATAAACGTCTATGTTCAGAAAAGAATACGATTCCGACAATCGAAAGTTCTCGTTGTACATCACAATTAAATGTGAGGGTAGTAAATCTTTTCGTGTATGGGCTGAAGAACTTGGCAAAGTAAACTCAAAGTACGCTGATCGTGAAATTGCAGTGAATGGTACACGTACTATTTTCTTCAGTTTTCCGGTAAGTCCAAAATCTTTGTTCATTGGTGCGTTAAACTCAAAAGATCCGAATGATAAGTCGTTTGAAATCAAAATTGAGGAAAAACAACTTGTGGACTTTAACATTTGGCTTGATGCCGAAACAAAAGATTTTTTGAACTTGGCACTTCATTTTTCGCAAGTGTGTGGCTTTGAACCTGCGTCTGACAATGGACGTTTGTTCACTACCCGGGACAAGCAATTTACGATTAAGTATTTTAACGTAATTAAAGATTACAAGTCAGGAAACGTAATGGGTACACCGGCACGTATAGGTCATACTTCAGGAATCATTGAAACTGCGAAGTGGAAATTTGACCAATATACGATACCAATGCGCCTTATCATTTTGTTGCACGAATTTTCTCACAAATACAAAAACCCAAAGATAGGGTTGGAAATATCGAATGAGGTTGGTGCTGACATAAATGCTTTGTATATTTACCTTGGTTTAGGTTTCTCAAAGATTGATGCCATTTGTGTATTTGCCAATGTGTTCTTAAAAGCTCAAACAAAGGGCAATGTAGAACGTATGCGAAAGATCATGGAGTATATTCAAAAATTTGAAAACCAAGAATTTGCTAAACGCAATTAAATATGTTTGACGAAGAATACGAAAATATCGAAGATGGGTTGTTTGATTACCTGAATGAATCAGGGCATACTGATATACCTATGTCCGAATTTTCGGAATTTGATGATTCAGTTAGTGATTTTGATTTTAGTTCATTACAAGGTGACTTCAAAAAATCATTTTCAAAGGTTAACAAACGTATTGCCAATAAACGAACCACAGCACCACGTACAAGTCGTAAGTCACGCTTAACAAAAGAATTTGCAGTAAAAAGACGTGCAGTTCTTCAGGGTAAAAGTCCACGAAAAATGGCGAAAGTTATCGTGCCAAAAGATCGTCCAGTTATTGTTGAGGGTGTGAGTAAGTTTATTTTAAGTCAAAGTGCAAAGGACAATGCAATTCGTCAAATAGGTTACTATCGTGGCGAAAAATTGCAGGAAATGGTGTTGATATTCAATAACAACAATTCGGCAGTTGACTTTCAGGTTGAAATTTTTAACCCTTCGATGCCACTTGACTATTTATATTCAACTTCACAAAATTTGAATAATAAGATTCAGGTTGCTGGTGGTTCAACTCAATATACTGACGTATTGTACAACATTTTGGCGAACCCTACATTGATACCGAATTGTAAGTTTGTGTTCGATGGTCCACAACTTGCTAAACAAGTGTCTATTCCTTTGGAAGTAAACAATAAGAATAGTGCAGGTGTACTGAAAGTTGATCCGATAAGTTTGGCACTGAAATTTGACACTATGCAAGTGGCAAACAATATCGTTTTCTTCGATATGCACGAAGCATTAAATCGTCCATTCATTCCTGATGGTATGGACGTAATAAAGTACACTGTACTTGCCGGAATGACTGTTACGATGGCATTCTTTTACAAGCAAGTAAGTTTGAAAAAAGTATTTTACCAAGAAGCTCGAGATAGCAAAAAATTATTGTAATGTCATTGTTTAGCACTCAATATCCCAATAACTCACGTACTGTAATCGGAACACCGATTATTTTTAACGATGATTCTATTTTGCTATGTGACACTACACTTGCACCGGTGGTTATAAACCTATTAGATATTCCGAATGACTATTGGAACACACCTTGGAAGTTGTATGTTATTGACAAATCGAATAACGCGTCTGTCAACAACATAACAATCAATGCAGGTGCTGGGCAAACTATCAATGGTGCTTCGTCTATTACAATTTCAGTGAATGGTGAATGTGCCTTGATTCGTATTGTGGGTAACACTCAATACTTAGGTCATTTGAGTGCGACAATAAGCGGCCACATTATTCAGGACGAAGGGGTTTCTTTGCCACAACGTCCATATTTGAATTTTATTGGACCGGGTGTTGTCGCATCTGACAATGCAATAACTGGTAAAACTGATGTAACTATTTCAGGTGGTGTCATCACTGTGACTTATGCTCAGTTGACTACATTAGCGAATAGCAATTCGTTGATACCAAGCACTGATTATTTAATCACTGATGCCGAATTTGGTTCAACACCAATTATTCCTACAAATGTGGTGGTCACTGCAATATCAACGAATAAAGTTTCTTTGACTGGTCAGGGTATTTTCTTCAATGCTGACTACCAAGGTGTAGGTAACTACTCAGGAATACCAACTTACAATTCAAATGTAGGGGTTTGGGTATCAACTTTGCCAGTTGTACTTGGCGATGTTTGTATTTGGTCAAACTTTATGTATTTGAATATTACCGGAGCAAATGGTGTTGCGAACCCTTCAACTGATGTAGTGAATTGGCAAGTGATTCCTTACTCAGTTACTAAAGGTTACATTTTAGAAGTTGATGCAATCGAGTATCAGCAATCAACAAATTGGATTCTGACACGAACTGATAATCGTTTGAACATTGTAGAACGCGCGGTGCCTGGTTCATTAAACTCACTAAATAGATTTCCTTGGGGAAATGATTTGGCAACATTCAATTCAGTTGTAAAATTTTCGTGTTTTGACATTTGTAATTCTATAATAAAGAACGCACTTTTCGCAAACATTTTGAATGCAACTGATTTAACACTTGGCGCAGTAAACGAACCTTGTGCAATAGGTAGTGTTTCTCAAAATGTGCTGACAAATGTGAATGGTACAATTATTTACGCAAACAAAGCATTTAATCAAAATATCATTGCTGATACTACCTTGACCATAAATTACAATAATGGTCAAATACAAAGCAATAATATTTTTGATGGAACGATTCTTTTAGGCACAAACGATGGCTTTATTGAGTACAATGAAATAAATTCATCGACTATAAACGTACTTACAAATAGTGCCGCAGGCATTGTTTCTTATAATGTACTTTCGACTTCTTCATTAACTGTGTCTATTTCGAATAATAACGAAATTAGCTACAATCAAATTTTGTCCGATTCATCTTTGACTATCGGCACAAATAATGGTTTGATCTCAAAGTTTATACCCAAAGATGGCGCAAACATTATTGAAGAAAGCTCCCAGGTTATTTTTGAAACAAACAATGGTTTAGTAAGTGGTAATACCATAAGAAGTTATTGTTATGTAAACATTTCACTGAATAGTACAGGATTTGTTTCAAACACTTGGAATCATGTTTCATTTATTCTTGCTACAAATAGCTTTTCGGTAGGTTTAACGACAGCAAACTTTGTGTCTTTTACTTCGACTGCGCTAACGAAACAAATCAACGCAGGTACTTGTGACTATGGTATCAACACGATAGGTTATGACCTTGATTGCTCGGATCCTGCAATTTTTGATGCTTTCACGAACACATTAACTATACCCCTCAATATTGCGGCTTTCTTTGGTTTTTATGAATTGAAGAACGCAGGTGGTTTGACAATAGATAAAATAGTAAACTTATCAGGAAAATGGGAAACAACCTTTGTGAACGATGCAGGTACAACAACCTTTAATAGTGTGGCAATAGGCGGTGCAGTCGCTGATGAAATTATTTCTTCTTCCGGGTTGGCTTCATTTCCGATTGTATATCGCATAAACGGTACTGATTCAGTTACATTGCAGTTGAATGGTAATTTATGCGCAATCACTAAAACACTTATTTATATTTAACAAAGATAAAATGGCAACAAATAAACAATTCGCGCAACAAAGTTTCACATCATTACCTGGGTGGGCTAAAGGTCTTTTGGCAGTTGGTGTACTTGCAGGTGTAGGTTACGCAGTTTACTATTTCACTAAACAACTTGGCAGTGTTAAGGAAGGTAAAACCGAACGTGAGGAAGATCGTGGTTGGAATAGCGAACTTGACAAATTAAACTCAAATGACAAAACCAAAGCGACTTTGAGTAAAGCCGAATTGTCATCTATGGCAAATAAAATTCACGCGGCAATGGATGGTTATGGAACTGATGAAGAAGCTATCGTTAAGGCATTTCGCAGTTTGAAGAATAATGCTGATTTTGCAGGGCTTCAAGCGGCCTATGGAGTTCAGGTAATTAGTTCAGGTCGGTGGAATCCTGAACCAAACTTCAAAGGCAACTTAATAGCTTCGCTAAGCACTGAATTGAGTGATTATTGGGTAACGAAAATCAATCAAATTTTGAAAGCCAAAGGAATTAAGTATAAAGTTTAATCAACAAATAAAAATCAAAATGAAAAACCCAACAGTTAAAAAGACGATCAAGGTCGTTACGATTGCAGGATCAGCAGTTCTTGTCGTAGGTGCAGGAATGACATTGATTTCAGCAAAAAGTGTCAAAGAAGCAGTAATGCCAATGGTGGCAATTTTGGTCGGTCTTGCCGCGTTTAATTATGCGATGAATGACAAAATTGAAATCGTAGTTAACAAGTAATCAATTAACCCTTAAAATAAAAAGTCATGTTAGACATTAAAAACCCAAACACGTTCCTTGGTGGACAAAACGTACACAATTTGATCATCATCGGATTGTTGACTTTCCTTGTAGTGAAAGCAGTAAAAAGATAATTTTAACCTTGTAAAAAAAGAAATCATGGGAATCAAATCAGTAACTTCAAAAGTTCAAAACAATGTGGTAGGTGCAGTTGCCGGAGCAGGTCTTGCTTGGTGGGCATCACGTAAGTATATGGGTGTTTCAGGTATCTGGAAAACGTCAGCTGCAGTATTAGTAGGTGCGTTGGTAGGTGCTTATGCTCAATCAATGGTAAAGGCAAAATCGTCAGCACCAAAGGCAACGGACGTTAAAAAATAATCAAGATGAAAGATACTACTAAAAGATATTTGCTTATTGGTGGTTCTATCTTGGTTCTTGGTGGTGTGGCTTATTGGTTTTACCGAAGGTCTAAAAAGAAAAAAGAACAAGAACAAGCCGATGCACTTGTAGCGCAACAAGCAACGCAACAACCAACGCAACAAGTAACTGAACAACCTGTTACAGGCAATTTTGGAGTAGGTGGTGGTGCTACTGTACCAAGTGGTTCGGTTCCTGCCGAACTCAATACAACTGATAAAATCAAATCTTTCCAAGATTGGATGGACACTGTTGGAAATTGGGTAAAAGATTCTTCAGGTAAGTACGTGAAGTTGAATAAAGGTGCAGGTTATGGTAACTATGGACCTTCGACAAAATCGGCTTGGATTGCGTATGGAAAACAATATCTTAATTCATTGACTGCAAGTTCAGATTACGATCAGTTCAAAAAGAACGTAAAGGAAGCGCAAGAAAGAAAATCAAGTGATGGTACTACATTCCTTGCTGTACCCTTATCTGACAATCGTTTTGTGGAAATTTACAAAAATGGTCGTTTTTGGTATAATCAGTTTGTTCCGGTTGGTGGTAACATTGTTCCTAAAAATCTTTCAAAGGGTACTTATTCAAAATCAGGTCGAAGATTAGTGGTAACTGAAGGAAACAAGAAAGGATCAGCATTCGAAACTTCATCGTTCTGGGACACAGTGAAATTGTTAAAGTAAGGCAATATGACGTTGGATAAGGAAACATTTAAGGAAATTACAAAGGTTGTCATTGATAAACTTGAAGGTGGCTATTATAACCCTGCGTGGCACAATGTAGGTGATAGTCGCTATGGTTCGTCAGGTGAAACAATGTTTGGAATTGATCGCAAGGCAGGTGGGAGTATAAACACTACTGAAGCAGGTAAAAAGTTTTGGAGTGCTATTGATAAGAACAAGTCAAAGGCAATTTGGAAATGGAACTACAAAGGTGGTGCGCTTAACCCTATGCTTAAAGATTTAGCAGTTGATGTCATTTATCCTTCGTATGTCAAATACCACAATTTGTACTTGTCACCAGAAGCACAAGCAATCGTTGATTCTGATGGTCGTTTGACATTTCATTTCGTCTATGCCACGTGGAATGGTCCGGGTTGGTTTAAGAAGTTTGCGACTGACATAAACAAAGCAGTAGCAAGTGGAATCACTGACACTGACAAGCTCGTTCAGGTTGCACTTGATTCAAGAACTAAAGAAGGTTTGAAAGAAGGTTCAGCACCCAATTCATTGGTAAAACAAGGTGGTGAAAAAATTGCCAAGTTCATACAAGCATTGGACGTATATTCGAAAAAAAAAAAGATTGAAGTAAAGGGTGGTTCATTGATCGTGATTCTGATCGGTTTGGGTGCTGCCTACTTGCTTTACAAAACATTAAAGAACAACAAATGAAAAATTACGGAGAATTAGATGGTGTCGGAATTGACATGGATGGTGTTGCAGTAGGTGACATTTCATTTCATGGAAATAAAGTAGATACTGATGAATTTTACCCGGCTGATGGAGTTGACGATATTACAAATATGATTGCACTTTCAGCTGCTCAAAACATTGGTCCGGGCATTTACGATGGTGACAACTTTTACCCTGCCGATGGTGAGTATTCAGAAGCACGTGGACGTTTCAAAGGAACTATTTTCGATAAAAGAGAACGTGCAAAAAGACGTGCAGTGCGACAAAAACGAACAAGTGAACGTCAGTCAGCAAAGAATGAAGAAACACGTTCACGCGCTGAATTGAATCGTCAAGCAGGAAAAGAAAGTCCAGCCGATGCTGAATTAGCAAAGGTACTTTCAGGATCGGCAATTCCGGGTATGCCAAGCCCAACTGACACTGCACCGGCAACACGTGGTATGTCAAGAAACACTAAAATAATGATTGGTGTAGGTGTAGCAGTTGTTTTGGGTATTGTTGGTGTGGTTCTTTACAAACGATATAAAAATTAAGATATGACACCAATTAGAGGGCAACAATTTTATACAAGTGTATTAAGTGGATCAACATTCACGTTCACTTCGGATATGGGTATTTTATCAGTTTCGTTTGTTTTAACTACCGGTTCAGGTGCGTTCTATGGTACGTTAAATATCAATGGAACAAACCCTAGTACGTCTGTTCCATTAACTGTTAATCAAGCAGTGACAATTTCGTCCGATGGTGGTCAACCTATCGATGGTTTGACTATTGATTGTGCAGGTGGTGGTGATATTAACATTATAGCGCGACAATAAGATGAAAATAGGAAAGAAAGGTTATTTTATATTGGCCGCAGTTGCAGGTGTGACTGCAACAACAACTATTTGGGCTATTGCTCAATATAAAAAGTTAATGAAGAACGTCACCGGCTACAAGTCAGTGTCAATTAAAGAAGCAAACAAAGATAACATTGTAATTCAGGTCGTTTATACCTACACGAACAACATGGACGTGGACGTGGTGTTGACCAAGCAAAAGTACGATGTGTTTTTAGATGACAATTATACAACTTCGTTAACAAATGATAGTGAATTGACATTAAAAGCAAACGCAATAACTGATATTCCTTTGACATTAAGAATAAACCCAAACGATGTTTACAAGAAACTTAAGTTAAACCCTTTAATATTGTTAACAAACCCTGGAAAGGTTGTTATGCGAATTGATATGAAAGTTTGGGTTAAATTGTTATTCTTCAGCATTCCGATTACTTATTCTTATGAAGATAAGTTGACACGAATGTTGGGTATCAAATTACCTACACTAAAGTAAATTACCTATTTTTGTTTCAAACTAAAAATAATAAGTATGTTAGGAAGTTTGCTTGGTGGAATGTTTGACAAAGAACAAATCACACACGACACGATTCAGTCAACACTTGAGAATGTTGCTGAAGAATTAGAAGTTTCATACAAGGAATTGTTTATCATGATCAAACCGACTGATGAAACATTCACAATGAAGTTCTACGTGTACAAAATTGAATCAGGTGTGCCAAAGTTGGTGCGCGAAATTACACTTAAGGAAATACTTGGTGATTGATAAAATGAACATAAACATACACGAAATGGGCTTGTTGAATTTTCAACGAGCTTTTTGTGTTTTTAATACTTACCATAATGAATAAAGATAATTTTGGTTTTGGTGTTTTAAGTTCTCAACCGGTTTCTTTACCAGTAGGTGCAACTTTAATGAAAACAGACCAATCAATTTCCACTGCATCTTACGATGATGGTGCAACTAAACGTGGTAGATTAACTGACTTTTTTACACTTACAGACGTTAACCCTTTTGGGGTAAATACAAATCGGTTCACTGATAAAAATGGAGCAAGTGTATATTCAACTAAAGTAGCGTTCGATTGGTCAACTTATAACAATTCTACTGTTTTAGCATACTACTTTGGTGATATGGGTACTGCACGTCCATGGGCAACTCAACTTTCTCAATACGTTGGTAGCACT
>Ga0315909_10002911_pt1 | contig 21467 bp, 18 predicted proteins | sample LakEriMetagenome_11_FD_203527 | JGI IMG/M metagenome (GOLD analysis project Ga0315909, IMG submission 203527) | Freshwater fungal communities from buoy surface, Lake Erie, Ohio, United States - Buoy 2 MA125 | ecosystem: Environmental > Aquatic > Freshwater > Lake | place: USA: Lake Erie, Ohio... | reverse complement strand
TTCAATTTTTCACTAGTTAATTTTTTTAAAAATGGTTGTAATAGTAGGTTACCAGATATAACTGGTCTATACTCAACTTTAAATCTTATTAATTCTTTTACAAATTTTTTTAAATATTCTTTTTTTATAAATATTAAAGGGAATGCAAAACTAGAAATATAATTATTAATATCTTCAAATTTGATTAACAGCCTTTTATTAAAAGAAGTAATTAAATTTATGAAAAATTTATAATTCTCGTTTCTAATCTTTATAATTTTATTTAATTTTTTTAACTCATGTATTCCTATGAATGCATTGAAATTTGTACTTCTTAAATTAAAACCATCGGTAAGGAAAAGGAAATTAAAGTCGATATTTTTATATTTTTTTTTTAATTTATTATGATATTTTTTAGGTAAATCTCGAGCAAATCCATGTGATCTTTTTAAAATACACATGTTATAAAAATTTTCATTATTAGTTACTATCATTCCTCCTTCGATTGTTGTCATATGATGTCCCCAATAAAAACTAAAAGATCCTGCTAAGCCAAAATTTCCAACTTTAGTATTTTTAAATTTAGAACCTAAAGATTCGCAGCAATCTTCTAATAAAATAATATTTTTTCCTTTAATCAATGATTTTATAATCTGCATGTTTGCTGGAAAACCTAGTATATGGGTAACAAATATTCCTTTAGTTTTATTATTAATTTTTTCTTTAAGCTGCTTATAATCAAAAGAAAAATCTGATAAATTACAGTCTACAAAAACTGGTTTTAAACCCGCTTGCATAACTGGGGTTACTGTGGTCGGCCAGGTTAAGGATGGAACAATAATTTCATCTTGATAATTCCATTTAAAAAGGTCTTTTGCAGAATGTACCATAATAAGATTTGCAGAACTGCCTGAGTTTACAAATACTGAATATTTTGTTTGATTCCAGGAAGAAAACTTATTTTCAAATTCTTGAACTTTATTCCCCTGAGTAAGTTTTTTTGATTTTTTTAAGTAATTAGAGAATATTGATAAATCTTTTTTACCGTATACGTTTTCCTGTAGTTTCCACATTGTAACATCCTATCAAAAAACTTTAATTAGTTCTTTATATATTTTATTTGCAACTTCGATAGAGTTGCCAACGCCTCTATCTTCTGGATATATATATTCTAATCCTCCATGCCATAAATTATTTATTGGAGACTTAAAACTTGGCAAGTTATTAATAGTATTAATTGTTGGAATTGGAGCAGCAGACTCAGATTTAAAAACTTTGCAATCTTTTAAGTTATTTATTGATAAATGTGGGTATAAATTTAAAAGGGCTTTGGTACTTTCTTTAATGATTAAATTATTATTTTTTTTAAAAAATTTATGAGTTGGATCTATATATTTTGAAGTATAAACAATTTCAAAATCGCTTTTAGGGTATAAACGATTTTGCTGAATAATTGCATTAAATGGCATATTCTGCATACTTACTGATGTCCAATAAGCATTGGAGATTTTTTTATCTATTTTAAATATACACACAATAACACCTATCCCTTTAAATTTTTTAAGATATTGAAAAGAATTATTTTTAGGAACTAATTTTTTAAGAGCAAACAATGGAATTGTTGATATAACAGTTTCATATCTATTTATTTTAATAAAACCCTTTTTAAAAAAAATCTTATTAATTTTTTTATTTAATATATTTATCTTTTTTATTTTAGATGAAAAAACAAAAGCCGATTTATTTTTTTTTAGAAAATTAATAGTATTATCAATAGTTGAAACGTAAGTGTCTGTTAAATAACCAAAAATAAACTTTCCGTCGAAAATAGTTTTGGTAGAAAAATGTCTGTTAATCCTCGTAAAAAGCCATAACGCTGAAACATTTCTAAAATTACTTCCAAATTTTTCTTTTAATAATGGTATCCAAATAAATTTAGCAAAATTTTTTCCAAAATTTAAAATAGTCCACTTATTTGCTTTTTGTATTCGTAATGTATTTTTTGGAATATAATTTCTTCTAAAAAAAAAATAAAAAAAAATTTTTAAACAATCTAGCTTAAAATTTTTTAATAAATCTATTAAACTATTAGGATTTAAAAAAATATTACCTTTTATAATAATTTCAGTATTAATTTTTTTCCAAATTATTTTTGATTTACCTTTTAATAAATTAATCCATTTTAAGGAATTTAAGTGATCATTTTTATAAAAAAAATGATAAAAAATTTCTATATTTTTTTTATGAAATGCAAAGGGTCTAGCGTGCCCTCCTGGCAATTTGTTAGAGTCTACAATCCTTACTCTAAATCCTCTTTTGCATAACAAATAACTTAAATAAAGTCCCATAGGACCAGAACCAATTATTGTAAAATCAAATTCTTTTTTAGATTTCATTTATTCCCAATTAAAATATTAAATGTTGAAATAACTGAGCTCTTAAACAACTTAAATGAATAGTTTTTGGACAAACCAAATTTTCTCTCAATAAAAGTAATTGGTATTTCCTCTATATCAAATCCTCTAATCATAGCATTAAATGTCGTCTCCCAAAAAAAACCTGGATGTGTTAAATTTGCCGAATTAAGATTAATTTTTTTAGATATGATTCTAAATGAGTGAGAAATGTCACAAATAGGAATTTTAAAAATAAAAGAAATAAATTGATTTAGAAGTTTACTTATCAAAACTTTTAATATGGAGGCTCCGATAACTTTAGATTTTTTTAGATATCTGCTTCCAACTACAATTGAATTTTTTTTTTTAGATTTATATAACTTATATATATCATTTTTTTTTATTGAAAGATCAGCATCTAAAAACATAACAAATTTCTTTTTGCTCAGATTGTAGCCGATCAATAATGCATTTCCTAAACCTCTAGGATATTTATTATTTACTATTCTTATACTTAAACCTGATTTATTTTGAAATTTCTTAATTTCTGAAACTGTATTGTCTGAGCTATTGTCATCAACAATTATTACTTCAAAAATTACATTCCTGAATATATCAGACAATAACGAAAGAGTTATTCCGATATTTTTTTCTTCATTAATAGTCGGAATAATAATACTAAGCATTAATTTTTTGTAAAAATTTAATAGTTTTCTTTAAACCTTTTTCAATACTTACAAAATATTTAAGTCCTAATAATTTTTTAATTTTTTCATTAGATAACTCTGGAAGATTTGGTTGTGTAATTTTATTAGTAAAATAAATTTTTGTTTTTTTTCTTATTATAAATTTAATTATGCGAGAGATTTTGTTTATAGATATTTTTTTTCCTTGTGCTAAATTATAAATACTAAAATTTTCTTTTATATTAAAATTTATTAATTTTTGCATAATCTTTACACAATCAGAAATATAAATGAATTGCCTAGAGTCCTCGAAACTTCCTTGTAAATAAATTGTATCTTTATTTTTTAATAACTTTGTTATTAATTCATATATAATTTGTCTATTTAAACCAGGTCCATAAACTGAACAAATTCTAAGAACAATAGCTCTTAAGTCATGCTTAGAGCAAAAAAATTTAATTTGTTGCTCAGCTATAGATTTGGACAAACCATAATATGATAAAGGATTTAAATTATCAGTTTCATCAACAATATTCTTCTTATTATTTTCTGAAACTGTTCCATAAACGGCAATTGATGAAGAATAAATGATTTTACCTTTATATTTAGTTAAGACCATAGCTAACAACAGTTGTTGCAGTACTAAATTATTGCTATTAAAATCGTAAAGTTCATTGTCTAATGAATTAATTGGATAAGAGTTGCCACTTAAAAAAAAAATTATTTCTGGTTTTTTTTTTTTAATAATTTTTACAAAATTTTTTTTGCTATATTTTATATAAGAGGAATTTAATTTATCACTAAAAGTTTTATTTCCATAAACAGTAACTTTATATCTTTTTTTTAATAATTTATGTAAATGTGTTCCTATAAAACCGTTTCCTCCGAAAATAACAATATTCATAAAATTAATTATTTTTTCTCAAAAAAAAATTTGAAATTTAAAAAAATTATGGAGGTAATAATAAAAAAAAACATAATCATAATTCTTGGGTTTTCACAACAAGTAATTAAAGAAATAAATAAAACGTGTATAATTAAAAATAAATTTATAAACAAATAAAATATATCAATATTCTTTTCTTCTTTTTTAAAAAATTTATTAGAAGATTTAAAAATAAAAAAAAGGGAAAAAGAACCAAAAATAAGAAATAAAAAATTAAGAAATTTAGTTAATGAAATATTATAAGTATATGAATAAAAATATTGGTTTTCATAATAAGGTGGGAATAACCCAGTGTGCGATAACATCTGAAAAGAGGTTAACAGTAATCCTTTCTTTCCAAGTTTACCAACTAATAAGTCGTATGGATAAAATTTTAATGCTTTTATAAAAATAAATGCTGAATATGATTGAAAATATGTGTCTAATAATGTTTGACGATAGCCAAAGTTATATATCCATGGTTTTTTTAAAAAAATATCACTGTTATTAATGAAGAATATTTTATTATTATCTTTATTGACCTGAAGTATATTTTTTTTGATAAAAAAATTTTGTAAAAAATTTCTACTAACCGTGCCGTGGGCAATATTGCTAATTCGAATATCTATATTATTGATATTTCTATTACCATTTTTTATTTGATTATAAATATTTAGCCACCCTTTAGGCAAAATAATTTTTTTTTCCACAAGGTCTGTAAATTTATCTTCACCAAGAGCATGAACAGTTCTTTGCAATAAATTGGCCCCTCCCATCACTGTTGTAGAGAAAACACCGGAATTTAAATAAGTTTTAAGAAACGTAAAAAAAACTAAAATTAAAATAAAAGAAATTTTTATATAATCGTATTTTATAAGAAATACTTTTTTTTTTACTATTAAAAATAATAATAAAAGAAATACCAATATGGTTGATATAAAACCTAAAGTATAAAAAAGATTAATTAAAATTAATGAAAAAAATAAATGATTTTTATATTTTCCAGTAATAATAACTTTGTAAATGGCCCATAAAACATATGTAAATATTGATAAATTTATATGATCATGATGATCTAACCTCCATAACTCATATGGAATTAAAAAATATGTAATTAATATCAGTACTAAAAATAATAATAATTTATTAAAATAATTTTTAAAAATATCAAAAAAAAACCAACAACTTATAAGTGTAATTAAAATATTAAAGAAATAAAAGATAAATGATAAATTAATATTTTCAGGAAATAAAAAATAAAAAAATTTCAATAAAATTAAATACCCATTTACTTCTGAATTATTCAAAAAAAAAATATCAACAAAATATAAATCAAAATCTACATTTCTATCATAAAAAAAATATCCAAGTGCTGATTGCTTAGTAAAGTAATAAAACCGAGATATAATAAAAGTTAAAAAAAATAAAAAAAAAGAAATATTAATTATATTATTACTTTTTATCATTTTTTTTTAAAGAAATTAAAAGAGAGAAGTATATTATAACAAAAAATAAGAAGACAATATAACTGGGTACAAAAAATCCAATGATAAATGGTGCAGTAGTTAATAAAAAATTAACTATTAAAGCATAAACAAAATTATATTTTAAAATTAATAAATGGTGAAAATGATTATTGTCAGCTTTAAACGGATTTGTTTTATTTAATAACCTTAAAAAAAATAATCGTAACATATCAAACCCAGGCATGACCATTAATAAAAATATTTTGTCAGAAAAAATATTATTAAAATTATTATAAAGTTTTATTGTAAAATAAGAAATTAAAAAACCAATTAAATAACTACCACTATTACCTAAAAAAATTTTGCCCCTAAAATTAAAAAATAGAAAAGTAAAAATTGGAATTAATATTATTAAAAAAAAAAAATTTCCAGAATAAAAAAAAAAATTTGTAAAAATGAAAATTGAATATAGCCCACTTTGCAAATTTATTCCATCAAACATATTAAAAGCGTTTATAAAAAGTAAAAAACATAAAATTGTAAAAAAAATCTCAAATTGTTTTAAATCAAATATTTTTTTAGTAAAAGAAAAGTTAATATTAGAAATAATTAAACCTGGATCTAGATTGATCAAAAAAAAAATAAGTACAAGTAAAAATAATAATTTTTTATTTGCATCAAAATTAAATTTATCATCAAGAAAACCAAAGACAAATATTAACATTAAAAAAAATAAAAATAAAAATAGATTGTTGTAATTATTATTAAAAAAATTTTTAATTAGACTTTCAAATTGACTATCTTGAAAAGAGAAACAAAAAAAAATTAGAAAAATATTTAAAAAAAAAATAAAACCGCCTGAAAGAGAAGTTTTTTCTTTATGAATTTTTCTGAGTATATCTGGGTGATCATACAATCCATATTTTTTAATAATAAAATTAATATTAAAAAAAATTATCAAATTAAATAATATAATAGCTACGATACTCATGTATTTATATTTTCTATATAATTTAGGTAAAAACCTAATGGTAAATAAAAAACTATATTTAGCCATCCGCTAAAAAAATTTCCCGAGGGTATAAGAGGAAATAATGAAATTAAAAAAGCAACCAAAAAATATATTTCAACTTTTTTTGTTTTCGTAAGACCAAACAAATTCATAAATATTTTTTTTATTACTACAAATAGCAAAAATATAGGAATTAAAGTACCTATCAAACCTACTTCTGCTAATAATTGCAAAAAAGTATTATGAGGGTGGGTAGTGCAACTCTTTTCGTTAAAATTATATTTTGGTTCATGACATATTATTCTAAATGATCTTGGACCAGCACCAATAAAAATATTTGATTTAAAAATTTTATAGGCTGTAATTGCATGAGCTTTATGATCTTCAGAAAAAAAATCAATACCATTGTTAGGATTAAAAATTTGGTTAAAAGTCTGCACATACATTCTGCTACTTGAAGTTTTATAGAAATAAGAGATGGCAAATATTAATGTTGTTATTAAAAATATTGAAAGCAGCTTAACTTTTTTTTTTAAATTAATTGAAATGAAAAAAATTAATAAAGATATACATAGATAAAAAAAAGATACACGTTCACCAGATAAATAAATTGTTAAAGATGTAACAATAATAAAAAAAAACAAAAAAAGTAAATTATTTTTATTATAATGTAAGATGTATAGAGCAATAATTAAGGGCAAAAATCTAGATAAGAAAGATCCTAAAATCATTTCTTTGCCGAAAAAACTGCTCAACCGATCCATTCTAATAAGATTGCCAATGATTATTTTATTTTGGCAAAAGAAATTATTATTTTGATATATAAACTGTCCTCCCTCATTAAAATATCCGCAATGATTTTTAAATAATATTTCATAAAACGAGCCCAAAAAAAGTAAACCATATAATATTATAAAAATGAATAACAAATTCTTTATTAAATTAGAATTATTTTTCAATAACCACCACACTGCTAGTGAAAAAATAATAAATCTTATATAAAAAATTGAGGTTGATAAAGAATACAAAGGGCTATCACCAAGTAAAGAGCTTAAAATTAAAATTATATAAAAAAAGAAAAATATTTTAAATAAAGTGTTGTTAAAATAACTAAATTTCTTTTCTTTGATGCAATTAATTATAAAAAAAAAAGATATTAAAAAAATTATAATCTCTGGCAAAAAAGGACCTGTAACAAGTGCTATGGGAAGCATTAAAAATACAAAAACGCATAATCTGTTAATATAAAGATTATTTAGAAAATCCATGAACTTAATATATATTAATAATTATTATTTATCATTAAAACACTTATAAATTTTCAATGAGAAAAAATATTCTAATAGTAACTCATCATTTTTGGCCAGAAAATTTTCTTATAAATGAAGTTGCGTTAAGATTTTCAAAACTAAAACATAAAGTAACAGTTATAACTGGACTTCCTAACTATCCATTGGGAAAAATTTTTCATAAATATAAAAATTGGAAATCATTAAATTCTGAAAAATTTAAGAATATCAAAATTATTAGGTTTCCCATAATCCCAAGAAAAAGCGGCAATTTCTATAATTTAATAATAAACTATATTTCATTTATTGTTTCTGGAATTTATTATTTACGAAAATACAATTTTAAAAACAAATTTGATCATATATTTGTATACTCAACCTCCCCTATAACATCGGCAATTGTAGGAATTTATCTAAAAAAAAAATACAAAATAAAATTATCTATATGGATACAAGATCTATGGCCAGAAAGTGTTAAGGCAACAGGTTTTGTAAAAAATAGATTTATTCTATATTTATTAAAATCAGTAGTAAGATTTATATATAAAAATTCGGATAACATTATAGCTCAGTCCAATGCATTTAAAAAAAAAATAAAATTAATTACAAATAAAAAAATACATGTTGTTGAAAATTCGCACTTCAATTTAAGTAAGGAAAGTAAAATAGTTTTACCCAAAGAACTTTTAAAAATATTAAATAATTATTTTTGTCTTGTATTTGCTGGCAATATAGGGAAAGCTCAATCAATAAAAACAATTCTGGAAACAGCCTTTAAATTAAAAAACTTTAAAAAAATATTTATATTAATAATAGGAGATGGAAGCGAAAAAGATTTTGCAAGAAATTTTATAAAAAAAAATAACCTCGATAACATTAAAATATTCGGGCCATATAACTCCAATGTAACTTTAAGTATAATTAAAAGATGCAAAGCATGTTTACTAACTCTTAGAAATGAAGAAATATTTTCGCTGACAATTCCTAATAAATTCCAAACCTACTTATATGCTGGGAAACCAATCATAGCTTCAGTTAATGGAGAGGTTTCTAAAATTATAAAAAAACAAAAAATTGGATTTGCTGGTAAAGCGGAAGACTCTGAATTGCTAAAAACAAATATACTAAAATTATTTCTTAACAAAAGGAAACTAGAAAAAATCTATATAAAATCAAAAAATTTCTATAAAAAAAATTATGACATAAATAAACAGTCAATAAAATTATTAAACATTTTTAATAAAAATAATGGATAAAAAAATATTAATATTAGGAGCTAATGGTTTGTTAGGAAATAATATTTATAATTTTTTAAAAAATAAAAAATTAAGATTATACACGTGCACAAGAAAAATAAATAATAATCTCAAAAATAATTTTGAATATGGAGATCTATTAAAAAAAAATTCCGAAAAAAAAATAGAAAAAATTATAAAAAAATTAAATCCTAATTATGTGATAAATTGTGTAGGAATAACTAAGCATAAAAAATCTAATTTTGTTAAAATGAAAAAAATAAATTATAAATTAGTTTATAAAATTTTATCACTTTTAAAAAAATATAAATTTAAATATATTCACCTTAGTACTGACTGTGTCTTTTCTGGTAAAGAAGGTAATTACAAAGAAACTTCTATTCAAAATGCCACAGATGATTACGGCGTAACCAAGGCAATGGCTGAAAAGTTATGTCTTAAAAAAAAAAATGTTATAATATTAAGATGCTCTACAGTTGGACATGAAAATTTTTCTAAAAACGGTCTTTTGGAGTGGTTTTTATCAAAGTCAAAAGTGATTGGGTTTAAAGAGGCTTTCTTTTCAGGTCCAACTTCCCTTGAACTAGCAAAAATTATATTTAAATTTATTTTAAATAAAAATGTTTTAAAAAATGGTATATATAATATAGCTTGTAAAAGAATATCTAAATTCAATTTACTAAAAATTGTCAATAAAATTTATAAAAAAAAAATATTAATTATGTCTAACAATAATTTTTTTATAGATAGATCTCTTAATCCAAATAAGTTTACAAAAGAAACTAAATATTCATTCCCATCATGGAAAGTGCAAATAAAAAATATGTATAATTTTAAAAATGAAATTTCTTAAAAATAAAATATTACTTATCACTGGAGGAACTGGTTCTTTTGGAAAAGAAATATTAAAAGAATTTGTCAATACAAACATAAAAGAAATAAGAATTTTTAGCAGAGATGAAAAAAAACAAGAAGAAGTAAGAGATGAAATTAAAAATATTAAAATAAAATTTTATATAGGAGATACTAGAGATTTCAAAAGCATAGATAATGCGTGTAAAAATGTTGATTACATTTTTCATGCTGCTGCTCTTAAGCAAGTTCCAACATGTGAATTTTATCCGTTAGAGGCAATAAAAACAAATATCCTAGGAACAGAAAATACACTTGAGGCTGCTATAAAGAATAAAGTAAAAAAAGTAATACTTCTGAGCACTGATAAAGCTGTCTATCCAATTAACGCAATGGGGTTGACTAAAGCTTTAGCTGAAAAAGTTATGTTAGCAAAATCAAGAAATGTAACTAATACCATATTTTGTGCTACAAGATATGGCAATGTTATGCTTTCTAGAGGATCGGTCATTCCAAAATTTATAAATCAAATTCAAAAAAAACAAAATATTACAATAACAAATCCAGCAATGACTCGTTTTATGATGAGTCTAAATCAATCAGTTGATCTTGTAATGTTTGCAATGAAACATGGCTCTCAGGGAGATATTTTAGTTCAAAAATCTCCAGCTACAACAATGTTAACTCTGGCAAACACTTTAAAAAAAATATTTAAATCAAAATCTAAAATTAAATTAATTGGTACAAGGCACGGTGAAAAAGAGCATGAAACCCTAGTATCAAAAGAAGAGATGGCAAAAGTAATCGAGTATAAAAAATTTTATAGAATACCTAATGATCAAAGGGACTTAAATTATGAAATTTTTTTTTCTAAAGGAAATAACAGAATTGAGAAAGTAAATGAATATAACTCTTCAAACACATATCGACTAAATATATCTGAATTAGAAAAAATCTTACTAAAATTAGATTATATAAAAAAATGTATAAAATATTGACCTTAGTTGGTACAAGGCCTGAATTAATTAAAATGTGTAGAGTAATAAATGCTCTGGACAAAAATTTTAATCACATACTAGTACACTCAGGACAAAACTATGATTATGAATTAAATAAAATTTTTTTTAAAAACTTAAAAATAAGAAAACCAGATTATTTCTTAAATGTAAAAAATACAAAATTATCTAAATTAATTAGTAATATTATAGAAAAAAGTGATGACGTTCTAGAAAAGGAAAAACCTGACGCATTACTAATCTATGGCGACACAAATACAAGTTTAGCTATCATTTCTGCTAAAAGAAGAAAAATTCCTATATTTCATATGGAAGCTGGCAATAGATGTTTTGACCAAAGAGTTCCAGAAGAAATAAATAGAAAAATTGCTGATCATTTGAGTGATATAAATTTAGTATTAACTGAACAGGCCAGACAAAATCTTTTACATGAAGGAATTAAAAGTAATACTATTTTTAAAACAGGTTCTCATATGAAAGAAGTTTTAGATTATTACAAAAAAGATATTTTAAACTCTAAAATCTTAAAAAAAATCAATCTTAAACCTAAGAATTATTTTCTTGCGAGTCTTCATAGAGAAGAAAATGTAGATGATAAAGATAATTTAAAACTTTTAATTAAGAACTTAGTATACTTAAGCAATAAATTCAAAAAAATAATTATATTATCAACACATCCGAGAACAAGAGTTAAGCTAAAAAAGAATAATCTTATAAATAATAAGAGTATATTATTTTTTAAACCATTTGGATTTTTTGATTATAATTTTTTACAAATGAATTCTTTTTGTACTATATCTGATAGCGGAACAATATTTGAAGAAGCTTCCCTATTGCATTTTCCTGCTGTAACAATAAGAAATTCACATGAAAGACCTGAAGGCATAGAATCGGGAACCGTCGTTGCATCTAGTCTAAATAGTAAAAACATAATTAGTTCAGTGAATATCGCTATAAAAAACTTTGAAACAAATGAAAAAATATCAGTAGATGACTATGATATAGATTCTGTTTCTAGAAAGATTGTTAAAATTATTTCTGGTTATATCAGCGTAATAAATCAAAAAGTCTGGTACAAGAATTAATATTCATTTTCCAAAAAAATTTATCTTAGTTTGAATAACAGATACGCACACTATAAAATAGGCAATTATAAAACCGCCATTAAAATAACCAGCTCCACTTATTAGCTGAGTTAATACAATTGGCGTTACCAAAATTTTTTCTTCTATAAGTATTTTAGAAGAATTTAGGTAAAAAATAATAAAATAAAAAAATATTAAAGAAAAGATTCCATATTCAGATACTATTTTAAAAAAAACTGACCTGCCATCATTAAAATTAAGTTGCTTTACAAAGATATTGTCGTCTCCATTAAATTTTTCGTGAGCAATAGAATAATTATTAATACCTAATCCTGCTGGATAACTAACTAAAGATTTAAATGATATGTGAAAAGCACTTCTGTAAACAAGAGAAGATGTATTTATATTTTCTTTATTTTTAATAAAAATCTCACTAATTCTCTCAGAACAAGTTTTTTTAAAAAAAATAAACAAACATGAAGATATGATAATTAAAATAAATAGAATTCTTATAATTTTATTTTTAAAAGATTTATAATTAAAAAGAAATAAAGCAGTTATAGAAATAATTGCACCCACAGAACCGGTTAAAGAGAAAAACATAGTAAAATAAAAGATACAAATAATAAAATAAAAAAAATTTAAAAAGGTAAAATTTTTAGAAAGTCTATAAGAAAAAAAAATTAGTAACGCTGGAAATATCATGCCAAAATGAGAATTTTCATAAAATAAAAATTTATTTTCTAAAATAAATAAATTACATGATCCTCCTAGCGAGACATTTTTAAATAATTGAGTTGATAAAAAAAAAATTGATAAAAAAATAAAAAATAAATAACTTTTTTCTAAGTATTTCAAAAATTCTTTTTTATAATTTATTGTTAAGAAAAATAAAATTAAAAAAAATAAAAAACTTAAAATATTAAAAAAATTAAATGTTATTTTATAAAAAAAAATTATAAACTCATGTAGAATAAAAAATATAAATAAATAATTGAATTTTTTTGCTTCTAAAAAAAAGAATTTGTTTAACGAAAAAAATAGTAATATTATAAAAAAATATTTAAAGTCTAATAATCTATATGCTAGCAAATTATTATTAAAAAATGTTTTAATGTCCCACAGAAAAAAGTTTGAAAATATTAAAAAGAAAATAAAAATATTTTTAAAATTAAAGTCAAATGTATTTACTGTATTATTATTTTTTTTTAATGAAAACATAATAAGTTATAATTATGAAGATAAAAATTCCTAGAAATAATTTATAAGTTTGTGAGGGTACGTAACCGAAATGAATCAACCTATAACTTATTAAATAACTAACACTTACTGTAAGAGTAGTCATCTTAAGTCTATTGTCTATAATTTTTTCTAATTCACAGAACAAAAAACCAATGAATAAACATATGCAAAATGCAAATATTATTGAACCAGGGATATAAAGATAGCCAATAATTCCAGGTAGAGTTATAAAATGATTTTTATTATTCAAAACCGATAATGGTTTTTTATAAACAGACTCCAAAAAAGTATCGTCATAAAAGCTAACTCTTCCTTCTTCTAAACTTTCTGAAAAAGTACTAATAAATAATTGATAATTTTTTTTTGGATAACTATAAATAGCCATCAATCCATCTATTCCTACAAATCTATTTAAAAAAGTAGAAAAAAAATTATCAAATAATAAATTTTCGATGTTTTTTTTTTCTTCTTTAATTTTTAAATCTTGTTTATTTTTTAAATCTTTTTCTTGAATATATTCTTTGGATATTAGATTTGCTATTCTAGTGTTGTTAACTCTTAAATTGTTTACAGCATAAAAAGATATAAAAAAAAAAATTAAAGATAACAAAATGGATATATAAAATAAGTAATTTTTTTCAAAATTTAAATTATAATTTTTAGAAAAAATATAAATGCTTAAAAAAAAAGGTAAAACAGAGAAAAAATAATTTCTGCTTAAAAAAGAGACTGAAATAATAAAAAAAGATATGCATATAACAAAAATAATATTTTCAAATTTCTTTTTATATAAGTTAAAATCTAATAATAATGAAAACATTAGAGCAAATCCAACTTGATAAAACCAAGCAAAAACGTCTCTTAGAAAATATAAATTCTCATTAGAAATTATCCCTTTTTGGTAAATTGAATATTTAAAATTTATAAAACTGATGAATAAAGATAAAAAAAGAACTGAAAATAATATTAAAAGCTTGTTATCATTGATCAAATAAAAGTAATTTATATTATTTTTTAAAGACTTTTGTTTTATTTTTCTTTCATAAAAAAAATTAGAAAATAAAAAAGCAAAAATTGAAATAGTGCTAATTATCAAAACATCATCTAAAGATTTCGAACTAAAATCAAAATTTCCAACACCTTCCTGAAAAAAACTATTTTTATAAACTGAAACTAAAGAATATTTCAACCAAAATCCTAGGAATAAAAAAAGACTTAAATAAATATGAAAAAAATATTTAACAGCTGACATTGAATAAAATAAATAAAATAATGAAACAAATGAAAACAATAAATAAACCAGCTTATTACCTGGATAAATATTTAATGACTTAAAAAAAATATAGAAAAATATCGGAGTAAAAAAAAGCTTGCTTATTAAAAATAAATTTATATTTTTAATTTCATTAATAATTCCATGAGTATTAATTAATATTTTTAATTTCATAATCAACCATCTCTTTAATTAGATCGTCCAGACTTATTGTTGGATTCCATTTAAGATATTTTTTTGCTTTGCTGTAATCACCTCTTAAGCTACTTACCTCTGCTGGCCTAAAATATTTCTGGTCAATTTGAATAATACATTGATTATTTTTTTTGATGTAACATTTTTCATTTAATCCATGTCCTTTCCAATAAAATTGAATACATAAATAATCAAGAGTCCTGTTTATAAATTCTTTTATTGAATAATTATTCCCTGTTGCAATAACATAATCATCAGCCATGCTTTGTTGAAGAATTTTCCACATTGCAATTACATAATCTTTTGCATGGCCCCAATCTCTTTTAGAATAAATATTCCCCAAATATAATTTTTTTTTTTTATTGTTTAATATCTCAACTAATGATTTTACTATTTTCTTAGTCACAAAAGTTTCTCCCCTTAATGGACTTTCATGATTAAACAAAATACCATTTGAACAAAACATGTTATATGACTCTCTATAATTTATACAAATCCAATGAGCATAGAGCTTTGCCACGGCATATGGACTTCTTGGATGAAATAAAGTTTTCTCATCCTGAAACTTAAATTTTTTTCCAGATAAACCATAGAGTTCTGAAGTGCCCGCTTGGTAAAATTTTGTCTTATTTATTAATTTAAGAGATTTAATTGCTTCTAAAATTCTTAAAGTTCCTAGTGCATCTGTATTTGCTGTATATTCAGGAGTTTCAAATGAAACATGAACATGCGATTGAGCTGCTAAATTATATATTTCATCAGGCACGGTTTTTTGAATAATTTTAAGAACAGATAAAGAATCGGTAACATCACCGTAATGTAAAAAAAAATTTACATTTTTTTCATTTGGATCAGCATAAATATCATTAATTCTTAGCGTGTTAAATGAAGAGCTTCTCCTTCTGACCCCGTGTACAATATATTTCTTCATCAAAAGAAATCTGGCTAAGTAAGAACCATCTTGTCCAGTAACACCAAAAATTAATGCTATTTTTTTTTTCATTATATTTTTAATTTAAAGTATTTTCTAAATATTAAAATTTGAAAAATAGAGTTAATAAAATAAACGTATAATAATGCATCTCTTTTAAAAAAAGCAAACAACAAAACAGTAGTAAACAAAATAGATGATCTTATATCTAATATTGACAATTGATTAAATTTTAAGTCACTTGAAAGCATTCTTAAACGAATAATATTTATATAAATAAAAAAAGAGGCAGCTAAATAATTAAAAAATAATATTTCTTTTCCTATTAGATTTTCACTATAAAATATTAAATATGATATAAAAATAATAAAAATAAAAAAAGATGAAATCAAATAAAATATTTTTTCATTTTTATAAATGCTTATGACATATTCAGAATAAGTATTATTAAGAAAAGAAATCGGTAAAGCTAATAAAAATAAAAAAAAGAAATAATCGCTTACAAGATTAGGCAAAAAACTAATTGAAATTAGAAATCTTAAATAAAAATTATTTATATTATTAAAAATATTTGAGATGAAAAAATTTCTAGTAGAAATTTTACTATAAAATTTATAAATAAAAAATTTGAGATATTTAAAACTAAATAAAAAAATTTTTATATTAAACAAAAAATAAATTAGAAAAATAAATAATGAAAAAATAAAATAATACTTTAAATGTTCTATTGAAATATAAAGAATGAAAATAAAAGAGATTGTAAGGAATAAAATTAATAATATATATTTTAAGTAAAGTTTTCTTTTTATGAAAAAAATAAGTTGTATTTCACATAACCATAATAAAATAATATAAAAAAATAATAAAAATAAATTAAAAAAATTAAATTTAAAAAAATTGTTAATGAATATAATAAGTAAAAAAAGAAAAGGCATTAAAATTATTCTAAATGAAATACTTTCAAAAAATAATTGAATTCTAAAATTTCTAAATAAAATAATTTTAGTAAAGAAAGAAAAAGAAGAAATTAATAAAATTAAGTAAGATTGTATAATCAAAAATTCTACTGCTGATGCTTTGTTATTAAAGAGATAATGAAATACAAAAAATAATGGCAGATTTGGACTAAAAAAAGATGCAATTAAATAAAAAAATTTGCTTAAATCATGTCTAATTAAAGATAAAAAATAATAAATAAAATGCAGTAAAAAATGTGGGGTTACATTAAGTATAAAATTATTTAATTTATATTCTTTTTTTAACAACAATAAATCATGCTGCATTTTTTTCAAATTATGCAGTTTAAAATAATTTATAAAAAAACTTATAAAAAAATAAATTTTAACAAATAATTTTTTTTCATATAAACTTAAAATTTCATTTCTTTTTTTTAAGTAATAAGGAATTTCTACAAATCTCGTATTTTGTGTTCTGTCTAAAGCATCCTTATAAATATAAATTAATGGTCTATTAGACCATGCGAATTTATTAACTGAAAATAATTTAAGCCATAAATAAATATCTTCACCTATTGCAATATTTTTAGGGAATGAAAATTTTTCAATTTCTTTTTTTAAAATGCAAATACCTGAAGAGCAAATTATATTAAAATTAAAAATAAAATTTTTAATTGGATTTAGTGAAATTTTTAAATCATTTTTATTGATTTTAAAAATTTCATTTTTTTTATTTCTATGATCATAAATATTTTGATGAATAGTACTAAAAATTCTGCAATCAGGATAAGATTTAATTAATCGATTTATTTCAAAAAGATATTCTTCATTTAATTCGTCGTCAGCATCCAAATAAACAATATATTCTGCCTCAGAATATTTTGTTCCAATATTTCTTGCCTCTGAAACTCCTGAATTTTGAATATTTATTAGTTTAATATTTGAATTATTTTTTAATTTATTTTCAATAACTTTTTGACTTAAATCGGTTGATCCATCGTTAACTATAATAATTTTATTAAATTTACATTTATACTGTGATAAAGCGGAATTTAATGCTCTAGATATATACTTTTCTTTATTAAAAACAGTAATTATCAAATCAATTTTTTTAAACATAGTGATAAATAAAAAAATTATTTTTTAAAAAAACCATAACAATGTTTTATATTTCCGTCATATTTTCTAAAAAAAGGGTACCTAAATGTATAATAATATTGATACCATTTACAATTTTCATAAAATTTAAACTTAGCAGTGTTCCAAGGATAATTATCAAAAATAATAATCTCTCCTGCTGGTAAAATTTTTTTTTCTCTATTACATATATAAAAGTTAGAATTATTTGATTTGATAATTTGAAAATATTTTTCAATTTCGTATTCATTCATTTCCTGAAATGATGCTACATTTACGAATAAATCTATATCAGTATTTGTTAAAAAATTTTTATTAGTAGAGGGAACTAAAAAAATTTTTATATTTTTTTTTTTTAATATCTTCTTTTTTTTTAACGACTTTTATTAAATTTTCCTTTAAAACTTTAAATTTATTAATTATTAAACAGTCATGAATTAAGACTTCTGCTAAGTTAACTGAATAAATTTGACATTTCGGAAATATTTTTAAAGCTCCTAAGATAAAATTTGCCTTACCATCTCCTATAACGCATATTTTTTTCGGTTTAATATATTTTTTAAGTAAATTAAATATAAATATATGCCTAATAGCATCATTATCGATTTGTCTGTTCATTTTTGAAAAAATTTCAGAATAAATTTTTCCTTCTAATGTTCTAAAAATTTTAAATCCGAATAAAAGTCTAGATAAAATATAATGAAAAATCATACGTATAATGTATTTTTTTTCAAAACTTCCAAACCCTAAATTAACATAAATATTTTTAACTTTTTTGTTATTTAATAAAAGTTTCCAATGACTAGACTTATTTCTTTCAGATGCAGATATATATTTTTCCAAAATCTTGATTTGTTTATACATTTGCTAAAATCTTTGATTTAAATAAAAAAAATGATCTCCATATTTTTGTATAAAAATTATTTAAATTTATTTTTTTACATAAATATTTATGTGCATTCAAATATTGATAAATTTCCTTTTTTGTATTCAGTATCTGTGGTTTTTCTGTATAAATCGAAAGTTTTTTACTAACAATGATAGAGCATTTTTTTTTTAATATGTGAGATAGCAGCAAATCCTCACCAAGTGATTTTTGTCTGATATTAAAATAAAAATTTCTTTGCATCATTCTATAAGGTAACAAAAAACAGCCGCCTGGAAACCACTGTGCTTTATAGAATTCTTTATTCATATAATCTGGATCGACTCCATAACAACTTCCAGCTTTTGAAAAAAACCCCATTCTTTTTTTTCCAAATGGAACTCCAAATAAAAAAAAATGGAATATTTTTTTTAAATTAAAATAAAAATTTCCGTATAAGTTATGAATTTTTTTTTTATCATTATCGTAATAGCAAGGAGACAAAACAAATCTACTGCCACTTTTTACTGCATCTTTATAAAGATTATTTACAAAATTTTTATTTAGTAATACATCATCGTCTAAGTATAATAAAAATTTAGTACTTATTAATCTAATAGGGGAGACACGTTGATAGACTTGATTTTTAATGTCCGAATAAACAATTTTAATTTTTTTATTTTTTAGAAAAAAAATTTTTTTTTCATTTCTTGGTTTCGATATAATTATTTCTTTAATAAATACTGAATTCGTCAAATCGTTTAATAATTTAGTAATGTTTCTATTACCTAAGGTTGGAATAATTACTGTAATTTGATCAGAGTGCATTTAAATATTTTTTATAAGATTTTTTTTGTTAACCTTTTCAAAATAGCCAGATGAATAATTAAATAAGCTAGACATATACTTACTAATTTTAATAGCGTTAAGTGGATCTCTAATTTTTATAATTAATGAGACTAATTCATAAGGACTTGTGACGGTATAATTATTGACTTCAAATAAAGGGTCAATCGAATTTTCGTTTCTTAATTTAAAATATATTGGAAAAACACCGGCAAATACAGCATTTATACACATACTTGAGCCACGATAAATTAAAAAATTAGATCTTAAAATATCATCATTTAAATTTTTATTAGATATTTCAACATTATTAGAATTGTTTTCTAAAATCTTTTTATCATTAAATAATTTTTTCTGGTCAATCTCTGGATGAAATCTTATAATTGGTGAAATGGAGGTGTTCATCTTAGAAATTTTTATTGCTAAATTATACATGATGACCGACTCTGGATAAATTCCTTCAGGACAAAACAAAACTGTCAATTTTTTTTTTAGTAATTTATTAAAATAGAATTTTTTTTTAATAAATTTTCTACCAGAACCAATAATAATAGTCTCTCTGTTAAAATTTATTTTTTTATTAAAAAAATTTTTTATAATACTTCCTGTTACAAAGACTTTATTAGGAGTTATTTTTTTTGGGTACGGGTAAAAAATGCAAGTTGATTGTTTTCTAATAACTGAAAAAAAATAACCAAAGGAAATTATTTCCTTTTTTTGACAATAATCAAAAATTAATTTTTCAAATACATGACCTTCATATGTAGTAATAAATTTATTTACTTTATTCGCATATTTGCTTAAAATTTTTTTTATAATATTGAAAATTTTTAATGATGTTCTTGCTTTCAAAAAAGCATTTAAATTAATTTTTTTTTCAATAATTTTTTTTTCAAAGAAATTAAATTTAATCCTATTTTTATATATTAAAAAACGTAAATATAAAAATATTGTATAGATTATAATTTTAAAATCTTTTATAGGATGAGAGTAATTATTTATTATTACTGTTGAATATTTGAAACCTGAAAAGTTTTCTTTAATCTGATTAATAGATTGAGTGCTTTTATTTAACATAAATACTGTAAAATCAATCTTTTTAGAATTTAAAAATTTAAAGATTTTTCCATAATAGAAGTCTTGTTCGCCTAATAATTTTTCTCCTAAATAATGTGTTAAAAATACTACTCTAGATTTTTTTAATTTTTTTTGGTCAAAAATGAAATAATCTTGATCAAATATTTTTTTTAAATTAAAAAAATATTTCAAACGGTTATTATCATAATCTCGAGTTTGTGAATCAACTAAATGGATACTTGGTAGGTAAAAAAGTTTTAAATGATAGGTTTTATTTAGTAATGTTAATAAATTTTTAAAATAAATATCTGAAATATCTTTATTCATTTAATATTCTTTTTAAAATGATTAATTTGAGAGACTAATAAAGTATATTTTTTTAGACTTAGATCTTTAACCGATAATTTTATATTTGATAACATATCTTATGATCCGGTGGTAAATTTTTCAATTATTAATTATATTTATTAGTAAAACAATATTTCTTATCCATGATGTACATCGAAATAATTATTTTTATAATTAAAAATAATAGGTCTTAGAAAATAACAATTTGAAATAATAGAGACAAAAGATTGATTACCAATGTTTATTATTATGGAACTATTTTCTTTTAAAAGATATTTCTTTTTGTTTAAATAAAACTTAACAATTTTTGATGTGGGATTAGAGAGAAATAACTCCGAATAATCATAATAATTAAGATTCTGCTGTATTAAATACTTTTGATTAGAAAAAATCGACGTTAGAATAAAATCTTTATATATTACTTTGGATGTAATACTTTTTGCTGCCACAGGAATATTTCCATGGACAAAAGAATAAAAATCATTTTTAGTAAATCCAAGATAACAACTATTTCTTACTATTAAATCCATTTCTTTCATTTCACTTTCGTTCTCGATACCATGAAAAATACAAAAAGTTCCATAGGTATGTTTTGAATCATTAATAAAATTTTGATCAATGATTAAAGAACTAGA
>Ga0315909_10002910_pt1 | contig 21468 bp, 32 predicted proteins | sample LakEriMetagenome_11_FD_203527 | JGI IMG/M metagenome (GOLD analysis project Ga0315909, IMG submission 203527) | Freshwater fungal communities from buoy surface, Lake Erie, Ohio, United States - Buoy 2 MA125 | ecosystem: Environmental > Aquatic > Freshwater > Lake | place: USA: Lake Erie, Ohio... | reverse complement strand
TACGGCTCGGTGATGTTTGACGGAGTAGACCCGCTCACCGCGGACGATGTCTACTTTCACGAAGCCTGCTACGAAGTAGCAGTAGAGATGATGAAGGGAGCACGATAATGGAGAACACTTGGACGCAGATTCACACGAACGGAGCGGACACAACCTTCGCGCGGATCTATGAATACCAGCGCGCAGACCTCACGAAGGTCTGGGTCTTTGAGAAGATGAACGCCGATCAGGTGAACGGCTCCGCCGAGATCTTCGGTGAAGAGGTGTTGGATAACCGATACGAAGCCGAGAGGCGGCTCCGCTTCGCAGTGAACAGCGGAGTCTAGCGGGAGAGGGAGAGAGCCTAGCGGCTCTCTCCCTTTTCTTTTGGGTTAGGTTAGGCGGGTTAGGTTAGGCGTTGATCGTATCCGCTCCCGCTCTGGCGAGGCCCGATCTCCCCGATCCGATCCTTCGGATCGGATCGCAACAGGGGCTAGACGCACGCTCCGATCTAGGCGAGAATAGGGATGTCGGGAACAGAGAGGAGCCGCTAGGCTCCGACCGACAGGGAGTAAAGGATGAAGCGACAGGGCTCAATGTGGACTCTGGCAACGATCCGACAGGATGTAAACCAGATGAATCCAGAGCAGAAGCGAAGCGCAATGATCACCGAGGTAAACCATAGTGATGACGCTCTCTTGGGGAGGCTCTTCCGAGTCTTCTCAATGGGGATAATCGGAACCTTCACCTACACCGAGGTCTACAACAGCACGAAGGCAGACGGAACCTTCAAGACAGATGAGGATCGGATCGTAGCAGCCCGACTCCTCCGCTACTACACAGCCCGCTAGGGGACAGGGATCGGGAGCCCCGAGGCTCCCGATCCCCCCCCGCCTCAACCCCCCGACCAGAACCCAGACCCCCCCCTGCCGTTAGGAAGGGAGGGCCATGCCGATTTTGCACCAACCCCCCAAACCAGTGTCAAGACCTGATCGCCAACACACCGGTGGCTGAGAATTTTTTTTCAGCGGGCGCGGCAAGCACGTGTCAAGAGGTGATGGTAGAGGGGCTTGGATTTGAACCAAGGACCGCTCGGATATAAGCCGAGTGCTCTAAACCGCTGAGCTACCCCTCCGTGCAGCGGCAGCAGCATCTCGCCGACGCTTGGAGCGCTCCGCTTCCCTTTTTCGTGCCTCAGGAGTTCGCGACGGCGCAAGGAGTTTGACCTCATAGTCGCAGGCGCGGCACTGGGTTCTGCCTGGACGATAGAACTCCCCGTCAGGCGGCCAGTCTTCCTTACACCGAGTGCAGGTTCGCTCAATCACGTAGCACATCATAGCTCTGCAGACAACGGTGGAGCGGGTAGAAATCTACGGAGATGCCCCTAGGAGCCACGGAGAGCGACGTTTTCCCTAAACCCGACTCTTGCTACCCCTTCGGTGGTGCTGCCGATGGCGCTTTGGAGTGGACGTCTCGGTCCGAGCCTTTCGGCGCTTCATGACCTTGGCTGCCGCCTTGTAGTCCTTGACGAGGTCGGCGTCTGCCTTTTCAAGCTCCTTGCCGGTCAGGTACTTCTGGTGCAGGTCAATCAACTTGCCAGCCCACTTGGCGTCGTGCTCGTGGAGGCCGAACTCAAGGTGTGCAAGCTCATGGAGCATAGTTGACTTGTCGTTCCCAGAGCAGAAGGCCATCCGCCTCTCGTCAATGTAGGTGACCCCGCAGTAGTGGGTTAAGTCTGGGTCTGGGTGCCAGTGGACAAAGACGTGGTACAGCTGCACCTTGCGCTCCCGAAGGATGTTGTCCAAAAAGCGCAGCGAATCCTCCCAGGTCGCAAGGATGCGTCCAGGCATGCCACGCTCAAAATCAAGCGTGAAGGAGAAGGATTTTGCCCAAGAAGGTTTGGATGCCATAGTCCTCCTATTCTACCGTTTCGCAGATCGTTCGGCTACGGTCTTTGGGCTTGCAGGGGTCTAAAATGTCCTCGTGAACGATTTCCGAGTCCGCTACATCCGAGGGAAGATCCCCCACTGGCTGATCCAGTACAGCGGCGGTAGGGACATCGCCCTCACCCCCGAGGACGCCCTGCGCGCCATCGGGCGCACGGTTATCGCTCGGTACGACCGCTTCGGCGGGGAGTTCACCGTCACCTGGGACGACACCCCACGGGGCTTTGAGGTCCCTGACATAGAGGGCGCGACGGAAGACGACCCTATCCTTCCGCACTGAACCTCTCCCCGCATGACGGGCAGGTGATCTGCTTCGCCGGCTTCTCCTCTTTCGGGGTTGGGCTATCCGCGAGCAGTCGCGCAATGTCCTGATCATCATACCCAGTCTCAAGGAGCATGTCGGCGCTCTGGATGTCAGAGAGAATGTCTAGAAGTGCATCGTTGTCGTATGTGCCGAGGTCAGAGAGTCGGTTGTCTGCCACGAGGATCGCAAGTGCTCGATCATCATCGCAATCAACCCAGTAGACGGGGAGATGCGTCATCCCCATCTGCTGTGCCGCCATGTAGCGGTGGTTGCCCGCAAGGATGTACTTGGTGGACTTCTGGACCACAATGGTGCCAAACCACCCGTTCTTCTCAATACTGGTGATGATCGCACCGATATCACCCTGTCGGGCGTTGCGTGGGTGAGGTGTCAAATCCCCGATGGGGACGTATTCAATAAGCGTTGAGGCTGGCTGTGGCTGGGTCATCGGCACACCCCCGACCTGCGGCAGCGGGGAGGGAGGGGTGACGGTTCCCAAAAAAATTTTACGCTTCGCTTGGGGGGAATAATCATGAGAGCGGCGGTAGTTCGTCCAGCCTGAACCTTGAGACAACGGTACGAGCAGTGGTTGCACCGACAATAGATACCGGAGCAAAGTTCTTACCGCGGTAGAACAACAGGGTTGGTACAGACTTGATTTCCAACAGAGAAACAAGCGACGGGCTCTCGTCAACATTCACCTTGACAATGCGCACGCGATTGCCGTGTGACTTAGCGACCGCATCCAACTCTTTTGAGATGCCCTTGCATGGCTGGCACCACGGGGCCCACAAATCAACGATGATTGGCTCTTTTGAGGCAAGCACTTCGTTCATGAAGTCTTTTTCTTTGATGCTCTTTACCATGCGTAAGCTCCTTATGCTAATGCGGCCGCCAACCGCGGGGTTGTTTGGGGTCCCGATTGTAGCACATTACGACTTGCTAATCTTGCCTCGCTGAATTGGCCGGAACATCTTTACATAAGATGCAAGCTCTATAGGACCAAGGGTTGGTGCGGTGCTGTATATACTCTCAAGCATCATCTGGTTTGTTGATTCTGGGTAATACAAAAGGAAGTGTTCATTCGCTTCGTGGTCAAATCCGCGAACGTTTTCAATAAAGTCATCTAGAGACATCTGCCAATGGTCTCCGTAGATGTCAAGAGTTGACTGATCAATCCTTGGTTCGTCAAACATAATAAGGCGATAGATCCCGCCAGCGCGCAACAAGCCAAGCACTGAGCTTTGCATGAGCAGCGCCAGCAGGACCTTATCGTTCTTTGGAAGAAGCATCTTCCAGCGTGACCCTAGAAGGGAAGATCCGAAACAGAGTCAACGTCTTGCGCAATGACCGCCTGAACTGGTGCCTCTTCTCCGCCCGAGCGCTTGCTGCGCGTAAGGACCTGAAGATACTTGCAGTTTACCGACAACTCATTGTGCTCAACGCCGCTCTTGTCTGTCCATGAAGAGATCTCTGGATTGCCCTCAATGAACAAAAGATCGCCCTTATTGACAATCTTCTCTGCAAGATCAGCCTTTGCCTCCCAGCACGTGACGCCATACCACTTAGAGACGTACTCTCCGTTAGCATCTTTACCTGCTGAAACGGCAACGTTGAAGTTGCTCACATTTCGTCCGCTCTTCGTTGAGCGGAGTTCTGGCTTTGACCCGACGCGACCAATTAGCTGCACCTTAATCATCTGTGCCTACCTTCCTTACTTCTACGCGAACACCAGGCAGCCCCGGTGTAGTCGCATAGTTCTTAGTGGCCGTCAAGCGGACGACCTGCGCATCATCATGCCACACCCCAGCATCCGTACACGCGTCCAAGATCGCTCTGACGAGCTTGTCCGTGTCTGGTTTGCTAGTGTGCGCCATGCCATATCCCTTCCGCAACGTTCCAGAGCCATTGAAGTGGCTCTTTGGTCGCGCAAGGTAGAAATCAAGGACAACCTCAACAGGGCCGTCAATCGGGGCGCCGCTGGAAATGTCCTTCCGTAATACAAAGGCGCAAAAGGTGCGCCACTTCTTCAGATTTGGATTGTCACTCGTTACAACGATCCTGCCGCTGTGATTGAATGCCCGGGATGAGCCCTGCGGTATCGGATCCCCGTAAATAAACGTACGCATACTATGGCTGCAGCAATTCCCTTCTGAGCATCCAACGCAGGCGCAGATCACACAAGTCATTGCTGATTCACCGCAATAAGTCGTCGGCCAATCCATTCGGCAACGTTAGCAACCACACCATTGCCACAGCACCTATACCTGTTACCGTCAAGTTTGTCTGGCAAAAGATTCCCAGAGTCATCTGCGCCAACCGACTCAATGATATGCGTAGACCTTCCATCACCTATGTCAAATACGTTGAGTGTATTCGCCACGTTGTCTTCAACCCAAGTTTCTGGGGCAGTAACTGACTGGGCGCGGCGAGACTTTCTCCACGACTTTATTTCTTTTTGCGAGAGTTCCAGTTCGGAGCGATTGTCCAGCCGTCCTCCCACCCCATTAGCCGCTCGCACTCCACCGGTGTCAGCCTTCTCACCAACGACGAGCTTGTTTCCCTGGGCGTCGTTGTCGTCTGCTCCGAATCCCCCACCCATTCCTCCTCGAGTAAGCGCTGTTGTGAGGACAATTTGTCCGGTTTCAACTGTGCTGCTTGTTCCTTTTCGGTATCTAGCAAGGATTGCCCCAGCGACTTCAGGGCTTCCAACAGCGACGGTGGTAGCTGTCTGCCACGACGATTTGCTCGCCTGAGAATGCCCGCAGCCGCCTTCGCACTCAAAGAGAACCTCGTTGGCGCGGTCGGTTCCAAGACTTGCGACAATGAACACTCTACTGCGCCTTTGGGGGACGCCGAAATATCTAGCATCCAAAGTTCTCCACGAAACGCCATACCCGAGTTTGTCCATCTCAGAGATGAGCCTGAGGAAGTCACGTCCTCCATTTGAAGTGAAGATCCCAGGAACGTTTTCCAGCACCAGCCACCGAGGTCGGTGTCGTTCCACAAGGTCAAGGAAGGTAAAGGCGAGGACTGAGCGCTCACCTGTAAATCCTTTTCTTGTTCCTGCAACGCTGAGGTCTTGGCAGGGGAATCCTCCCGACCAGATGTCGGCATATCTCCAATCATCACCGCCGGAGGTCCCGCCTTTAGCGTCAGTGGGTCCGCTTGATCGTTGAACTTCGTCGGCTGCCTGCTGTACAGCGCTGGAAAGCTGATGATTTCTTTCTTCTCCATGAGTAGCCTCCCGTTCTGCTAAGGCGACAATATCCCCATGATTGTATACGTTTGGCCAGTGACGCGCTAGGACCGCGCTGGCGTATGGATCGTTTTCGCACAGGCTAATTGTCTTTATGCCAGCACGCTCAAAGCCGAGGTCAAGCCCGCCAACCCCGCTGAAAAATGAAGCGTGCGTAAGCGTCATCGTGCCCCAGAACCAATTTTTGGTCGCTGGTCAAGCGCATCAATGCGAACAACACGACCAGTTTCCTGCAGTCTGCTGACCGCAGCGCCATACCCAAGGTCGTCTAGCTCATCAAGCGTGCGATTTGAGGTCACGATGGTTGACTTTAGGTTCTGATATCTGCTCTCAATGAGCACATAGAGTCGCTCGGTCACCCAGTCAGTGATCTTTTCTTTGCCAAAATCATCAAGGACGATCACCGAAGCACGTTCAAGCGCAAAATCCCACAAGTCTTGAGCCCGACTCTCGCTTAGTTTGATGCTCTCCCGCAACTTATCCATGAAAATTGGGACATTGATGAAGCGCATGTTCTGCTCAACCATGGCTTTCGGATCACGATAGATGTCAATTGACGTCTCAGACTGCCTCTCAAGGCCCCAAAGCCTTGCAACCTGCCTCAGGGCAGCAACAGCAAGGTGCGTTTTGCCAACACCTGGAAGCCCAATGAGCGCAAATCCGCGATCCTTGGGGTCTTGCAGCGCTGCCCATTCCGTTGCGACCTCAAATGCCTTCGCCGTTTTGTCTGAAACTGTAAAACTTGCAAAAGAATGCTGCATATATCTTGGTGGAACTCCAGATTTTGTCAGGATTCCAGTTTCATATCGCTCAGTATCATGACTCAACGTATTCATCGCGACTAAATCCTTTCTCTTTTGGCTCTACCGAGCCCTTGTTGTATCTTTTCTTGTCCGAAAGTTGCTTCAAATAGAGAACTGGGTCACCTTTTGGCTCTTTCACTGCCACAAAGCAGATTGAAGCCATCAATGCCGGTGCTCCTCCTGGGTAATTCCTGTAAATTGCCGCTAGATGTGCCCTTTGGCGCTTATCAAGCGGTTTTCCCATGACCGCAGACATGAAATCGCCCATTCTCCCTTGCGGATTTTTCTGAACAATCCATTCATGCCACTCTGGGAGCGTTCGCCCAACTACTCCTTGACCGACTTGCTCTCCCGAAGTCCCGGCACTAGCATTTTCAACACTTTTCTCTCTGGAAGTAGTTGTGGGTGACTTTCCCATTGGTCGCAAATCCTCCTGTACTCACATGTTGCGTGCGCCCACGATGAGGGATTAGGGTATACGCCCTTCTCTTGCGCGTCAAGGAACGAACGAACAGAAATATAAAGCCGATCAAGCTCTTCCTGACCTCGGCGAGTGACTCGTCGGTCAACATTCGGAGCCTTTGCGCTTTTGCTAATGATATTGAACGTCACTGCGGGGTCATGATCAAAATTATCTCGCACTGCCAGCACATATGCAGTCGCTTGGATATCGCCATGCTCACGACCCTCTTCCCACTTGCGAGATGCAGTCTTATGCTCAACAACATCCTTGCCTTCGGTGATCATATCAACTTGGGCTTTTAATTTGATCGGCAGCTTGCCAAGTCTGCTGTGCTTAATCTCGGCGTACATCGTCCGCTCAACCGCATGCGCAACCCAATTGTCGCCTTCGGTGAGTGCGGCGCGGAGCATCTCTTGGCCCATCGCTTGCTGGCCAATCGGATCAGCATCTTTCTCCGCAATCCAGTCAACCTTCTGTGATTCCTGCGCGTAGGTCAACTTATAGGCATCGTATGCCTTACCAAGGTCACCAGTCTTCTTGCCGCCAGCAATTGGCTCATACCAATTCTGGAGACCAGAATGCACTGACGTGCCAAGAGCAAAAAACGGCGTGGTTTTATCCGTCCAGAGACCGAGTCGGTACTTATACCACCAGCGAAGCGGGCAAGAGAGAAACTCTCTTAGTTCGCTTACGCTGATGTACTCTGGGTGCCTTTCTTCGTATCTAATCAACTCCATCAGGCGAACTTCGCGCGCTTGTTCTTCCAAGCGCTTTGAAGAACCTGTCGTTCTCGATCAGTCATATCTAGGCCAGAAATATCCTGACCAACCTTCTGCAGCTCGTTTGCATCAGACGCGGCCTGAATCGCATCAAGCCAGTTCAAAACAATTGGGGTCTCTTCAATGTCAACATCTGCAAAGATTTCCTTTGCTGCTGCGACGATTGGATCAGCCTTTGGGGCGGAGCCGCTCTTCGCACGGATCTCATCGCCAGAGGCAACCTTCTTTGAGGGCAAGCCCGCCATGACCAGTGCGCGCCCAGCAGCGCTGGTCTCGCAGTTCTCAAGTTCAGATCCGCGAGTGTACGGCGTGCTGCCTGGGATATTCATAGAGCTATGACCAACACCGGCTGGTGCTTCGTCCTTCTCCTCACCCCGATATGCTTCTGCGCGCACAACGACACGCTTATCATTGATATCAAGGATTTGCGTGACGATGCGACCACTTGGATAAGCCTCGTACCACGCGCGAATGCGGTCCGCTACCTCAACGTAGTCCGCTGCAAAAACCTTGCGCTTCTCTGGCGCTGGTGCATTTCCGTAAGCCATGCTTTACTTCCTCCTCTTTATTGCTTCGCTTTCGCGAAGGTATTCCATAAACAATTCCTGCTCCGGAACCCCAAACAACTGACTGAAGCGTTTCCGCATCGGTCCGCTCATCGGCACATTCGCTCTCCGAAGATCGCGAAGGTAATTCTCGTTGCAGCCCATATATTGTGCCAGAAGTTCAACTTTTATTCCAGTATCATCAACCATCTGCCAAACATGCTTGGTGGTTGCGCGCTGCATTTGGCGAACCTCCCGCCATTTGGCACCACTAAGACGAGACACCTGGCAGGCTCGGCTCAGAGATTGGCCTGACCCACTCCTCACAGGCAAGGTTTGCGCCCTTTCGGATTGCGCGCATCTCCTCTTCTGTGCGTGGCGGAATGGACTCCGAGAACATCTCCTCAAGTTGCTCAAAAATGCGAACAACAAACCCTTCTTTTTCGTGCTCACCCTGAGCGTCTTGAGCCCCGTGCGTTACCTGCAACGCTACGCCAAAAAGTTGTCGTCCAAACAACTCTAGACTCAGAAATTCACTTTCCGTCATTTTTCGCCTTTCCTAGAATCTGGTACGCCCTTTGGCGACTGATTCCAAGTTTTCTGGCTACTTCCACCATGGTCATGCCAGACTTTTTTAGGTTCAGGATTTCCTGAGCCCGTACCTCAAGAGTCGCCGCAGCAGATGATGAGCGATGTTTATGGTTGCACCACCAGCACCTTACGGCCGCCGCTGAAGCCACCTGCTTCCCGCACATCAAACACTGCATACGTATCTCCCTCCGTACCCACCATTATGGGGGTCTTTTATTGACATGTCAACCCCTGACAACCTACTTATAGTGCTTTGAGAGGTATTCGTTAAGCCTTGGTCGCCAAACCCTAGATTGCTCGGTCTTCATTCTGTGGTGCAAGCCGCAAAGTAGCACAAGATTCTCTGGTATAGATGGACCTCTTTTCCCAAGGCCAGAGCCGTTGACATGGTCAAGCTCCATGGTGGGTTGTGCCTGGGGCCCAAACTGGCTCCCGCACAGCCCGGGCATTCCCACCATTGGCCCCACACAGCGAACGTCGCGGCGGTAGACCTCCATGTAGACCTCTCTGCTGACAGGGTCCTTGTGGCGGATGGTCCGCTTAATCATGGAGCGCTTCATGCTGCAACACCAAGCCTTACCCTAAGGAAGTCCAGAAGGGCACTCATGCTTCGCAGCTCGTCAGATGGGGCAAAGTAAAAGTTGTACTCCTCGCCGCGATATCTGTCCATCTTCCTCTCCGTCCACCACCTAGAACGATTTGCTGTGTTTAGGCTCAGCATTGCCCCAGTGACTTGACTAATAAAAACATAGGCAATTGGTTTGACTTCTTTTTCGCGCCATCCATCGTATGTGTCAACAATAATTCTTGGGAGCGGGAAGCTTTTCCTATCCCATGTAAATTCCTGCTGTATTGATTTGACCTCAATCACTGACCCGTCTGGCAGGATGACATCTTTTTCTTTCTTGCTAAAGACCCTACGCTCCTCAACGGTCTTCGCCAGAGCAAAATCTGGAACCACACAGTCAATACCGTGGTCTTGCAGGTAGTATGCTACAACATAGTTTCTACTATGTCCTTGCGCAAATGCAACTGGATAATCGTGTCCCATGTCCGCATCATATGCGACGAAGGCTGGTGTGTCAACCTCTGACTAGGAGGACTTGGCTGACTTCTTCTGCTTTGCTGGCGGCTTTCCTTGCGGCGCTCCTTGAGTTGCCTTCTTATCGTCTCCAGACTCAACTCGCATAACGCGACATGGAAGGCAGAAGCATGGTTGGTTGTGGTAGTTCTTGTCCCCCACTGGTTAGTCCTTGCGCTCGCGCGCCTCAACCTGCCGCATCACTTTATTAGCCCAAGAGACACCTGGGTCACCGCCCCATAGCGCCCAAGCAATACGACCAGCTGATGGGAATCCCTTTTCACCTGGCTTGAAACCTTCTCCCTGCTTATCAACTTCGTGACGGGCTAGGAAGGCGCGCATTTTCCGCACGCGAGGAATAGTCATTGTGTTGCTGATGAGCATTCTTGCAGTAGTCTGCCCAGGCCCAATGCCGCCCCGCCCATACTCCTGTCGCCAGGCAAGTCCGCGCTTTGCCTCTGCCTTTACCGCAGATGGGACATTTAGGCTAATTCCAGAGTAGTCCGCAGCAGCATGCTTATCGGAAACATCCGAAGGACCGTGGACTTTGCTAACCCCAGCGGACCTATATGCATCGCGAACGTCGGCATCGTTGTCAATTGCCTCAACAACACGACCGTTTTCCTTAAGAATCTTAGACATCTTGTATTTCTTGAACTGTAGCCCAGCACCTGCCGGGAAGTCGCTCAGATGAACTGCATCGTGCGGGATGTCATTTTCCTCAAGCCACGAGCGGGTCTCTTCAAGCCGCTTAACCGATCTTGCACTTACGATAAAGATTCGGTGTGTCTCAGACTTGCGCCTCAGGTAATCAGCAACGACCTCATTTACCTTGTCACTCCCATCTGACGTGGTTAGCGTTCCGTCAATGTCGGAGACAATAATTGAGTCTCCAGCAGCCTTGGTTTCATCAATCTCAATAGTGAGTTTTAGACGATTTTCAAGATCTGATGGGTTCTGATTTGGCGTGCCCATAGCGCCTGGATCTGGCTCCATATCCTCTCCGTCAGGAATACCAGTAGGTTCTGGGGTCGGCGGCTCATTAACCGCTGCGCTGCCAAAAACAACTTTTTCAAGGTACTCGCCATAGCGATCTGACGGCACGTATCCCTTTGGGGTCTGGAACATGATCTGGTCGCCAATCTCACCGATTCCGTCCTGACCGCGCTCTCGCAGGGCGTCATTGATGCGAAGCCAAGGCAGGCCGCCAAGAGCCATCTTGTTGTATTCAGCAATGGTCTGCTGTGCGGTGCGCCCTATCTCCGTGAATACAAAGCGTAGGTCGGTGTCATACCTAGCAACAACCTCTCGAGTAAGGTACTCGGCGATCAACTCTGCCAGCGGAACAATTCCGTTGTCGTATGTAAATGCAGCGTTGGTTTCGGAGGTTGAGCGATTAATGTCAAACGAGATTCCGATGTCTTGCGGCTGTACCGCGAAGACAGCGCAGATCTTTCGTGCAAGATAAACCTGCCACTCCATAAACTGCATGTCACGGTTGGAGGCTGCGAGCGGAAGCCACTGCATGCCCTTGCCGCCGCCAGTGATGGCGATTTGGCTCTTGCCAGCGACTTCAGCTTCCCAGTACGCCTTGAACGAGTCAACCTGATCTGGGCGAACACCCTCACCAAGGTGCAGCACGCCTGGGGGCGCGGCCTGAGAAACTGCTTTTGCGTTGTAGGCAGCGGCGTCAAGGTCTGCGGTAATTGTCTCGGCAAGAACCTCAAGCGGCGAAAGTCCGATTGGGCTGTATGTAACTGGATTTGCAATAACGACAATCAACTCGTCATTCTTGTAGGACTCAACCTGCTTACCAGTTCCGTCTAGCTCGTAGTAGCGCGGCTTATTTTCGTCTCGTCCATCCCACGATGAGTCAAACGCAATCCTTGCAGCGTCTTTGCTCCAGAGGTATGCAATAGGGTCTGCTCCAACCCTTGACCCAATCTTCTTCTCAACCTCAATAGCGCCTTGATCTAGGACAAGGATGTCTTCAATGATCGGCTCAATAAATGAACGCCACGAGTCACCCTTCGGGTTTGGTCGGCGGAAAAGCTCGCGCAGTTTCTGCACGGTTCGTGGATCTGGGCTATCGCCAGCATCGGTTGAGACAATGTCCCACTTTGCGCGGCTGATTTGCTGTCGGCGCAGGTTTACTGCAGCACGAATCCACGGGTTGTTGCGCGACCAGCGTCGCAACTGATCGGTGCTCATCTTGGTAACGGTATTCATACCGTATGCGCCGCGCGCGTATGGGCCAGCATCTGGCACAAGTGAAGGCAAGGCCTTCTCTACCGACTCCTGAGAGCCCCCGCCGAATAGGCGCTGAAAAATTGATCTCTGCTCAGCCATTACCTTGCCCTACTCCTTTGCCTGCGGATTGCATCCGACCATGTGTCGGCAAGCATATCATTGTTGACAAATTGTCTCATCTCGTTAAGCGTGCAGTTTACAATACGCACGCCGTTTGTATAGCCCGTTGTCCTTCTATTAAGCGAGCGCATCCACCAGACCGGCACCACGAACTCGCCGTCAGAGAACTGTACTACCGTGGTTGAATCAACGCTCGGAGTCGTCATCTGCTGATTCCCAATCCGTTTTCGGTTCAGCCTGTATGTCGCTAGACATTAACTCATTGTGAATGGCTCGCATAATACTGTCAATATCTGTGTCTGCTGTCTCTTCATCCTCGCCTTTAAGCATCTCGTCTACTCGCTGCTGGATCTTGCGGCGCTGTGGAACACTTTGGCGGCTCTTATGAAGGTCCGTATAGCACCACTGGCAGACGTTATAGCGCTTCTGCCCGCGTGCTCGTGGAATCATCGGCTCTGGCATGAGCTCTGTAACAAGGTGCTCTGGTCCAGCGAGGATGCCACAAGAGGCGCAGCGAGGATGAGCCTTTCTACCCTTCTCATAAGACTCAATTACTGGCTGGATCTGCCTTTGGAGACGAATCAGCGCTCGGGCCAGATCCTTGATCTGTTCGCCCGAGTAGTTAATTTCCCCGCACAGGTGGCACTGCGTCATACTCCTATTGTACACCTTTATGTTTGGTAAAGCGCTGGTTAAGAAACATAAACTTTTGTAGTCCATAACTTTGCCGGCATATTGGTATATACTGCAAGCATAGGGCATAAGAAAAGGGGTCAAAAACCCCTAGAAAATACATAGAAAAGTCAGGTATTGACGCAGCGTAACATTATATGGTGTTCTAGTAAACCAACAGCTTTGGAGGCTACGTGGACTTTAAGCTATACACGAACGCACTGAAGGCATATACCGCCGACAACGGTGACCTTCACGTAACCGGCACCACATCTTCAACAATCCGAGACCTTCACGGCGACGAGATGACCCTCTCTGCCCTGAAGACCATGGAAGAGACGGCAAAGCAGAATATGACCGTCTTCCTAAATCACAACTACAACGTCCCAGATGACCTGTTTGGCTCCGTGACTGACGCGCGCATTATTAAGCGCTTTGATGATGAGAGCGGCCAAGATGTTTACGACCTTGATGTTGATGTCCGTGTCGTTGGCGAAGACGAGAACCCACTTGCAATGAAGACGTACCGCGCAATTAAGCGCGGAGTCAAGCTTGGACTCTCCATTGGTGCCCGTGTTGACAAGGTTTCTAAGAAAAAGGGCAACGGTGGCGAAGATACTTACGTCATTGAAAGCGTAAAGTTGCTTGAAACATCAGTCGTTGGCATCCCAGCAAATCAGCGCTCCTACCTCCAGAACGCTCTTAAGAGCCTCAAGCAGGCCGAGCAGTCTGGGGAAATTCAAATTGTTGAGAAGGCTGGCCCTGAAGACTTGTCCGAAGGCGATTTTGTTCGCTGGGATTCAAGCGGTGGAGCAGCGCAGGGCCGCATTGAGCACGTAATGCGCGAAGGCGTTCTTGGGGTTCCTGAGTCTGACTTCAAGATTAATGCAACCCCAGAAGACCCAGCGGCTTTGATCCGCATTTATCGCCCCCAGGGAAATGGCTGGGGTGAGACTGACAAGCTTGTTGGTCACAAGTTCTCTACGCTCCGCAAAATTGAGGCACTTAAGCCTGCGGAAGACGTTGAAAAAGATGCTATCAAAGCAGCCCCCGACTCACTGCAGGTTGGCGATTATGTCAACTGGCAGATTGGGGATCAGGCTGCTTATGGTGAGATTGAAGAAATTATCACCGGCGGTAGCGTTGAGCTTCCTGGCTCTGAAGAGTCTGTTGAGGCAACACCGGAAGACCCGGTGGCAATTATCTGTGTCTACGCCCCTCATGGCGAAGACTGGGAAGATAGTGGTGTGTACGTGGCTGTGAAGTTCAGCGCACTCACCCCAAGCAATCCGCCAGTTGAGGCGGAGGAAGACGAGGAGACAGAAATGTCCGAGACCGAGAAGGATCTCGTCGCCGGGGAGGTCGTTGAGACCGCCGCTGCGGATGAGGTCATTGACGCGGAGAAGAAGACCCGCGTAACCGTAACTGTCAGCACCGATGGCGAGAAGCCAGCCGCTGATATCGCCGCTCCTGCTGCAATTGCAGAGGAGAAGGAAGAGGAAGCAGCACCAGAGGAAATCAAGGCTTCTGCCGAGCCGTGCGAATGCCCAGAGGGCGGATGCGATTGCGGTTCAGAGGAAGTTGTTGAGGACCTTAGCGTAAAGGCCGTAGAGCCAACGCCCGCACCAGCGCCAGAACCAGCACCTGCTGCTGCTCCAGCGCCTGCGCCTGCGCCTGCACCGGCTCCAGAGCCAGTTAAGGAAGAGGCACCAAAGGCTGCTGAAGACAAGTCAAATGTCAGCCCGCGCTACAAGAGTGGCGTAAGCGATCAGGTTCTTGCTGGAATCAGCGAGATCCTTGCCGATCTCACCGAAGAAGACCGCGTTGCGGTTCTTGAAGGCCTTGGCGTCCAGAAGGACGGCGAGGAAGTGGTGGAAGAGGCCCCAATTTCTGATACTGAAGCGACTCTTGAGGTCGTTCAGGAGCCCGCCCCTGAGGTTGCCGAGGCAGTTGCCGAAGTTGCTGATGGGGTTGTTGCCGAAGATGCGCCAGCTACTTCTCTGGAGGAAGTCGCAGCCATCGCCAAGTCGGCACTCGATGCAGCCATTTCTGCACAACAGGAGGTCGTTGCTGTTAAGGCAGCCATGACCGATCTGTCTGCAGAAAAGGCCAAGGTTGAGGGAGAACTTGCGAAGGCCATGGACCTCGTTGGTCGCATGATCAACGTGCCTATGGGACGCAAGAACGTTGGAACCAATACTGTTAAGTCCACGAATGGTGAGAAAGCCCCGTGGCTGGACCCATTCATCGCGCGTCTTCTTGACGCACAGGAGTAAAAAAATTATGAGCGACGCACTTCGCGAGAAGCTGCAGGACGTTCACAAGGGACTTGAGTCCCTGAACGACACTGCAATCGTTGCCCGAGACGGTGGCGATAATTTGGACGTCGCCGAGGCTTATGCTGTTCAGCGCGAACTTCGCAAGAAGTTCTCAAAGATGAACACGGCTGAGCTCGGTGAAGCCCTTGACATTCAGGCAGGTCGCGAGACGGGGAAGCAGGCTTCGGCTGATATCCTCAATCGCCTTGCGGCCGCGAACCCGAACATCACGAAGTTGCTGGACAGCAGCGGTGGAACGGCTCTTATCCGCCAGGACCTTGAGCCAATCCTTTATTCGCTGTTTGTAAAGCGCTTCCCATTCTTTGAGCGCATCCGCAAGGAGCCGGCAAACGGCCTCGTGCACGCGTTCAACCAGCAGACCGCTTACGGTGACGCCGTCTTCCAGACGGAGACCGGCACCGTGACCGATGATTCCGCGACCTACGCTCGCCAGACGACTAACGTCGCCGTGCTTGCGACCCGCCGTGGAATCACGCTGAAGAGCCAGTTCGCCCTTACGCAGGGTGGCTCGCCCTTCAACGGTCTTTCTTCGGAACTTGCCTCTGGCGTAACCGCCATCGCTGGCAAGCTTCAGAAGACTCTCTTCCAGGGTAACGCCACGGTCACCTCTGGTGCAGGCGCGACCACTGAGCTCGGCGCGTATGACGCGAACGGGTTTGACGGTCTCCGCAAGCTCTTGGGAACTGCCGCTGGTCAGGGCGAGATTGTAACGAAGGGCACTGCTGCCTACCTCGCTTCAATCAATAGCGCTGTTGCCTCGGTTCTTGACAATGGTGGTGCACCATCAGCAATCCTTTGCTCGCCAACGGATTACGCTGGTCTGGTCAATGAGCTGACCAACCTTGTCCGCTACAACGCTCCTGCACAGGCCGATCAGGCTGCAGGCGCGACGTTCGGCTCGGTTGTGACAGCCGCTGGCTCGCTCCCAATCCTTGCGGTTGCGGGCGACTCCATCGGGTCGTACACGGTCACTTCGCCAACGACGGCGAACTACCGCGATATGTATGTCATTGACGAGGATTCGTGGAGCATGCCGTACCTCGGTGCGGATAGCATCACGACCCTTGAGATCCCAGTTGGGGTCAACGGTGCCCTTTCGCGCCTTTACATCATGTATGTGATGTTCGGTCTTGCGAACAAGGCTCCGCAGTTCAATGCGAAGATTCGCGTGACTGTCTAATCCCTTTAGGGCTTAGAAATTCAAAGGGCTGGCAGAAATGCCAGCCCTTTGATATTTTATAGACCATGAATAAAAACCTGCATTTCATTGGGGAGATTGCCAAAACCGTAGCCAAGGGCTACGACCCAAACCTGCGCGTTGTTGTGTCTGGGCCATATGAGGGCGTAGTTCAGCTGCCAGATGGGTTTCTTGCTAAGTTTGACAGCAACGGGAAGGCGTCAATACCACGCAAAAGCCTTGGCGCAGCCAATGCAATTGGGATTAGGAAGATTCCTGCTCCTCGGAAGAGTCGGAAGCGCCGGAGGCAACGACCTGAAGGGCAGCCGCATCAAAGGTAAAGTGCATCGTGCCGTAGTGCCTTGTTACCGCATCTACCTTCATCCAAATCTCCCCGCCGATATCTCTCCAGTCATGACAGAAAGTAAAGTCTTCACCAATGAAGAAGTTCTCGGCGTCGCGCGAGTACCTGAAGTATTCAAAAATTTCTGTAGGGGTGTTTGACTTACGCTCTTCCTCAGTATCACCGTTAGGTTCAAGGTACTTCCTGTCTGGGAACGCTTCTTGAAACTTTTCAAATACTGACCGATGAAGTACAACGCAACCAGTGCCGACCTTTTCAGCTCGCACAAAATTTAAATCAAGAGCGACCTGGTCTAGGTCTTTTGTTGAGTCTTCGTTTACTACAAAGTTTGGTGTTGCCAAATAAGATGACAAATACTCTGGGTGTGCTTGCGGGCCGGCTGCTAGAACATAGTCCTGCATCCGCTTAAGGTTTGGAGACCTCTTTGAGCACGGAAGACCGACAAATGGCTTGCCGCTCAGGACAGCGGCCAGAACATCCTGCGCCTGCACTTCAATGTCACCATCAATCATGACAAGGTAGTCATACCCACTTGCCATGAATTTTGAAATGATCCTGTTTCTTGCCAGGGGAAGGATTGACATCCCCCAAACAATGTTCCATCCAAACTTAAGTCCGAACTTTGAGCAGGCTCGTTGAATGTCAAGCACTGACTTGGTATATCCCCAACTCACACTTCCCTCAAGAGAAGGCGTTGAGACATATACTTTTGGCAGGGCAATCTGTTCTTGCTGCTCTGCCGCCAACTGTGCTTCCCTATTTGCTCTTGACTTCTTGCTCATTGGACCTCCCTGTGCCACATACTATACCACGCCGTAGATCGCTTGCGGGTAGACTATTGGGGCATAAAAGTTCACAATCTAGGCATGATCCGACTAACCGTTCCCGTAACAGACATAGCCACGCAGATTGCCACATATAACCGAATTGAGATCGGTCGCGCAGCGAGCAAGGCTGATGCCGATGCTCGCACCGGAACATGGGCAAGCCTTGGGCAGGTAATCACCCTTGTCCCGCTTGTAAGCCTGTACTCATACGATGACGATGGCGCTGCTGACGGCCAGTTTCATACCTACCGCCTTGTGCACTCAAGCACTGGCGCAACAGGAAGTTGGAGCACGATTAAGGGGAGAACCCTTGGGTACCTTACCGCTGCCGAGTATCGTGCATACGAGCTTGGAGACCTAACAGATGCGTCTGGCAATGACCTTACAGACGCTGCGCTAGATGCATTTATTGCTACGGCGTCCAGCCTTGTTGACTCATATGTTGGGTATTCATTTGCCTACCGACAAAGCACTGAACGCCACACGTGGCGGCAGAAGAACCGCCGAGTATACCCACGAAGCAAGCCGATTGTGTCCGTTTCATCGTTTAAGGTTTACGTCAGCAATCAGCAAAATGCAGCGTTTTCGGTACAAGATACCTTTGTGAATGCAGACCAAGGATACGTTGAAATTACCAGCCTTGCCAACGTTACATACTCGCTATTCCCAGCAATTGTCGCACTTGGACTTATTGAGCCGGTAGCGGAAATTACGTATACACACGGATACCAGTACACCCCATCCCAAATAAAGGATGCCGTCGCGCTTACGGCTACAGATCTTATCGCTCGAGACGCGTTGGCCAAGCAAGGCCTAAGCGGTCTTAGCCGACTGCGAGTCGGAGAAATGGAAATGTACAGCGACAGGCCTCAGGGAGAAAGCCTTGCAAATCCACTGCCCTCTGCGGCGTGCGCAATCTTGGACCAGTATCGTTTTATTTCGGTGAGATAAATGGGTCTGCCGGGATTCGTTACACCAATACAGCTAAAGCGAACCGCTCAAACTGGGCACAATGCGGTTGGCGACCCAACTGTCACAACTTCCGTTGTCTGGACAAAGCGTGGGCACTACCAGGAGGAGCAGGGCACCCACGTTCAAGGTGATACAGGGCCAATTGAGTATCAGGTGTTTAAGTTTTGGATTCCTTTCCTGACGGGCTCAGATAGGCCAGTGATTACCGATAGGCTAATTGCTGACGGGTATGAGTATATGGTCACTGAGATTGAACAAGAATCACTTAAGCATCATCTCATCGTACGCGCTCATCGCGTAGAGGACTAATGGCACGGGCTACAATCGGCACAAGGGGCACGATTGCTGGGCTTGAGGCAATGATTCGCCAGCTTCAAGAGTTATCACGAGCAATCAGAAGCGACGCTTCGCTAGGCGCAATTGAGGCGATGAGGGATATTGCCTTTTCCAAGATTGATGAGGCCGTATACGGCAGCAAGTATGGCGTGAGCCTTGCTGAAATTTTTAGCAGGACTCGTCCAAAAACAAATTCTGGATATACGTCTAGGGCAAAAAATTCTGGTACGCCAGTTGACACTGGCCGCCTTCAGAATGCCCTTGTCGTTCCAGATGCCCCGTACGGGATATATAGACGAAATAAGGGGGCAAGGGCACACTTCAGCGTTACGTACGGAGCAGATCCAGTAGATCCAGAAAATGAAAACGAACGCTACTTTCCAAAGGTTGAGCGAAGATACAAGTTTTTTTCCGAAGGTCTAGATGAGTTTGAAAAACAAGAGACAATGAAAAACCTGAGCAATGATATTGCTCAGGTTTTCACGCGCGAGGTTAGAAACCGCCTAGCTAGGCGGCTACGCGGGCGCTAATCGCAGTTCAACACCTTTAAATCGTCCCAGCCCCTTTTACCGACCGTAAGGGTCAGCAGCCCGCCTGGCGACTCAATCCCAGTAATTTCAGTAAACCACTGTGATCCGCCATCAAGGGATGGCGCTTGGATGTGGGTCTTTGGGCCGTGGGTTGCTACCTGCAGTGAGTGGAAGTGCCCAGTCAGGAGCAGGCTGGCATCGCCAGCTGGTCGCTCGCCAAATGATTGGCCCTTCCACCAATTTGCAATCTTCCCTATTGGATTCTGGCCGCCTGATCGCGCTTGATGGCCGTGGGCAAGCCCAACGATAGTCCCGTGAACATCAAGGGTGACAGTGAGGTTAGTGCCAGCAATCAAGAACGATACGTGGCCGTACCTTTCTGGATTTGCCGCAAGAATCTCAGCAACCTGCTCAAAAATTGCAAGGTCATCGTTGTCGCCAAACGTTGTATACGCCTTGCCGTTTTTTCGGTTTTCTCCGTGATTGCCTGGCACGGCAGCAACGATCACTCGAGGGGCAAGCTTAGACCAACGCTCAAGCGCCTTGACCAGCAGCCTTCTCATAACCTTTACCTGATCTCGTCGGTCCAGATCAACTTGAAAGCCCTGCATCGCATAGTGTCCGTCGGTGCTCTCAATAAGGTCACCGAGCCCAACTACCACAAGGCGATCTAGGTTCCTACCAGACCTAACAAGTTCTTTCCACCTAGCCTCAACCAGGTCAATTCCGCGATTAAATCGCTCAACAACGGCAGCAGACCCGCCGCCTTCTCCCTTGCCGATCTGCGTATCAGAAATAGCAACAACAAGGGCCGTATCTCCAGTCTCGTCTTCTGAGTTTACTGAAACTGGTTTGTGCTTCTTGATTTCTTCAATCAGCTTTGAAACATCTGCATCTGGACGATTGCTTTTCGTCCTGATCTGGGCGCGGTAATAGTACATTCGCTGTACATTTCCTTCGCCGATGTTTGAATCCCATGTCCTAAACTGAATCGTATCGTCAGCAATTTCAAACTGATTCGGATCAAATCCCCACTCCATAAGAAGCGAGTCCCAATCTGGTCGCGGCTTGTTTTGCTGAACCGTGATTGATCCGGTCTTAGAATTCTCATCCCATGCAACGCCCGGCTCCCACCCTTCTGGGTGTTTTCGTTTTGGTCGCCGCGCCTCGTCTATGTCGGCCTGAACAGCCTTGAGTTTTTCAAATTCGTTCATGGGTGCACGCACGAACACTGCTTGCGCCTATGGCGGTTAACCGTCCACGGCTTTACTGATTGACCTTTGGTCTGTAGCCATGTAGAGATAGTGACAGCGTCAATGCTCAAATCTTTGCAAGCCTGTTCAAGCGCTTCGTTCTCATCTTTAGAGATTGCGGCTTTTACATTGGCTACCGTGCAAATGCCGCCTACTCGTTTGCCTGACTGTAACTTCTGGATTTCTCCCAGCAAGTTTGCTACCGAAGACATGACTCTCCTTCCCGCCGATGTATTTAGAACATCGGTACGAATAGAGCATACCACATAGCTGTGGAAAAGTCCCCCCTTGAGCGCTAGATATAGGGCAGCGGTATTGCTATTTTATAAGAACTAGCGCTATAGCAACAGCCGCGCCGATAATGGCAAGCAGGGCTGCCGAGTCTGGGACAAGCCACCTAAAGGCGTTTTTAGCCTGGGCTTCTGTTGCATCTTTTGCATTCATCTTGGATACAATTTCCCCAACGTCGTTAAGGATTTTGTCAACCTTCAGCTCAATGCTGCCGACTCGCGACGTAAGGTCTTCCATTTTGGCGTCCATGTGGCCCCTCCAATAGGCAAGAGGCGCGGCATCTTCAGCCGCGCTGAGATCTGCGGGTATCCGTGGGGTACTCATTGCGGAAACTTAACACATTTTAGGAGGATGTCTAGGGCAAGATGTTCTATGTAGACATTTTTAGCATTGAGATAAACATCCAATGGGGGTACATTGAGCATATGGTTGGTGTGTACGAGGCTATTTTTACCGCGCTGAGTGGTGACGCCACGCTCCAGACGTTGCTATCTGGCTCTGCGACGGATAAAAGGGTCTACCCCATCACCCACGTCGGTAGAGCGCAATCCCCGGCAATAAGGGTTGCCGTGATCAATGGCGCGAGC
>Ga0315909_10002909_pt1 | contig 21472 bp, 38 predicted proteins | sample LakEriMetagenome_11_FD_203527 | JGI IMG/M metagenome (GOLD analysis project Ga0315909, IMG submission 203527) | Freshwater fungal communities from buoy surface, Lake Erie, Ohio, United States - Buoy 2 MA125 | ecosystem: Environmental > Aquatic > Freshwater > Lake | place: USA: Lake Erie, Ohio... | reverse complement strand
GCTTGGGCTGCTGCTCGCTCAGTCACACCTACCGCATCAGACACCGTAGGAGTTCTCAATGAAATCGCTGGTATTACTGATCCTAAAAATTGGATTGATCTTTCTGGCGTATGTAACGTTATCGCTGGGACTACTGGACTACCTGCAGCGGCGGCTCTCCGAGGAGTCAACTCTTGAGCGCTAAGTACAACTTGGTCTGCGACCAGGCAACCACCTTCAACTTTCAGTTCCAGATCAAGAACGACAGCACACCCTGGAACTTGACGAACTACACAGCCACAATGACCGTCAGGCCATTCGTAGGCGCTACGACTACTACCGTCGTGGCTACCACCGCCAATGGGCGGATTGTCTTAGATGCCATCAATGGCAGGGCTACTGTCACTCTGAGCGATACCGTGACAGGCGCTATCGTTCCAGGTCGCTATGCCTATGACTTCGTGCTGGATTCAGGCACAGTCGTAACCCGCATCCTAGAGGGCAAGTTCATCGTGACGGGAGCAGTGACCAATCCGTGACCACTATCATCGTAATTGAGTCCATCACCCCACAAGTAGCGGTTGAGTTCAGCGCTGACCAAGGACCGCAAGGTACGCCTGGCAATACTGGTCCGATTGGTCCAACGGGTCCTACGGGCGCTACAGGCCCTGCAATCACCGGAGCCACCGGACCTACAGGACCTACTGGTTCTACAGGCTCTACGGGGCCTACAGGCCCTACAGGGGCCACTGGAGACACAGGCCCTACGGGAAGTACTGGCCCGACAGGAGCCACTGGCCCTACGGGTCCAACAGGAGATCACGGTCCTATCGGACCGACGGGTGCTACAGGAGATACCGGCCCCACTGGAGCGACGGGAGCGACAGGTGCAACTGGTCCTACTGGAGATACTGGTGCTACTGGCGCCACTGGGCCTACTGGCCCTACTGGTGCTACAGGGCCGACTGGACCGCAAGGACCAACAGGCGATACGGGACCTACTGGGCCAACAGGACCAACTGGAAACACTGGTCCAACAGGTCCGACAGGACCGACAGGCGCAGATAGCACGGTACCAGGACCAACTGGTCCAACTGGAGCAACAGGCCCTACAGGTCCGACTGGCCCTACGGGAGCAGACTCCACCGTTCCTGGGCCTACAGGACCGACAGGACCTACGGGACCAACTGGCGCTACTGGACCAACAGGTCCAACAGGTGACACGGGGCCTACAGGTCCTCAAGGACCGATAGGTCCGACGGGTCCTACAGGTGCAACAGGTGCAACCGGAGCAACGGGTGCTACTGGACCTACTGGCGCTACGGGTCCGACAGGACCAACTGGTGCTACGGGTCCTACGGGTCCTACGGGTGCAACGGGACCAACGGGTGCAACAGGGCCGACAGGTGCTGATGCTCCGCTTGAAATGATCATTATGCAGGCATACTAGGAAAGGCCACTTCATTGCCAACGTATACATCTAAGGCACTCTTCCGAGGAGCCGCAACTACAACACTGACGACGACGCTCTACACCGTACCGTCTGCGACAACGACAGTGGTCACCGATATTGTCGTGACCAACACTGCTGGCTCTGCTGGCACCTTTACGATGTCGCTTGCTGGCACACGCATCGCAGAGAATGTCACTGTTGCAGCGAACGATTCCACTGTCATCCAACTCAAGCAGGTCATTGCTGCGACTCAGACCATTGCAGGTGGCGCTTCGGCAACCACCATCAACTTTCATATCAGCGGGGTAGAAATATCCGCCTAATGAGTGGACATAGAACCTGTAAAGTTTGTGGAGAGATAAAGCCAAAAAATCAATTTGCTCCACAGGGATATCAATGCAGACAGTGCAGGACTAAAAGACAGCGGGCTTATTACGCAGCATTGCCTCCTAAAACTGCTGAAGAACGCAAGAAGGCTGTAGAGACAACAAGGCGCTGGAGAGAGCGCAACCTAGAAGTTGTAAGAGAAAAATCTAGGATAGCGCACATAAAAAGAAAGTTCGGATTATCTGCAGAGGAATACGACCGTATGCTTCAGGAGCAGAATGGCGTATGCGCAATATGCGGTATGAAGTGTAAGACAGGATTCAATCTAGCAGTAGACCATAATCACGATACGGGAAAGATTCGTGGCTTACTGTGCAAGAATTGTAATACGGCATTAGGACTACTAAAGGAGAACCCAGAGAATATGCTCAAAGCAATCGAGTATCTCAGGCAACACTCAGAAAGCGATAGGGTGTCCTAGTGTCAATCTTCAGGTTCTCCAACGCAGGCGGATTCGGTACATACCAGCGCTACAACGACTTCCTCGCTGGCAACCCGACGACGCCTGTCTATGTGGACAACGGAGCAATGTTTCCGTTGGGTGAGTTCACGCTTACTGCCACTCAATCATTTGTTGAGTTCACCAACATTCCTCAAACATATACACACCTTCAACTCCGTATGCTTACAAGAAGTTCTGAAGTTACATCCGGACAAGACTCACTCGCTTTTCGGTTGAATGGTGACAGTGGAACAAACTATGCTTGGCATTATCTGCAAGGTAATGGCGCAAGCGTTGCTGTCGGCGCAGGAACAAATTTCAACTGTGGCATCCTTGGAGCGCAATCTTCTTCTGGACACACGGCAGGTATGTTCTCTGCATTTGTCGCAGATTTCTTGGATTACAGGAATACCAACAAGTTCAAGACCGTAAGGTCTTTAGGCGGAAATGACACCAATGGAACTGGCACGGAACCAGGTCACATCAGATTCAGTTCTTCTTTATGGAGAAACACAAACGCTATTACATCCATAAGAATAGCCAGTGCTGGTGACTTTGCAAGAAGTCTTGTAGCAAACTGTCAATTCGCACTGTACGGGGTACTCTAAATGTCAACACTCACACCGATAAGCACCCAGACGCTTTCCGCTAACACTGCTTCTATTACCTTTAGTGGTATCCCACAAACTTACACCGACTTAGTTTTAGTAATGAATGGTGGTATGAATACCACGACAGGATTCGCTTTATCGGTAGAACTAAACGGAGATAGCAGTAACAGTTACTCCGCTACACATATTTTTGGAAATGGAAGTAGTGCTAGTTCTGGAAGATATACAAACAATCCGGCAATGTATTTGGGCGCTCCTGCTCTCAATAATCTAAACGGAAATTTTATATTACAGTTTGAAAACTACTCAAATGTAACGACGAACAAAACTGTTTTGGCTAGAACTAATGCCGCCGCTAATTCCGTTTGGGCATCAGTCGGCTTGTGGAGAAATACTGCGGCAATCACATCAATTAGGCTTTATCCTGAAACAGCAAGTTGGCTTTCAGGTTCCACCTTCACTCTCTACGGCATCGGCGCTGGCTCACCGAAGGCATTTGGTGGGGATGAAGTACGCACAGATGGAACCTACTGGTATCACACCTACCGATCCTCTGGCATCTTTGCACCAGTGGAAAACCTTACTGATGTCGATTTTCTTGTTGTCGCAGGTGGAGGTGGTGGAGGTCGTGGCGATGTCAATAACAACGGTGGTGGCGGTGGAGCAGGTGGTTATAGAACATCTGTTGGAGCATCAGGTGGTGGCGCGTCGGCGCAGTCAAAACTCTCACTCATCAATGGCACCAATTACGCAATAGTCGTTGGCGGTGGCGGTAGCGGTGCAGCATCTGACTACACACTAGGAACAAACGGAAGTGCTAGTTCCTTCTTTACTGTATCCACTACAGGAGGAGGCGGTGGTGGCGCTGTCAACGCATCGCCAACAGGTCAGGGTCGCGCTGGTGGTTCTGGTGGTGGTTCTGGTGATTTCAATAATGCTTATGCTGGCGGAGCAGGAACAGCGAACGAAGGGTTTGCCGGTGGTTCAGGAATAGGAGCACAAGGCAACTCCCGCAATATGGGCGGTGGTGGCGGTGCTGGTGCAGCAGGTTCCAGTTATGTCACACAAACAGGAGGCTCAGGTCTTACAAGCACCATCACAGGCACATCCGTAACTCGTGCAGTTGGTGGTAACGGATCAGATTCGGGCGGTGCTGGAACTGCGAACACTGGTAATGGTGGCAACGGTGGCAGGTCAACAGCAGGTGCAGGCGGTTCAGGAACTGTGATTGTGAGGTATGCAGTCTAATGGCACTCAATGGCACAATGGTTGCAATTCAGACCGTCACTGTGGGTAGTGGTGGTGCTGCGAATATAGAGTTCACCAATATCCCGCAGACCTATACCGACTTGCAGGTTGTATTCTCTATTAGAGGAACACAAGCACAAGTTTTTCAACAGTTGCAAATAACCTTCAATGGCTCAACTACAGGTTACAGTCAGAGAAATCTTTACGGCGATGGTTCAACAGCCGTTTCTAACTCTCTTTCTGGTAATCATTTTTTTGCTGACGGAGTAGGCGCAAATGCAACAGCCTCTACTTTTGGCAATGGGCAGTTATACATCCCCAACTATGCAGGGAGCAATAACAAAAGCGCATCATATGATGCTGTTACCGAAAACAATGCTACTACTGCGTTCACCCAGTTATACGCTTTTTTGTGGTCAAACACTGCAGCAATCACTTCTATTAGAATTGCGGCTGGAAGCGGAACACTCTCTCAACACTCCACAGCCACCTTGTATGGCATCTCCCGCACGACTGCCCAGATCAAGGCGACTGGTGGAATGGTGTATGACGATGCCAGTTATGTCTACCATCTCTTTACAACTAGCGGTACTTTTACGCCGTTGCAGAACCTATCCTGTGATTACCTCGTGGTAGCAGGTGGTGGCGGTGGTGGTGGATGGTACGGCGGTGGAGGCGGAGCAGGTGGACTTCGTTCCACCGTAGGAGCAACAGGCGGCGGAGGTTCTCTTGAATCTGCTCTATCTCTTACCGCAAGCACCGCTTATACCGTAACCGTCGGCGCTGGAGGAGCCTCACAAACTCAAGGGAGTAGTTCTGTGTTCAACACCATAACTTCTACTGGCGGAGGTCGTGGTGGAAGTTACGAGTCAAACTCTGGAGGTGGTAGCGGAGGTTCTGGCGGTGGCGCTGGCTCTGGCAACGGTTCTGGAGTTTGGCTAAATGCAGGAACTGGCACCGCCAATCAGGGATACAACGGCGGAGCAGGAAATGGTAGCAATAGTGGTTCTCCTGGCGGTGGTGGTGCTGGAGCAGCGGCTGCAAATGCCGCAAGCAGTCCAAATGGAACAGCCACCGATGGCGGCGTTGGCGTTTTGCTATCAACTTGGTCATCAGCAACTAGTACTGGCGCTAATAGCGGATATTATGCTGGCGGTGGTGGAGGTGGCTCTACTGTCGGAGGCGGGAACGGAGCATACGCTGGAGTTGGTGGACTCGGCGGTGGTGGTGCAGGTTCTTTGGTTGCAAATAGCGGAACCGGAGTCGCTGGTACGGCTAATACAGGCGGCGGCGGTGGTGGCTCTGGCTACAATGTTGCATCAGGCGGAGCGGGCGGTTCTGGAATCGTAATAGTTAGATATGCAAAGTAAAGGAACATAAATGGCGCACTTCGCAATGATAGATGAGAACAATGTAGTAACACAGGTGCTTGTTGTTCCTGATGAGCAAGAGCATCGAGGCGAGGATTTCCTCGCCAATGACCTCGGACTGGGTGGACGCTGGATTCAAACGAGCTACAACCACAACATCCGCAAGCAGTACGCAGGGATTGGCTACACCTTCGACGAAGCAGCAGATGTATTCGTAGCACCTCAGCCATTCCCATCGTGGACCAAGGATGAGAACCACGACTGGCAACCGCCTAAGCCAAGGCCTGAAGATGGCTTGATGTATTCCTGGAATGAAGAGACTCTTGATTGGGAGGCAGTAGTTTATGAGTGAGAACCTGACAAAGATCGTGGTGGATTGCGCCACCGGCAAGCAGACCATCCTGCCTTTGACCCCAGCCGAGATTGCCCAGCGTGACCAAGATGCGGCAGCCGCTGCTGAGGCACAGGCTTTGCGTGAGGCAGAGGAAGCAGCCAAGGCTGCAGCCAAGCAGTCTGCTCAAGAGAAGTTGAAGGCACTCGGCTTATCTGACACAGAAATCCTTGCTATCACAGGTATCTGATGGGACTCAACGATCTCTTTGAAAAGGTCGTAGTCATCAACTTAGACCGCAGGACTGACCGGCTTGCAGAGTTTGACGAGCAGGCTAAGTCGATAGGTCTAACCTATGAACGTCATTCAGCCTATGACGCAGAAGGAAAGACGGATGGACAGGGCTTTCCAATGCGAGGCATCGTAGCCTGCACACTGAGCCACCTAGAGGTGTTAGCCAAGGCAATAGATGATGGGGTTGAGAGCCTCTTTATCTTTGAAGATGATGCCAACTTCCAAGAGGGCTTCAATGAAAGACTTGAGAGGACTTGGAAAGAACTGCCCGATAATTGGGATGTGTTCTACGGTGGCCTTTGGCTCCACCAGTACAAGCCCTATTCAGAAAACCTAATAAGCCCCATAGACAGTTACTCGGCCCACGCCTACGGAATGAATCGCAAGGCGATGAAGTACATACACCAGCACGTTCAAGGCAAGACACATATTGACCTAGAACTATCAAAGATCAACGCGTTCCTAAACACCTACTGCGCCAAACCTGCGCTAGTATATCAACGCCCAGGATACTCAGACCTGGACAAAGTGTACAGGGATGTAAGGGACAAGTATGTATGAAGGTTGCCGTCTACACCATAGCCAAGAACGAAGAGCAGTTTGTCGAGCGTTGGTACAACTGTTCTAAAGAAGCAGACTACCACCTCATAGCAGATACTGGCTCAACCGACGATACGGTAGCCAGAGCCAAGGAACTTGGCATAGATGTCTACCAAATCAGCGTCATACCGTTTAGGTTTGATGACGCTCGTAACGCATCACTTGCTCTAGTCCCAGCAGATGCTGACTATTGCATCGCACTGGATATGGATGAAGTACTCCAGCCAGGATGGAGAGCAGAGTTAGAGCGGGCCTTCGAGGAAGGCACCGACAGACCGCAGTATAGGTTTATCACTGACTGGACCAAAGAGGGTGAGCCTGCCATCGAGTTCGATGGGTTCAGGATTCACAGGCGTCAAGGCGTCAGGTGGAAGTATCCCATCCACGAAGTCCCAATGACCTATGAAGGCGGGGATGTACGCAAGCGCTACAACTTTGAAGTCCACCACAGGCCAGATGTTACCAAGTCTCGCGGGCAGTATCTCGATCTGCTCCGCAGAGCAGTAGACGAAGAGCCAGATGCTAGGAACCTTTACTACCTAGGCAGAGAGTTGTACTTCCGCAAGGCCTACGAGGACTGCGCCAAGGTCATCAAGGAATATATCAAGGTCTCAAACTTCCCAGCAGAGAAGTCCTTTGCCCTACGGATGCTCGCTAAGTGCGAGCCAGAGAAGGCTGAGGAATGGCTAATGCAGGCCACAGAAGCCTGCCAGACGAGGGAAGCAACACTTGCCCTAGCGAATCACTACTACACGCAGAAGCAATGGAAAGAGTGTAATGCGGTAGCAAAGATTGCATTGACCAAGACCGAGAGGGTCACTGGCTTCCTATCGGAAGAGTGGGCCTGGGGTCATATGGCAGACGATCTGATAGCAGTCTCTGCGTGGCAGTTAGGTGACTGGAAAGAAGCCTATAAGCACGGTAAGAAAGCGGTAGAAACAAGTCCAGACGATGAGAGGCTAGTCAACAACCTAGCCTTTTACAAGGAGAAACTCAATGCCCACACTAAGCGAAATGATAGACGAGGTAAGAAGTAACCTTCAGGGTTACACCTTGCGTCAGGACCGCATCACCTATGTCGCCAACGCAGGCGGCCTTACTACCACCTCAGCATCCATCCAAGTCGGCTCGGCAGATAACCTCGCTAAAGGTGTCATCGAGATTGACGATGAACTTATCTGGATTGATTCCTTCAACAAGACCAACAATACGCTCAACGTCATCCCAGGATTTGGTCGTGGGTACCAAGGGACGACAGCGGCACCACACGCTCAGTATGCTCAAGTAACCTTGGCTCCAACGTTTCCACGTATCACCATCAAGAAGGCTATCAACGATACGATCAATGGACTCTACCCAAAGTTGTGGGGAGTAGCATCAACGACCTTTACCTACAACGCATCTCAGGTGACATATGCACTGCCAGATGATGTTGAGAATGTCCTTTATGTATCGTGGCAAACGACTGGCTCCAGCCAAGAGTGGCTACCAGTCAACCGTTGGCGAGCAGATGGAATGGCTAATATCGCTACGTTCAACAGCACCAACACCATCAACATCTACGAGAACATCCAGCCAGGTCGCACCGTGCAGGTCTACTACGCGGTTGAAGCCAATACCCTAGATAGCAGTACTGACGACTTCGCTGATGTATCAGGACTTCCAGAGTCATCCTATGACGTAGTAACGCTAGGCGCTGCCTACAAGTTGCTCTCCTACATTGATGCTGGTCGTATCAACCTATCTAGCGCAGAGGCTGACTTTGCTGACTCCAAGATTCCAAGCACCGCTGGTGCTGGCGCATCTCGCTACGTCTTTGCCCTGTTCCAACAGAGGCTCAATGACGAAGCACTCAAACTTTCCGACAAGTTCCCCATCCGTCTCCACTACACGAAATAAGGAAGGCCAATGACCCGTAAGTATTCATCTATCAGCGTCGAGACGACGCTGGCTTCTGGGATCAATACAACCCAGACTACTATGACGGTTCCTAGTTCGGCTGCTGCCACCTCCTTGCTTGGTGGACAGACACTGGCTGCTGGTAACGTCGATATCTTTACTGTGGTCATTGACCCAGATACCGTCAACGAGGAGATTGTATTCGTCACCGACGTCAGTGGTGACACCTTGACCATCTCTCGTGGTCAGGCTGGGACAGGAACTGCTGGCGTTTCTGGTATCGCCCATAGTGCCGGTGCCACAGTGCGTCACGTACTAACCTCGTCCGACCTTGACTTCTTCCGTAATGGCGTAGCCACTGCAGACGCCGCTATTGCTAAGTCAATAGTTGACGCTAAGGGTGATCTTATCTCAGCAACCGCTGCTGATACCCCAGCGCGTTTGGCTATTGGAACCAACGGACAGGTACTTACCGCTAACTCAGCAACCGCTACAGGCCTTGCTTGGACTACCATATCTAGCGCACCAAAGATTGGGCAAGTTGTTTCTGTTGCCACAGCAACAAGCACAAACACATCTTCTACAACATTTGTAGACGCTACCAACTTCACCGCGACAATAACACCGACGTTATCTACCAGCAAGGTTCTTGTCATATGCGAGTTCAACGCTTACATAGGTGGCCTTTTTGGAGCGAGCGCTGGTGGCGCCTTGACCTTTTCCTACTACCGATTTATGAGAGGGTCTACCAGCATCTATGAACCTGGATCGGTTGGTGTCTTTTCCTCTTCACTCGGAAGCAATGACGTAACCTTGGTAGAGGGAAGAGCAATGGTCTTCTTAGACTCGCCAGCCACCACATCTGCAACCACCTACAAACTGCAGGTAAGGGCTAACGGGTCGGCAATCACTTCCGGTGCGAGCAATGGCACTATTACTTTGATGGAGGTTCTCGTCTAATGAAACTAGCAAAGACACTGCAGGCTCTTCGACCTGGCAAAGAGTTTACCTACAACGACGAGGACCTATCAACAGTCCAGTGGAATGACCCATCTGTCGTTACTCCTACCCAAGCAGAGGTCGATGCAGAGATTGCTCGTCAAGAGCAGGAAGCATTGGACAAGAAGACAGAGGCTGAAGCAAAACTTGCAGCCCTTGGCCTGACGCCAGAAGATCTCAAAGCACTACTCTCCTAGTACCCGAAGGGTCTCATAGTGGTTTCGTTCGACATTACAGAGGGTATTCCCTACGCACTATCCAACCCATCATCTGCTGATACCTACCAACTTAGCACGGTTCAGTATGACGTGGCTGTTGCGGGACTACCGTTCTTCCTTGCTGCTAGTGATGATAGTCCCTACCGTCGTGTCACAGCACAGTACCGCAAGACCCAGATTGACCAGACCCGTGAGCCTGGTGAGCAGACGCTCACTGGCTGGTGGCTTAGGTCGCAGTCATCCTTTCACTTTGGACAAGGCATCAAGTACTTTGAGCCTATCCAAGACGAGTCGCTTCGCTTTCAGTATACCGAGAGCAAGGGTTGTAACGTCTGGGAGAAGGGCCAAGTAACCCTTATCAATGATGTTGATAGTGTCCACGTCACAACAGGGACTATCCGCGCCAACGAAAGGCCTAATCAATACCTTCGATCAGCAGCGTGGAGCAGGAATGGGAACGACTATGAAGGTGTCCTTATGCTTGACGAGTTTGACATCGACAAGATTTTCCCAGTTATTACGGCTACTATCACCAACAAGGCCCTGACCTCTAACGTAGCAACGCTAACAACCAGTGCTGCTCACGGGTTTGCGGTGGGCTTTGAGGTAGAAGTGTCAGGGGTAGATGCTACCTTCAACGGTACCTATACCATTACGGCTGTCACTAGTACCACATTCTCCTATGCCAAGACTGCTTCTAACGTCACATCAACCGCTGCAACCGGCACGGCAACCTCGGAACTAGAACACTTCGTAGACTATAACAGCGGTACTGACTACCCTGTTTACGCCTTCTGCGATGATGGCGTCTACGTCTACTGGATCACCAAGATTCTTGACTCTGGTGTTGACAAGACAGTGATGTACAAGAGGCTTATTGACTCCACTGCCGCTGCTGTCGAGATGTTCAAGACTTCAACCATAGTCGTCAACGACGCAGTAATGGAGTTTACCAAGGAACGTATCGTAGCCTGCATCAACAACAAGGTCTTTGAGATTGCTACCAACGCTACTGCTTTGCCATCGGCTGTCTATACCCATCCGGTAGATGACTTCACATATACCAGTATCACATCTAGCGGTGTTGCCATCTATGTCACCGGCTACTCAGGTGGGCAGTCCAATATCCAGAAGTTCACTCTGGCTTCTAATGGAACGATGCCATCTCTGACCAGCGCTATCACAGCCGCTGAAATGCCAAGCGGTGAGAAGATCTTTAGAATCTATTACTACCTTGGCTATATGCTTATCGGCACCTCAAAGGGTGTACGAGTGGCAGCCGTTTCTGATGATGGCTCTATTGCCTACGGCCCGCTCATCTTTGAAACAGAACAACCTGTCTATGACTTCGCAGCCAGAGACCGCTACGTCTGGTGTGCAACAGGTGTTGACGGCGAGGCGGGAACTACCCGCATCGACCTTGGCACCCAGATTGGGACGCTCATCTTCCCGTACGCCTGGGATACCTACGCCTCCGGTGTAACAGGTCGCCAGACCACAGCCTGTGCCTTTGTCAATGGGACCAACAGACTCTGCTTTACAACCAATAAGACCGCCAGCAATGGCTCTATCTATATGGAAACAGATGAAGAGAACAATGGCAGGCTGGTAGCAGAAGGCTACCTGCAGACTGGCTATGTCCGATACAACACTATCGAGGCAAAGATATTCAAGTTCCTGCAGGCTCGCTTTGATTCCAGCAATGGTGCCATTGATATTGAGTCAGTCTCATCTACTGGAGCCACCTTCAACATTGGTTCATTCAACAAGGGAACGGTAGTCCCAGAGGTATCTATTGCCTACCCATCAGCACCGCAGGAATACCTTGGCTTCAAGTTCATCATAGCCAGAGACCCTGACGATTCCAGCAAGGGTCCACTCTTCACGGGCTACCAACTCAAGTCCCTACCTGCTGTGCCTAGACAGCGTTTGATTCAACTTCCAGTCTTCTGCTATGACCACGAGAGCGACTCCCTTGGTGTGGAGATCGGCTACGAAGGTAGCGCCTATGACCGACTCATACAACTAGAGGCAGTAGAAAACCAAGGCGATACCATCAGAGTCCAGGACTTCCGCTCTGGCGAGGAGTTCTCGTGTGTGATAGAAGAGTTGGACTTCATCAATCAAACCCCATCAGATAAGCGATTCTCTGGCTACGGAGGAAAACTTATCATCACTGTCAGAACCATCTAGGAGCCGAACTATGACCCCTACGGATTGGGCGGGCCTCACCGTCTCTATCTTCACAATCATCGCAGGATTTGCGACCTTTGTTAGATGGATGGTGAAACACTATCTCAATGAACTCAAGCCCAATGGGGGTAACAGCATCAAGGATAAGGTCAACAAGTTGGAAGAGAAGGTTGACCTACTGACCGATCTAGTCAAGGAAGTACTGAGGAAATGAATGATTCCGTTAGCGAAGTTCCCGCAACCTGCTGCCGTCGCTCTGTTGCGACAGGCCAATGCTCTTGCTCCGAGAAGGAATCGGGCGAGCGATGGACTTCTACCTTCTGCTGCGCACGTCAAGCAGAGTCCGAATAGCGACCATAACTCAGGCTTCGCGGTAGACCTGACCCACGATCCCAAGAACGGGATTGACTGCAGGGTTATCTACTCAGAGTTGAAGAAGGATGATCGGGTCAAGTACCTGATATTCAATGGTCGTATCTGGTCAGAGCGCAATGGTGAGGATACCTACAACGGCAAGAACAAGCACGAGAAGCACCTGCACGTCTCCATCAAGGAGGACTGTGGCAAGGACACCCGTGACTGGTTCCCCTGGGTAGGTGGGCCTAAGAGGTGGAACAAGATCAAGTCGAAGTTTATACCAGTAAAGCGCAAGAAAAAGAACAGTCCAAAGGAGGACTAATGAAGGTAAACGAACAACTCAAGCAGGTCTCACTGACCTGGTTCCGAGCCGCTGCTGCTGCAGCGATTGCTCTGTTCCTAGCAGGAGAGACTGACCTCAAGACGCTTGGACTAGCAGCCCTGACAGGCTTCCTTGGACCAGCACTGAAGTACCTTGATCCATCCGCTCCAGAGTTTGGACGCAAGAAGAAGTAACGCTTTACTGCGAGGCAAACGGCCCTCATCACCGAAAGGTGGTGGGGGCCTCTTTTTTGTTTTCTAAACCTGTTTGTCTACTGGGCAGGGAACCGTGACGAGGTTGCCACAGGATGCACAGGTGGCATCAAGGAAATACCAGACGAGTTCATAGTCTTCGAAGCAGGCCATCACATTGAATACTTCACAGCCACACGAGCAGACGTGGACTGGACCAAGGTCTCGTAGGTCGGCGCCGTGAACGGGTGGTAGGCTGTCTTTGTTTTTCAGCAGCCGGAGTAGACGGAACCACATTGCTCGGCACGGCTCCTTCCTGTGGTCAGTCGCCTCTCGGCCTTACCGATCACGGCCTCGGCCCCGTCAGGGGCCGTACCGTTATTCGCTTCGCTCATATTATAGTGATCCCATTGGGAGTGTCGCTGGCGCGACACGCCGTAAGGTGGTGTAAATTATGTGCCTATGACCACATTGGTAGGGATACAGACAGCGACAGGTGTAGCGCTGGCTGCTGATAGCCAGATTACCGAAGATAATCTCCGCTCCATTGCATTGTCCACGCCCAAGATTGTAGCGGTGGGCAAGTATCTATTGGGTATCACGGGCGATACACGCCCTGGAGATATCTTGGCCTATAACTGGAGACCGCCTGCTCCAAAGTATGGTGATGATCCAGTGATCTTTATGGGCAGGAAGGTCATTCCTTCCATAGTCAACACTTTCAGGGAACATAACTACGACTACAACGAGGCACTCAAGGACAAGGACTCTGGGTTCGATTACCTATTGGCCTTCAACGGCAACCTCTTTCATATCGCCTGTGACCTATCGTTCTTCCAGTCTCAGTACGGAGCCTACGCGATTGGCTCCGGTGGGCAGTTCGCGCTGGGCTACCTCTACTCACAGGTCAAAGACAGAGCCATACCCTTCACGCGGGCTGAGCAAATAGCGAAACGCGCCATTGAAATCGCGTCGGTGCTTGACGTCAATACAAGCCTGCCCTTACAGTTGGTGGTACAGGAGAGGAATTGATATGGCAGGTTGGCACAGGGACCCATATACCGTCTACATCAATAGGTCGAGCCTACGTAACTTTGGTCTTGGTTTTGATAGATACCAAGAACTTGATGACTATGGCTACATCGTATTGGCTGACTCACTAGCCTTGAACTTTATATTCTTCAACATTACAATTACCCGATGGAGGGAAGACGCAGTATGGAAGACATCAAAACGTTCTTAGTGCAGGCACTGCACGACAAGGAGAACTCTAGGCCACGCAGTACTCAGGTCCAGATAGGACCGTCAGAGTTAGGCGGTTGCCGTCGTAGGGTTTGGTATCGGCTCAACAACCAGCCAGAGACCAACGAGCAAGAACTAAAACTTGCCGCTATTATGGGAACAGCGATTCACGGAGCGATTGAAGAGGCGCTTAGCAAGCGAGACGATTTGCTGATAGAGACCACCGTCGAGTATGGTGGGATGAAGGCACACGTCGATCTCTTCATACCTGAAACGGGCGACGTGGTTGACTGGAAGACAACTAAATATAGGAACCTCTCGTACTTTCCTAGCCAGCAACAACGCTGGCAGGTACAGGTCTATGGTTACTTGATTGAGAAGTCTGGCAAGGGGAAGGTCAGTCGAGTCAATCTTGTAGCCATACCTCGTGATGGTGATGAGCGTGACATCAAAGTCCACTCAGAAGCCTACGACGAGAAAGTAGCGTTAGAGGCTTTGTCGTGGTTAGAAGCCATCAAAGCCTCTGACGTTGCACCAGAACCAGAGCGTGATGAGTCTTACTGTAAGTTCTATTGCAAGTACTACGACGCCTCTGGGGAGATGGGATGCGTTGGTCTAAAAAAAGGACGTACAAAAACTGAACAACCACCCATAGATAATCCTGAAGTGGACCTACGAGCGCTTGAGTATCTTCAACTCGATAAGGAGATCACAAGGCTTGTGGCTAAGAAGGAAGCGCTCAGAGATGTATTCGCTGGGCTTACAGGTCTGACTCAATCGGGTATTGATATTCGATGGAGTACAGTACAAAATAATACCGTCGACAAGGAAGCAGTGGAGAAAGCACTAGGCTTCGTGCCGACAAAGCAAGGAAAGGAAAGCGCAAGGCTTTCAATCAAACTAATTACTGGAGGAATATAAAATGGCTGCACCCGATACAACGAAGTTCCAAGTGAACTTCAAGTTGGCTGATGGAACATTGGTCAACATCTATGCGCAGGACTCTGCTGAACTAGAGACCGCGCTGACTACGATTCAAGATACGGCGACTTTGATCCACAGTGTGAGTCAATCTTTGGGAAGCGCTCCGCAGACTGGGGGATATCGTCGTAGTTTCACACCAAAGCCCGCATCACCAGTGGGAGAACCAGCACCTACTGAATCACCAGCAGTAGTCGAAGGACAGTCACCGAGTTGTAAGCACGGCACAATGACCTTCCGCACTGGTACTTCTGCAAGAGGTCCTTGGAGAGGATGGATGTGCGCTGCACCAAAGGGTGCAAGCGACAAATGTCAAACAATCTGGGCGTAAACCGTGAGGGGGCCACGAGATTTCGAGGCCCCACTCTGCGCTCAATCTGACCCAGAAGCGTTCTTCCCTGAGAAGGGTCACACACCTACGCGGTCCGTCAAAGAGATTTGCTTCCGGTGTGAGCATCAAGTTGAGTGTGCTGAATGGGGCTTGAAGCACGAGAAGTTTGGGATATGGGGCGGTCTTACTGAGAATCAGCGTCGCATCATTCGCAGACAAAGGAATATAATTGTAGATTCTTTTCCAGTGGAGGTGTTCATTGCTAAAACTATCCCGCGCTTGGGGGACAGTAACAACCAAAGCAACGCCACTTCCTGAAGTCTGGAATGATCTTACGAGGTTTGACATCCGATTCCGTCGGGGTCAAGTGTGTATGGTTGCAGCCGCGCCTAACGCAGGTAAGTCTATGTTGGCCTTGGTCTACGCGATCAAGGCTGGCATACCCACCCTGTTCTTCTCGGCTGATACTGATACCTCTACCGTAATGCTACGCACTGCCGCTGCTATCTCTGGGCATACCCAGTTGACGGTGGAGCAGAACCTGCAACGGTCTGCCAATTACTATGACGAGGCTATGGCGAGCGCTGACCACATTCAGTGGGTCTTCGACTCATCACCAACGCTTGATGATATCGAGTTAGAAATCAAGGCGTACCTTGAACTCTACGGTGAGATGCCACAGTTGATCGTGATAGATAACCTAATGAACGTCGTTGCCGAGACGGACAATGAGTGGGCAGGCCTTCGGGCTATTATGGCTGAGTTCCACGATATGGCTCGCAAGACTGAGGCCTGTGTGATGGTCTTGCACCACGTCTCTGAGGCTACGGAGTATGGCTCACCTGAGTATCCACCACCACGCCGTGCTATTCACGGCAAGGTCTCTCAGTTGCCAGCCATTATCTGCACCTTGGGCTATGACCCACTGACCAATTCACTGCGGATATCTGCGGTAAAGAATCGCTTTGGGAAACACTCAGCAAATGCCAGCGAGTATGCCACTCTGTCGGTAAACTTTGCAGCGTGTCAGATCAGGTCAGTTACTAGCGACGAGGGCCGTATGTACTTCAGGGATGCGCAGTATGCAAATCGCCAACAGTAATCTCGTCATCATACCTACTAGAGGTAGGCCTGAGAACGCAGAGCGGGCCGTCAAGTATCTCAAGGAACACAGCAAAGTCTCTGACATTGTGCTGGGCCTTGATGAGGATGATGAGCATAACTATCCAAGGCTTGATGGTGTGATGTACGAGGTAGGTCCACGTGAATATATGATCGCTACGCTCAATAAGATAGCGATGAAGTATGTCGATGACTACCTCTTCTTCACATTCTTAGGTGACGACAATATCGTGACTACCGATGGCTGGGATGTGGCTATGTCTATCACTCTAGCCAAGCACGGATACGGCATCGCCTACGGTAACGATATGCTTCAAGAGGACAAGTTGCCCACATCTATAATGATTACTACCAACATCGTCAAGGCGCTTGGCTTTATGGCTCCGCCACAGCAGAAGCATCTCTACGCAGACAACTTCTGGCAGGCGTTAGGTAAAGGCTTAGGTTCCTACTACTACTTCCCAAGCGTGTACTGGGAACACCTGCACTTCTACAACAAGAAGGCCGAGAAGGACATCATCTATATCGAGGCTAACTCCAAGGAGCGCTACGAGAAGGATCGCAAGTCCTTTGAGAAGTATATGAAGAAGCACTATGTCAATGATGTGCTTAGGGTCAAGGAGGCGTTAGGTGTCAACCTACAACAAGACCAAGGGAACTAAGTTTGAGACGGATGTTATGAAGTATCTGCGCTCGCTAGGCCACTTCGTTGAGCGCCTCGCCAAGGCTGGGGCCAACGACGAGGGTGACTTGGTGTGCATCGTCGCAGGTCAGACCTATGTTCTGGAACTAAAGAACCGCAAGAAGATTGATCTGCCTGCCTTCTGGAGCGAAGCGCAGGTGGAAGCCGAGAACTATGCGAAGGCTCGTGGACTCGCCTCTAGCCCACCTGCCTTCGTCATAGTCAAACGTAGAAACGCACCTATCCAGAAAGCCTGGGTAGTTCAGTCACTAGAAAGTTGGATAGGTAATGCCGACACCAGAGGGTGAAATCACCACAACAGAAATATGGAGCCAACCAGAAGAGGAGAGTCAAGATGATCTGTCAACCGTGCCAGACAGCGGGGGATCTGAATCAACAGAAGAAGATCGAGGAAGCGAAGAATAAACACGGAGCCTGTTGGGGGTGCGAATGTCAACATCAGACTGGAACAGGGTGGTTCGTTCGAAAGGGCGAAAAGGTAAGTCTGCATCAAACGCAATCTCCATAGAAGTTATCGTTTCCCACTATGGCGGTGAGGTCAAGCAGGGCCGAGCCGCTAGTGTCAAGTGTTGTATCCACGATGACTCCAGACGGAGTGCGGTGATCAACACCTACGACAACCTGTACTTCTGCCACACCTGCGGTAGAGGTGGGTCAGCAATAGATGTGATTATGGAAAAAGAGGGGTTAGGGTATAAGGATGCAGTCAGCCGTGCTTACGAAATCATTACTGGAAACGGTGGTGAGGTACAGTCAAAGCCTCGACGAAGCAACCGTGGCGTATCTCGAAGGACGTGGTATATCTAAGGAAGTAGCCGAGCAGATGACGCTTGGCACAGTTGTTGACCCAGCAGAGGGCCATCAAGATTATGTGGGGTGGCTATCCATTCCCTACCTGACAGCGATGGGCCATTGCGTAGCGGTGAAGTTTCGTCGCATCGACGATGGCAAGCCGAAGTATGGTCAGCCGGTAGGACAGAAGGCACATCCCTACAATGTCTCAGATGTCCTCATCCAGTCACCTTTCGCAGTGATCTGTGAGGGTGAGTTAGATGCAGTGATTCTCTCGGCTATCGTGGGTATCCCAGCAGTGGGAATCCCAGGAGTGCAGGCGTGGAAGCCGCACTTTGCCAAGTTATTCACCGGCTATGAGGTTGTCTATGTTGTAGGCGACAACGATGTGAAAGAAGATGGAACAAACCCAGGAGCAGAGTTCGCTCGGCGTGTCCAATCCGAACTACCTAATGGGACTATAGTAACATTACCACCCAATACGGACATCAATGAATACTACCTGTCCAATGGGCCTGAAGAATTACGGAAACTATTTGGAGGAGCGAAGTGAGTGACAACCAAGCGGGAGTTACAGGAAGTGGCAGAATTGTTGATGGATACGGGAATGATTATAGTGTCGATGAACTACAAGGATGGAACAATAACAGTCCGTCCAATCCCCACAAAGGCATAGACGATGAGTTCATCAGAGACGTCTGGACTATTCTCGATGCAGCAGGAAATCTGCTCATCCGCAAGCATCACGATTACGGCCCGAAGAACATCGCTCACAGTCCAGGCGGACCACTCAACGGCCTCCGAGTGCGAATGTGGGACAAAACAGCGAGGATAAACAATCTTCTAGACAATGGAGTTCAACCTTCTAACGAGTCTTTGCGTGATAGTTTCATTGACCTACTCAACTACTGCGCTATAGCGATTATGGTATTGGATGACAAGTGGCCACAAGAGTAGGTGTAGATGGGCTTACGAAAGCCCAACGTTATTACCGAAGACATCGGGATAAAGTTCTAGCCAAGCACAAAGAACTGCGCCAGGAAAACCCTGAGAAGTTTAGAGGTTGGTCTAAGAGATACAGGGAAAACAATCCTGACTCTGAACGCGCTCGCCACTTGATGCGTGAGTATGGAATAACTGTTGAACAATATAATGCTATGGAAGTACAGCAAGGTGGAGTCTGTGCTATCTGTAAGCAACCTGAAACTCAAGAACGTAACGGAGTGAAGTACCGCCTAGCGGTTGACCACTGCCACAAGACAGGTAAAGTCAGAGGACTTCTATGTTTCAAATGTAACTCTGCTATGGGTTCTTTTGAGAAACGTGATGTACCATTAGCCAACGTAGAAAAATACTTGGAGGTATGGAAATGACAGACAAAGAGTCACCCAAGGCATCTGATGTAGGTCCAGATGGTGGCTGGCAACCTGTACTAACTGCAACGGATATAAAGTTTGCAGCAATTATGTTGCGCGAAGGATTTGTAAAATGACACAAGATAATTTTGATGAGTCCAAACACACAATGTGGGCTTTCGTTTGTTATTCTTGTGCGTCAAAAATAAATATGAACAAGACACAAGGAGAGCGACCAAAAGTGTACTGCTTGAACTGTCCATCGTTAGAGATGGGACCCAGTTAGTGGCTCGTATCAATAATCTACTTGATAGCCGAGTCTCTCCCAGTAACGAGTCGCTCCGAGACTCCTTCATAGATCTTCTCAACTACAGTGCCATAGCCATTATGGTCCTCGATAAAAAGTGGCCTGAGTTACCTAATGACTGAAACACATATAACTGCTGTTGCGTGTACAGAAGAGTTCATCTATGAAGATGGAAAGAAGATAACTGTTTCACATTACGGATGGAATTACATAGACCGAGAAGGAAAACTGATGCACCAATGTACCTGTAGTGATGGTGGCAAAGAAGTCAATGACTGAGATACATCCCATCCTCAAGGACCTCATCCCTAGCGTGGTACACACAGTCCACCGCAGGTTCTGGGCGTATATTGAACGAGCCGACTTGATGCAGGAAGCACACCTCTTCCTGACCTCTCGCGCTAGAGACTTCAACAAACAGATGGAAGAGCAAGACGAGCAGATACGCAAGCACAATGAGAGGCGTATCGGCTGGCAGATGCAACGCTCACTAGAGCGCTACGCTCGCAAGGAGAAAGCCAGCAAGTCTGGCTATGAGATACAAGACGAGTCCTATTATGACCGCATCACAGTCAGCCAACTCCTGCCCTATGTGATTGCTTCGGTAGTCAACGACACTGCCCTAGAGCAGGCACAGAATATGATCAACGATGGCAGACCACAGAAACCTTCTGCTCCTGCTGAGGGTGGCAACCTGCTCGCTATCTTGGTAGACATCAAGGCTAGTTATGTCAAGTTAGAGAAGGACGAGCAGGAGATACTGCGCTTTCGATACCACGAGAACTACACACTAGAGATGATTGCAACCTACCTTGGCTGTGCCATCTCCACTGCTGACCGGCGCATCCTCAATGCGCTCCGCAAGGTAGTTGCAAACCTCGGCGGTGAAAGTCCTTGGCAATGAAGGAGGCCGATCTCTTTGAGTACCTCAAGAAGAAACACTTTCCTGACCTATACAAGTCAGAGGGAATGTACGACAGTTTCGACTGCATCTCCGACGACAAGAAGTTCTACATCGAACTCAAGTGTCGTCACACACACTACCCAGACCTACTCATTGAGCAGTCCAAGTATGTCCGTCTTGTGGACGAGGCAGGTTTCCGAGTCCTTGACCCTTGGTATATCAACTCGACACCTAACGGAGTCTTTGCGTTTGACCTATCGCGTGTACCACAGCCGGCGTGGGAAGAGCGATGGATGCCTACTACCACAGAGTTTGCTAACACATCTAAGAAGATCAAACTCGTCGGCTTCCTCAATCTGAACTATGCGCTACCCCTATAAGTGTAATCAGTGCGGCATCGAGTTTGATGTCGAGCGCTCCATCCACGCTGAAGCGTCCTCTCCCTCCTGCCCAGAGTGCAAGGTAGAGATGTGGCGCGTATACACCACGCCCTCTATTCAGTTCCGAGGTTCTGGCTTCTATTCCACAGACAAGTAAGCCCCCGTCTTTCGACGAGGGCCTTCTTGCTAGGAGGGGCTGGAACGGAAGGGGCTACCAGCGTTCGCTAACACTATCACATATACCCCTGATGAGCCATTCAACGACAGGCACAGCGACGGCGTTTCCTAGCTGCTTATATCTATTGGTGTCGCTTTGGCTAATGGTCCAGCCATCAGGGAAACCTTGCAATCTTTCGCACTCTAGAGGCGTAAGTTTCCTCACCTCAGTTTTAGCCACCATTGGCGTATTCAATCCTCCTGTTCCCATATAAGCGGTCAATGTGCTGATGGTCCTTCCCTGC
>Ga0315909_10002905_pt1 | contig 21481 bp, 15 predicted proteins | sample LakEriMetagenome_11_FD_203527 | JGI IMG/M metagenome (GOLD analysis project Ga0315909, IMG submission 203527) | Freshwater fungal communities from buoy surface, Lake Erie, Ohio, United States - Buoy 2 MA125 | ecosystem: Environmental > Aquatic > Freshwater > Lake | place: USA: Lake Erie, Ohio... | reverse complement strand
CTCGCAAATTCATCGGTAAGGACTACACCCGTTAGCGTCACGTTACCGGCGTTGGCCACAGTGATGGTGTAATTGATGACATCACCAGCGCCATCGACCACGTCGACACTGGCTACTTTGGCAATCGTGAGTGCGGGTGCCTGAAGCACCCCAGTCACTGCAGCACTTTGCGCCAGCTCGGTTTGTTCCGTATCGACGGTTGCCAGATTGGTGATGTCGTCACCGGCATCCATCTCTGCTTGAGTCACGGTATGGCTTGCGTTATAGATCCAGCGCTCGCCGACATCGAGCTCGCCATCGCTGTCGGTATCGCTGATTGCCAAAAGGGTGGCACTCGCAAATTCATCGGTAAGGACTACACCCGTTAGCGTCACGTTACCGGCGTTGGCCACAGTGATGGTGTAATTGATGACATCACCAGCGCTATCGACTGAAGAGACGCTCGCTATTTTGTTAATGGAAAGACTGGGATCGGGAACATCAAGCACCCGAACTGAGAACTCCTCAAAACCGCCATCGGTACCAGATAAAGAGGCCTCAAAATATAGATATTCTGGATCAGAGCTGAAATAACTCTTAGGTACGAGTATAACGAGATCAGACTTACCACTACCCGTATTATCGTCAAAAAGGTGGATATTACGATTAATGGCCTCTGTATCTAGCGAGTACAATAAATTTGCCCCTGCATTCGATTGGGTGGCGCTGTTAGACCCATATATTTTTAAGCTATTAAGATCAATAAATGATTTTTGGCCACCATTAACCTCATTCACATCCAGACGAATTTCATAATATGCTACGCCACCAATTTCAACTATAGGGATTGAGGATGTGCTAATTGAGCTTGTCCGATTATCGGAAGAGGTAATCGTATTTCCTGTCCCATATGAACTGCCGGTATAAAAATTCGTGCCAAACTCAGAGCCAGTGTTCTGAATGGTTAGAAATGGATCAAAAATACCAGTGCCAGAAGACTGAGTTTGGAATGAATCATCGCGCCATGTATATAAAATCGTTCCATCAGACAGGGTTACTCCTGGTGCCTGGGGGAAAAAACCTGTTCCAGTATCAATACTCTGGGGGGGTGAAAATGTTTGATATAGATAAATTTCTTGATTGTCCATCATGTAGCTCCTCATAAATTGAAAAAAATCTTTTGCGCTACAGTGAATTCAGTATTTATTCAATCAATATAAATATATCCTCTTCGCTGTTACAAATAAGTGATAAGTTACTCAAGTCGATGGGGATTTAAAATTATTTATATGGATCCGTAAATTATGATTTTTTTAAAGTACTTAGAAATATTTTTAAAGTCATCATTCCTGAGTGTGCTACCCAGCTGATGATGATTTACAAAGGTCATTTGAGAGAAGATTTTTTTGAAACATCCCTGTTATCTGAGATTGGCACCTTCTATGCCAGTAATATATCTACATTTATTTGTTCGCCACTAGCAGGTGAAATTTGGTGTATTCCCTTTTTCAAGTGAATAGTCTTTGATTTAAGGTGCTCTTATAAATCAAATCGCACATCACATTCCACGACTCCTTTATACGATAATTTCTGACTTAAAATTTGAGAGTAATCAAATTTGATTTAGAAAAATTAACTGTGATTTTTTTAATTTAAATCAATACTTCTAGGTGAAAGGGAATCTCGGTAATCCGTAAATTTCCTCAAACTTGAGAGAAGGTATAAAGAGAGATTGTCATTGATTGGGCTGGTCAATATGATCCTGACCTATTCTCTTTAAATAGTGCGAATTTAAAATGGAGTCTGTTTCACAGGAAGGCAGGCATGAAGAACTGATTTACCGAAGAACAGATCATCGGGGTACTCGAGGAAGTAGCAACCGGCAGTAAGATCGCCAGCCTGTCGCTAGATCAAATCATGCTGGAGGATCTCCTCTCAAAAAAGCTCTGAAGCCTTCTCGCCGACGCCTGTTAATCGATGAATTACGTGATCGATACTGTGCGAGCCTGACGCAGACCTGCGCCTTGTTTAAGATGTCGCGCTTACTGTATCGATATCAATCGGTCAGGTAGGAAGCGTCCGCCTTGGTCATGCGGATCAAAGAAATCGCCAGCACGCGTGTGCATTACGTTTATCGCCGGGTCCATGTGATGTTAAAGCGAGAAGGCTGGCAAGATAACGTCAAACATGTCTATCGCCTTTTTCAGGAGCAAGGACTGTCGTTGCGAATGAAACGGCCCAAGCGCAACAAGTCGGCACGCTCTCGGCAGCCCAAGCACCTGGTGACCGCCATGAACCACATTGGGAGTATGGACTTTGTCGCCGATGCACCGTTTGATGGTCGCAAGTTACGGGCTTTAACAGTCGTCGATAATTACACGCGGGAGAGTCTTGCCGTTGATGGCGGGCAGAGTCTCAAAGGTGACAATGTTGTGGCACCCCTAAATTGGATTGCAGCAACGCGAGGATCGCCAGCGACAATCAAAGTCGATAATGGCAGTGAATTTATTTCGAGAGTGATGGATCGATGGGCGTATGAGCGCGGTGTCGAATTGGATTTCAGTCGGCCGGGTAAACCGACCGATAACGCGAAGATCGAAAGCTTCAACGGGCGACTCAGGCAAGAGCACTTAAACTTGCATTGGTTTCTACCGCTCGACGACGCCCGGACCAAAATCGAGGCGTGGCGACAGTACGATAATGCGGCGCGTCCCCACTCTGCATTCCAGTGCGAGAGCCCGGCGCACTTCGCGCGCCAGGCCTTGCAAAAGGCCTCTTCGGAGGCAAAACTGGCGTCAGAAATTTCTACCGAATGCCGCGACTAATTCGGGTACAGGGTCACCTTTATTTTTTGTTTATACATAGTCAAGTACTTATGCGACGTCATTTTCTCTCATCGTTTTTTTGCCTATTTGTGTGTATCCCGGCATTAGCCCAGGAGCGAAGAGTATCTTTGTTCTATGGACCAAGCCACAACTACTACTGCAGTGCAGAGCAGGAAATAATGTCAATGAATCGGGAGCAGTTAAATCGCCAGCGATCCCAGTCAGTGAGTAATCAGCAAAATATAGCAAGGTATCTCGAGTTGGAGCAAAAAAGACGCGCCGTGCTAGAACAGGAACTCGGCCGAATAAATAGGCAGTTTCCCTAACGGTGTAGCTGGTGGGGTAATTTCAGACCTTCGAGTTCGGGTTGAGTTTGGGTGAGTCTAGCTTGATCGAAACCGGGGCTTCCACCACCAGTGCCCATGACGGGTGTTTTTTTCGCCTTTTATCCCCCAAAGAGGTGTCAATCGATAGCCCTCTTTCGAGGAAAAATTCTGTACTCGAGCGGTGCTCTATCTTGCGGCGGCTGTGTGTATGCGCTGCAGATGTGCCTTTTGCAGGTAGGGTCGTGCGAGGGAAGAGGGCAGAACTCCTCGCCGCTGAACATACTGTGTAACATCGACGAACAGGCGCATGACAAACAAAAACAATACCAGGAGGTCTGCTCGACGGACTTCTCAGATGCCTGCGATCGCGCATCCAAGATCGGCCAGTGGTCCGGCCTTGGCGCCAGTCTGTATTGCATCAGCGGCATTAGCGTTGCCTTGCTGTGCACGCTCTGCGATACCAAACAAGATGGCCGACATTCGGAACAAATTGAACGCAAGATAGAAACGCCAGTCGGCAGGATCAATCGCATGACGACCAGTGAAGTACTGCCGCTGATAAGCAGCTTCCTCCGGTATGCCCAGCCGCTGCAGATCAAGACCCGCAATACCTCGCCAGAGCGTATGCGGTATGTGCCAACTCATGCAGTGATAGGCAAAATCTGCCATCGGATCACCGATGGTCGAGAGCTCCCAATCAAGCACGCCGATCACGCGCGGCTCGCTCGGATGAAAGATCAGGTTATCCAGACGGAAGTCGCCGTGAATCAGCGCTGCCGGCTGTGGTGAAGGCAAGTGCGCAGGCAACCACGCCATCAGCCGCATTGCACCCTCGGGCACCGGGAGCGTCGCAGCGCTTAGTTGGGAAGACCAGCGATTAATTTGGCGCGACAGATAATCTTCCCGCTTGCCATAGTCGCCAAGTCCGATCGCATCGATGTTCAGGCGGTGAAGCTCGGCGATGACGCGATTCATTTCGCGATAGATCGCAGCGCGCTCTGGAGTCAACATGCCTGGCAGGCTCTGATCCACGAATACTCGCCCATTCAGGTAAGACATCAGATAAAAAGGTGTACCGATGACGTGCTCATCATCGCACCAGGACAGCGCATCGGGCACAGGTACGGGCGTATCCTTTAATGCGCTGATGACGCGATATTCGCGATCAATCGCGTGCGCCGACTTCATTAACAATCCATCGGGTTTTTTGCGCAGCACGAATGCTTCTGCGCCAGCCGTCAGCAAAAAAGTCGGATTCGATTGACCGCCCGTCAGCGGTTTCACGTGCAATTCGGCATCGCCGATGAGTCCTTGCGCCCTGAGCCAGGTGCGCAGTTGTGCCTGTGTCGCTTGTTCCATCGGGGTTATAGTGAGCTGAGTAAATGGCCGTGATCAACGGTCACGCAAGAACCTGTCATGCCAGCGCCTGCCTCGGAGCACAACAGTAGCAGCGGGCCATCGAGATCATTGATGTCACCGAATCGGCGCGTGGGAATACGGCTGCGAAGCTTCTCTCCGGCCTCGCTTTTGAGAAACTCCTGGTTCAGGTCAGTCACGACATAGCCGGGCAACAGCGCATTGACACGGATCTGGTAACGCGCAAGCTCGAGCGCCATCACTTTAGTTGCCTGTATCACGGCTGCCTTGGAGATTGCATAGGGCGCGACGCCCGCTGCCACACGCTCGCCCAGTATCGATGCCACATTGACGACGACGCCCGGTTTCTCCGCAGAGCGAAGTCGACGTGCGGCTTCGGTGGCTACCAGCCAGCAGCCTTTCAGATTGGTATCGATGACGCTATCCCAGTCTTCCTCGGTCTGATCGAGTAACGCTCGTGTGACGGTGATGCCGGCGTTGTTGACCACGATGTCGCAGGTACCGATCTGCTCGAAGCCTGCCAGAACGCTGTCGCGCGAGCCAACATCCATGCTCACCGATGATGCCTTGCAACCCTGCGCTTGCAACGTCTTCTCAAGATCCGCTAGCTTGTCCGCGCGCCGTGCGGCGAGTACGACCTCGGCACCCGCTGCAGACAAGCGCTGCGCGAAATGCGCACCAAAGCCACTGGAGGCCCCCGTGATCAGCGCGCGCTTGCCATCAAGGCGGAAGCGCGAAAACAGCGCCATTGCTTCCATCACGCTTTCCCGCTCGCTATTTTTTTTGCCATGCTCCAGCGGTGTACTTCGCTGGGGCCATCGTAGATGCGGAAAGCCCGCATGTCAGTAAAGATGCGCATTACCGGCATATCGCCGGTGACGCCCATGCCGCCCATGATCTGCACGCTGCGGTCTGCTACGCGCCATTCAGCTTCGGAGCAGACGACCTTCGCGCGACTGGATTCGAATGCACACTTCTCGCCTTTGTCGAGCAGCCACGCGGTATGCAGAATATGCAGGCGTGCTGTCATCAGGTCCATATCATTGTCTGCGATCATAAAACCCACACCCTCGTGCTCGATCAGCGGCTTGCCGAATGCCTCACGCTTGCGGACATACTCGAGTGCGACTTCATGTGCGCGCCGCGCCTGACCGAGCCAGCGCATGCAATGCGTAAGCCGGGCCGGTGCAAGGCGCACCTGCGCATAGCGGAAGCCCTTGCCGATCTCGCCGAGTACATCCGTTGCCGGCACACGAAGATCGTTAAACTCAACCACGCCGTGTCCGCCGGAGAAGCAGCGGTCCATGGCATCCAGATTGCGCACCAGCTTGATCTCGGGACGATCCATGTCCGACAGGAACATGGTTGCGGTGCCGTCTTCCATGCGGGCCATGATGATCGCGTACGACGATCCTTCGGCGCCGGTGATCAGCCATTTGCGGCCATTGATCACATAGTGGTCGCCATCGAGCACTGCGGTCGTGTTGAGCATGCTCGGATCGGCGCCCGCGCCGGGCGAGGGTTCAGTCATGCAGAAGCAGGACCGACTATGACCTTCCACTTGCGGGCGAAGCCAGCGCGCTTTCTGCGCTGGCGTTGCCACTTCTTCCATCAAATGGATGTTGCCCTCATCCGGCGCATGAATGTTCATGGCCGTCGGGCCCAGCCAGGAATAACCCGCCTCTTCGAACACGACGGCTTTTTCGACATGGGTCAGCCCCAGTCCACCCAGCTCAGGCGATGCATGGGGCGTCAGCAGACCAGCGGCTCGTGCGCGGCTGACCAGCTCGGCACGCAGCTCAGGATGAGGTCCGTGACTGTCCTGACGCGGATCGTTCTCCAGCGGGATGACTTGTTCAGCGATGAATTGACGAGTGCGCTTCTGCAGCTCCTCGGCTCTGGGTGGCAGGGTGAAGTCCATAGGTTACTTGTCGAAAGAAGGGGAGGATTGGTTATTGGTGGATCATCTATCAGCTTCAACACGAGACTTATCGATTCACCACCGAAGCCGGCAGGCGCAACACGATCAGCGCGCCAGCCACCAGCAATGCAGCAAACAGATACAAACTGCTTGATGGACTGCCCGTCAGATCGGTCAGCCAGCCAACCAGCGACGTGCTTGCCATACCTGCGATGTTGCCCAACGAGTTCACCAGCGCGATACCTGCGGCGGCGGCGGCACCTGTCAAAAACGATGAAGGCAGGCTCCAGAAAGAAGCTTGGGCAGCAGACGCGCCAGCCGCTGCCAGTGTGAGCGCCATCATCGCAACGACGAGTCCATAGTCCGGCGTAGCGCACAACGCCAATCCTGCCGCCGTAAACAAGCAGGGAATCGCGGTATGCCAGCGGCGCTCGCGCTGACGATCAGCGCTGACATTGGTGAGTACCATCGCGACGATGGCCACGGAATACGGAATGGTGGTCAGCCAGCCGATATGCAGCGGGTCAGAGACGCCGAGCTGCTTGATCAGGGTCGGCATCCAAAAGCTGGAAATATAGATCGCGCTAGCGATGCAGAAGTACGCCAGGCCAAGAAGCCAGACGCGAGCGCTTTTCAATGCATCCATGACGTTCACATGTGCGTGCTGTTTCGCTTCATTTGAAATTTCGTCTTGAATTTCGCGCTTCTCTTCGTCGGTGAGCCATTTGGCATCTTCGACGCGGTTATCCAGGAACATCAGAATCGCAATACCCAGAAAAATGGAGGGTATTGTCTCGATGATGAATAACCACTGCCAGCCCGCCAGCCCTGCAGTGCCTCCGAAGTTATTCAGTATCCAGCCGGAGAGTGGGCCGCCAATGATGTTGGACATCGGTATCGCCGCCAGAAACAGCGCGATGATGCGTCCGCGCCAGGCAGAGGGGAACCAGTAGGTCAGGTACAGCAGTACGCCGGGGATGAATCCCGCCTCGGCGACGCCAAGCAGAAAACGCAAGATGTAGAACTGCGTCGGCGTCGTGACAAAAGCCATCGCAGCGCCGATCAAGCCCCAGCTGATCATGATGCGCGCAATCCATAATTTTGCGCCGACTTTATGCATCAGGATATTGCTGGGAACTTCGAAGATCACGTAACCCAGAAAAAAAATACCCGCACCCAAACCGTAGACGGTATTACTGAATGAGAGATCGTTGAGCATCTGCAGCTTGGCGAAACCGACATTGACCCGATCCAGGTAAGCGGCCAGGTAACACAAGCACAGGAAGGGGACGAGTCGCCATGCGACTTTTTTGTACAGTTGGCCATTGGTGTCGGTGACCACTCCCGATACGATGCTGCTCGCTGCCATGAATTCTTCTCCTGATACGCAATACGGACGTCTGGTTTTTTATGTGCGCTCTTGACGCAGGCTTCTGAGATGCTTCACGGAAGCGATGACTCATAAAACTTACAACGGTTGTGGCTGAAAAAAATCACGCTGAGGATGTTCGTCAATAAAATCAAAGACTTTTGCGGCTTGGAAAATGGCGCCAAATTTTTGATTTGTCAGGATCCCGCTGCGTCGCACAGCTCAGGTCGCTCCCCGCAAAAGGTGAAGTCGTTCCGCATTGTCGAGAGGAATTTGTCCCAAAAAAAGCCAGCCTCGTGAGGCTGGCCCAAACCCAATGCGGAGATTCATCCGACAAAACTCAGCCGGAAAGCTAAGTTTTCATGAACTCTGAATTCAGAGTTCAGATTGCAGGATAATACGTTTGAATCGCGCCTGTCAAGATAAGAATGTTGTGGTCCGGCGCCTGGGAGCACTTGCCGGTGTTTTGCCGGATTTACCCGCAAATAGAGTGAAAATAACCAGATTTAAAGCACAAATAGCCACTGATCTAGGCGGCTGAGGTTTTGCCGGGAAAGGAACTCAGGCGGCGTCTTGGGAATCTTGCTGTTCCGCCATCCGCTGAATCATGAAATCAGCGGCTTCCTGAATGTGCTTGCGCGCGGTCTGCTCGGCGCGCACACCATCGCCACTGGCGACGAGCTTGAACATGGTCTCGTGCTCATCCCAGATGTCGCGTGGCTTGTCCGCCGACAGCAGCACCGAGCCCATGACCCGCTGGGTATTGACCCATTGGGTCTCCATGGCCGGTCCGATCAGGGGATTGTCTGCAAGCTCGTAAATGAAGGTGTGAAACGTCATGTCGGCGGCAATCATGTCGTTCACCGAACCCCTGAGCACGGCATCGCGTCCTGCTGCCAGCAATTGTTCGCCGCGCGCTCTTGCCTCGGGTGTGAAATGCTCGGCTGCCTTGCGGAAAGCAAGGCCTTCGATCACCGAGCGCATGTCGTACATCTGATGCACGAAGGTCGGGTCCATGGATGCGACTTGCAAGCCCCGGCCGGGCGCATCGCACAGCACGCCCTGATTTTTCAATAAGACCAGCGCCTGTTGTACCGGCTGTCGGGAGACGCCTAACTCCTGCGCGATCTGTTCCTGAATAATGCGCTCGCCGGGCCGAAGCTTACCCCCCGCGATCTCCGACAGAATAGCTTTGTGGACTTGCTCCACAAGTTTGGGCTGGGGTTCTAAGATTTTCATCGGTACCGATTTTTTGGTGTTCTCACGCATTCATGATTCAAGCAACCAAACGTCTATGATACGCGAATCAGGCGCCCGATCTCCATCGCTGCTCGGCCTCGTCCCATGCTGACAAGGGTTGCAGATCCGGCACCCACGCCAGACCCGATTTTGCGTCGGAGGATACCGCTTCTGGCGTCACCAGTACATCCAGCAACGCAGGACGATTGGCCATGGCACGCTCTATCGCGCCCTCCAGATCCTCGGCGCGCTCAACTCGTTCAGCATACAAACCGAAGGCTCTCGCCATCGCTGCATGGTCTGAAAACTGCAGCCGAGTTCCAACGACTTTACCGTGCGTTTCCTGCTGGTCACGTACTTCAATCGCCCACGAGCCATTGTTTGCAACCACGACCAGTACCGGTGCCTTGTGCCTTGCTGCCGTGTCCAGTTCCATCGCATTGAAACCGAACGCGCCATCACCGGTCGCGACCACGACTGTTTTGTCCGGACACGCCAAGCTGGCCGCCACACCGAAGGGTGTACCCACGCCAATGCAGCCAAGGGAGCCCGGATCAAGATAAGTGGAAGCGGGCAAACCGACACGCGCAAAACTAAGAAAATCGCCACCATCTGCGACGACCACAGCATCTTCAGGCAAGGCGTCGCGCAGTGCCGCCAGCACGCGGTTCGGGTGCATCAGGCCATCACTGCCCGGCGGGGTATCGCGCATGCTGTCAGCCAGTTTTTTCGAGCGTTCCAGGTGCTTAGTGCGCAAGCCAGCGGTCCACGACGAATCCACTGCAGGCGTACGGCTGCCGGCCACCTCGAGCATCGCTTGCAGAGCGAGCCTGCCTGTCGCGAGGATCTCGATCTCACCACGCCGGTTGTCTCGCAGTTCGGCGGCGCAATCCGCGATGCGGATGAACTTTGCGTCACCAAATACCGAAGGCGACCCATACGCCAGTTGGAAATCGAGGCGACGCCCGACGGTCAAGACCAGATCTGCCTGCTGCATGACCGTGCCGCGCATGGCGGCAACAACACTCGAATGACTTTCCGGCACCAGACCTTTGCTCTCCCCGGTGTCAAGATAGGCAGCGCCCACGCGCGACAATAGTTCGCATAATTCTTTGTCCGCACCCTTGGCGCCGCGACCAGAAATCACCAGCGGCCGCTTGGCCGACCACAGCAAATCCACGGCGGCGCGAATTGCATCATCAAGCGGGGGCATCTCGAGTGCAGCGCGCGGGTTGAATCGCTCCGGCATTTGCATCGCGGCGCAAACGCGCGCGCGACACACATCGACCGGAAAATCCAGATACGCAGGTCCCGGCTCGCCACCCTGTCCGAGCGCCCGCGAGACGGCTTCATCGATCTCTTGCAGTGAGAGGTCGGCATTGCGGACCGTGCGTGCATAGCGGGTGATGCTGCGGACCATATCGGTGTGCACAATGTCTTGCAGAGCGCCGCGATTTTCCTGAGCCATGGGTGGCAGCCCCGACAGCACCAGCACTGGCGCACGCGCCACGTGCGCATTCGCGATACCCGTGATCGCATTCGTCACGCCGGGTCCGGCAGTGACCAGTGCGACGCCCAGGCCACCGGTCAGGTCGGCTTCCGCATGTGCCATGTACACCGCTGCACGCTCGTCGCGCACGTCAATAATCTGAATACCCTCCGCATCCAGGCGCATCCAGATGGGCATGATGTGACCGCCGCACAAGCCATAGACGCGCTTGACACCCTGACTTTTCAGGTAACGGGCAATCAAGGCTGCGACGGATTGTTCGTGAATTGCGGGTGCGGACATAGGGCTAACTCCTGGTTAGGTAGCGGCGGCATAAGGTGGGGCAGGGTGGTGCGCAGGCATCCCAATGTCGGAGAGGCGGTGCTTTTCCTGATCTCCAAGAGCCGTTACTGAAATATTTTTTAGTTTCAACAACTGAAGTATACTATAATTGCACTCTGAATTCAGTATTCAAAGGTGAGCTTCCAACAACGTGCGGAAATTAGTTTCTATTTTGCAAAATGAGCCAATTCCTTACTCTCTCTGATGCCATCGCTACTCATGCCCGGTTGATGCCGAAAAAGCTCGGTGCACGTGATTCGCGCAGGTCGCTCAATTACGCCGAGTGGAATGATCGCGCGAGCCGACTTGCCGATAGTTTGCTGCGATCCGGATTGAAGTCCGGTGACCGGGTGGGTTTGCTCGCCTACAACTGCCTGGAATGGATGGAGATCTATGTTGCGCTGGCCAGAGCAGGGCTGGTCGCGGTACCCGTCAATTTCCGCCTGACCGGGCCCGAGATTGCCTACATTCTGAACAACGCCGAAGTCAGTGCGGTGATTGCTGGCGCAGAGTTCTGCGACACGCTGGATGCACAGAAAACAGAGCTGAAACTTTCGTCTGCAAGGTATTTCGTGCTGGGCGATGCGCCAACCGCCGGTTGGATAAGCTACGAAACGCTGATCAGTACCGGTGACCCCGCCCGAACCTTCAACGCTGTCGACCCGGAGAGCATGTGTGCACTGATGTACACCTCCGGCACGACCGGCAAACCCAAGGGCGCGATTCGCAATCATCAGGGCAGCTACTTGATTGCGCTGGCGACTGCTTTGGAGATGGGATTCAGCAAGGACGACACCGGCCTGCTTGTAATGCCAATGTGCCACGCGAATTCCTTGTACTTTGCAACGACCTTTATTCATCTGGGTGCGGCCTGCATTATTGATGATCGCAGAAGCTACGATCCCGAAGCCTTGCTCGCGACGCTCTCGCAAGAGAGGGTTACTTTTACCTCGCTGGTGCCGACGCATTACATCATGCTGCTGTCACTGCCCGAAGAGATCAAGAAAAAATACGATGTCAGTTCAGTAGGTCGGTTGCTCGTGTCTTCAGCGCCTGCACGCAGAGATACCAAACTGGCGATCCTGGATTACTTCACGAATGGCCGTCTGTATGAGCTGTATGGTTCGACCGAGGCGGGCTGGGTGACCCTGTTGCGTCCGAATGAGCAGCTCACCAAGCTTGGCTCAGTGGGGCGCGAGTGGTCAGGCAGCGGCAACATTCGTTTGCTCAATGAGAAGCGCGAAGAAGTGGCTGATGGTGAAGTCGGTGAATTATTTTCCCGCACGCCCTATGTATTTGACGGTTACTGGAAAAACCCCGAAAAAACCGCTGAAGCCTTCGATGGTGGTTGGTGCTCGGTCGGCGACATGGCGCGCCGAGACGAAGATGGCTACATCTGGCTGGTCGACCGCAAGAGCAACATGATCATCAGCGGCGGAGAAAACGTCTACCCGTCCGAAGTCGAAGGCGTGATTGGCGCACATCCTGCGGTGAAAGACGTCGCGGTGATCGGCATGCCGCACGAGAAATGGGGTGAGAGCGTGCATGCGGTTGTCGTGCTGCATGAAGGGATGCAGGCGAGCGAAGCCGAGATTCGCCAGTGGTGCCGCGAACGCATGGCCGGTTTCAAATGCCCGAGCCGGGTCAGCTTCATTGCTGATGAGGACATGCCGCGGACGGCCACCGGGAAAATTCTTCATCGCCATCTGAAAAATTATTTCTCGGACGAAGTAGGAAATTTGCAGACGGCCTGACGAGTGGAATGTCGCTCAATGTGCAGCAAAGTTCTCATGGCCACGCTGAACGACACCGCATTCGATGGCGAGCCAGCGTCACTGGTCGACGCGGCGTGCCAAAAAAATCAGGGACTTGCCGCAATGAATTCAGCTGTAAAAGGGTTCCGGTTTAATTTGGTCAGCACTTCGTTAGGAATCTGAGATATAAACCGTAAGTTATTGATTAATAAATACTTTTAATCAATAAACGAACGCAGCTTACTTGGGGGGTTTTTTGCTCCGACCACTTTACTAGGGCGCAAAAGTGCCGGTATACTCAACTGAATTCAGAATTCCGAATGCTGTTGTTCAAAAGAGAACAGCTCGAGACCAAGAGAAACAACGGACCCGACGTTTCGTCTACTTGTGAAACAGGAATGAGACTCATGAAAAATCTAGACCACTCTGACCATGCCGGTTGCGGGTGCGAGAAACTTGCAGGTGAAGTCGACGTCAATCGCCGGCGTGTGCTTAATACGGTTGCCACCAGTCTCGTGGCGCCCATTCCCTTCGTATCGTCCCAGGCTTTTGCACAGCCATCCAGCCTGCTTCTCGTCGATGCGGATGCTGAAGACAATTTCAAGCCACTGCGTCCGTCTGATCTTGCCGTTGCAAAACCCTTGCTGGTGTTTCCTTTCGATCCCAAGACCGGCGCACCCAAAAATGAATCGCGACTGAACAAGGTCGTGCTCGTTCGTTTACCTGAAGATCGGATGACGCCGGAGACACTGGCGCGCTCGGCATCGGGTGTCGTTGCCTACTCCAGCATTTGTACGCACCAGAGTTGCGATGTGAAAACCTGGATGTCGAAAGAAAGTGTGCTTGCGTGCTACTGCCACGCGTCTAAATTTAATTTGTTCGATGGAGCCAAAGTGGTCAGTGGTCCGGCTCCAAGCCCATTACCAGCGATTCCCCTGAAATTGGAGGGGGAGTTTTTGGCGATTGCAGCAACCCCGCAGAGGCAAGGGGAGTAAAAAGAGCTTCAAGCAAATTTTTCCTGGAGGAGACTACAGCATGACCCATAAATTAAAATTGTTGACCTTCGCCGTCATCAGTGCCACCACACTGATCGCGAACGCTGGTGCCCCTGGGCCCTACAGCCCAGTGACGGATGAGCGGCTGAAGAACCCTGAGCCAAAAAACTGGCTGATGTACCGTGGGAACTACGAGGGGTGGGGCTACAGCCCGCTCGACAAAATCAATAGCACCAATGTCAAGAAGCTGACTCTGGCATGGTCTGCCGCAACCGGCGTGACCGAGGGCCACCAGGCGCCACCGATCGTCAACAATGGCTACATGTACATCACCACCCCGAACGGGCAAGTGATTGCGTTCAATGCCATCACTGGTCAGGAAATCTGGCGCTACAAGAAAGACATTCCCGCCGACCTGCTGATGCTGCACAACACGAACCGTGGCGTTGCGCTCTATGGCGACAAGGTCTACGTTGCTACCGTTGATTCGCATCTGATCGCACTGGATGCCGTGAGTGGCAAAGTCGTCTGGGACAAGGTGGTGGGTGATGTAAAGGCGCTGTCGTATATCACGCTCGCACCGCTGGCCGCCAAAGGGAAGATTCTGGTCGGCTCCTCGGGCGGCGAGACGGGTATTCGCGGTTTCGTTGCAGCGTTTGATGCACTCAGCGGCAAGGAAGCCTGGCGCACTTACACGACGGCCGCTCCAGGAGAGCCCGGCGGCGACACGTGGCCTGCCAACACCCACCAGAATGGTGGCGCAAGCGTCTGGATTACCGGTACCTATGATTCAGCCAGCAATATCGCTTACTGGGGTACAGGCAACCCAGCACCTTGGCCAACCGAAGGCCGCCAGGGCGACAATCTGTACAGCACCTCGGTAGTTGCACTGGATGTCGATACCGGCAAAATCAAAGGCCACCATCAGTACCACCACAATGACGCTTGGGACTGGGATGAAGTGAGCGCGCCGATTTTGATGGATACCAAAATCAATGGGCGTAATGTCAAGGGCGCGGTGCACGCAGGCCGTAACGGTTATCTGTGGATGCTTGATCGCCAATCGAGTGGCAAGATCGACTTCGTCAATGCTGTTCCGTACGTCCACAACGACGTCTTCACATCGATCGACAAGAAGACGGGCCGCCCAAGCTACAGCAAAGAGCACACACCCGGTATGGGCAAGGCTGTGACGTTCTGCCCATCACTGTGGGGTGGTAAGGATTGGCCACCCGAGGCTTGGAACCCGAAGACCCGACTGTTCTACATCCCCGCCAACAACAATCTCTGCTCGGAGCTGCCGAAGGCTGATGAGATCACCTACAAGAAGGGCGATCTGTATATCGGTTACCCGATTGACGGCGTGTTAGGCAGTCTGCGTTACAAGGACGGCAAAAAGCCCAGCACCATCGGCGAACTGCAAGCTTGGGACCTGAACACCGGCAAAATGGCGTGGGTCCACAAGTTTGATCGTCCAATCTGGTCGCCTTTGCTGACGACGGGCGGCAATCTGCTGTTCACTGGCGGCACCAACGATCGCGTGTTCCGTGCATTCGACGCCACCACCGGCAAAGTGCTGTGGGAGCAGAACATGCCTTCGGGCGTGACTGCGGTACCGTCGTCCTATGAGGTCAATGGCGAGCAGTACATTGCGGTACAGGCTGGCTGGGGTATCGATGCACAGCGTATGCAGTCGGGTATCGATGCGCTGGACGGCTCAGTCACCAGCGTTCCACAAGGCGGTACGCTGATGGTATTCAAGCTGCAGAAGTAATACCTGACACAACTTGTGTTAACTTAAAAGCCCGTCAGCGATGACGGGCTTTTTTTGTGGGCTTCAAAGATCGGAGTTCGTATGCGTCGCACCATGCTAGAACGCCTTGCCTCTCGATATTGCAAGATCCCAGCAGTGATCCTGCTGGCTGGCTTTTGTAATCTTTCGTCGGCATTCGTCTTGTCGAACGGGGATCAAGTGGAGTGCCGATTCGCCTACGAAGGTAAAGAGGGCAAGGCCACCGAGATCTGGAACACCTACGATACGCCAGAAGGTCGCAATCCCGAGCTTGGCAGGGCGGGCGCTGTGATGCGCATGAGTGACGAGGGCCTGCCGACCATCATCATTGATGCCGAGGCGTACAGGCGAACCTCTAAAGGCGCACCGGCCATCTGGGACTTTGTGTATTTTCATGAGTGCGCGCACGCACAGCACCCGGAGCTGGGTGAAATCGAAGCCAACTGCTCAGCGTACCAAGAGATGGCAAAGCGCGGATTAATGAATTATCACCGACTCAAAGACCTTGAGGCCATGCATCTCGGCATCTTGAGCTTGCCGGAAGAATACGGTGGCTCAGGGGCGAAGTTCTGGCACTTAACCTTGCAGTGCGTCGAACGGCGTCGCCAATAATGCGCAGATTTGGCGCTTATCTCATCGCGCACACATAATCTAAAATGGCGCGCGCCGGCGTGTCCGGGTCGATATCAGTCCACCCCATGGTGCCTACGGTCGTTAAAGATATTTCGCCGGTTCCCATCGATCCGCGATGATAGGTTGCCGATTGCACTTGATAACGCGCCCCTTGGCAGTCATATTCCCGGTTAATACGAACCGATTTGTCGCCGTCTCGGTCCGCTCGTCGGTAGTCAATCATTTCAAGTACGACACGCCGGCTGTCGGCAATGCTGACAGTGGACGGGTCAACATAAAAAATGTTGCCGCGTTTGGCTTCGGCCATTTTTACCCACTCGGCGTGCGCAGGCAAGATAACGGTGAGGGTAAATAGCATCAGTATTTTTTTCATGCGAATTTCTCCTGCAATGTAGCTTCTTTTGTGCTGAAATCGTACACACACCCGTGTGCATCGAATTGAATTTTTTATCGTGTGAATTCGACATTTTGATTTAAGCGTTCACCTTTGAAAAAAGCCGAATAAATCCAATTTTTTGTAGCAAACCCGCTGCGCTGTACAAAGCAGAGTCCCAGAACACCAAGGGCTTCAGGTGCTTTTTTCAGCATCTGCTGAGACAGCTGTGCCCCCGAATTATAAACAGGATTTTTTATACAGCCGCCAGTTGCTGCCATCCATGACGGCCGTCTTTATGCAGCACCGGCTGCGTAAGTGGCCGGATAAGAATTCGATGCGGTCGAATTTGAGATAGGTGGCGACACATGATGGAATCGTGCCACCATGCATGATTCCATTCTAGAGGGAAAACATCGCACCGCTCTCGGCGTAATCAACGAATGCACTATTGCCTGCCTTGATGCCAGATAAGGTAATCAATCCGTCAGCGATGGTGTCAGCATTAAAATCAACAAACATCAATGCATTATTTCCAACGAACTGGATTGATACATTTTTTCCTTCTTTAAAATCTTTGTTTGCATCAGTTAATGCGGCAGCAAAAGAGGCTACCCTGAAATCTCGGACATGGCAGTTAATCGATTCCAGCCCCGCCAGATTTATCTGATCATTTTCTGATACCTTGAAATCTTTGATCTGATCAGAAAATTTTTGAGTAACAGAATTATCACCGGCCTCAAAAGAGAAGGTGTCGCGTCCTTTACCGCCGGCCATTGAATCTGTTCCCGCACCGCCGATCAAGGTATCTGCATCGAGTCCACCCATGAGCTGATCGTTACCTTCGCCGCCATCGAGGATGTCGTCTCCAGCCCCTGATTTCAAAGTGTCGTTTCCAGCGCCACCAAAAAATTTCTCAAACGAGTTCCAAGTTTCATTAATCGCGTTGGTTAATCTATCAAGGTTATTCCAGTTAGCGGGTGAGGTCTGTATCAGATTGTTTGATTGGTTTCCATTAATTTCGACGTAGATTGGCAGCTCGTTGTCCGTCAGGCGAGTATCATTGACGTAGTTCTCTACATTGGCGGGCATGTCAAAAGCTGGCCGTGACTTGGACGCGCTACCAATAATGGTGTCTGTGCCTTCATTGGGACTCTCGATGATGATAACCTTGCCACGCTCGCCAATGATCCATGAATCGAGGACGTAAATATCGTTACCAAGGCCACCATACAAATAATCGGTGTCATCGCCAAAAGAAATCAGCCATTGCTCATCAAAATTACTGTCTTCATAGTCTTTAAAGCCAAACAGCACATCGTTTCCAAGGCCTCCGTAGATGGTGTCACCGCCACCCGCGCCTTGAATCGTATCCTTGCCAGCGAGGCCATCGATCACCTCTGCTTCGTCTGTTCCAACCAAAGTCTCATTTTTAGGCGTGCCTTTTTTCATAAATCGCGTATTCCTAGTTGATGGTTAGTTGCGTATAAAAGGTGTTCTTGAGGGTAATCTGCATCCAATACAGACATCCATCACGCCGGAGTTGTACAAAGGAAGCTGATTAAAAAATTCAAAAGCTTTTGTGGCAAGGATATTCGCGCCAAACCCGGGAGTTTAACGGTCCCCGCATCGCAATGCTACGTTGGCTCATCATGAGGCACGGATTTATTCATCGTCACCTTAACCCCGCGTAACGTCACACGACGAATTGATATAGCATTCTATAACTAGGTCTTATTGCTTCCTTTTAGTTCACGGCTCTTGCGCTGTAGCGAGATTTCCATTTTATTAATTTTGCCCACCGTTGCAGCACGAGATAATAAACGCACGGCGATGAGTTCTTTCCTCTTTTAGCATTTGCGGTAAAAACACACTACATTTTGATATAGCCTGACATGCCACCTGATTTTGAACTTGAGCCGAATAACACCACGTCCGCAGCCACCGATATAGCCGCTGGCTCTACCGTGGTTGGTACTTTATCCTCTAAAAACGACGTTGACTGGTTTAAGTTTTTAGCCGGTAATGCAGGCTCAGTCACCATAAACTTTAAATCGCCAGCTCCAGCCGACCACTACGTCGGTTATTTTACAGTTGGGCTCTACGGCAGCAATGGCAATCTGTTGAAAAGCTTGAGTTTGGGCGCAGATGCTTTTCTTAACTTGGGTTCTATCCCGAGCGGTGGAACTTACTACGTTAAAGTCGAAGCGAATGCGTATTACAGTGCGGGTGAATACAATGTTTCTTTGAATTTCCAACCCGAAAACAATCCCACACCCGGTACGCCAAAATACAGTATCAACCACAAAGGTATGTCTGCGGGCAGCACCATTAATGAGGGTGAGATTGCCTACTTCAACGTCATTACCGCCAATATTGCGCCGGGTACCTCAGTCCCCTACAAAATAACTGGCAGGGGGCTCTCGTCTGCCGATATTGGAGCAAGCGCCTTTTCAAGCACCACACCAGGTGGCTATCAGAACCAGCCCTTTCTGGGGTACGTTACCCTGGACGGTAATGGAAAGGCAGTCATACCTGTGCCTATCGTTGCTGACAACCTGACAGAGGGCACTGAAGATTTGACGATCGCTGTAGGAGACGTTTCTGCGGGCATTTCAATCAACGATACCTCGATAGGAGGATCTACACCGCCATCATTAGCGCTTGCGAGCTACACCATTACGCCGAGCGCCAGCTCTATCAATGAAGGTGCCACCGCCAAATTTACGGTGGCGGCCTCTGGCATATCTGCGGGTACCAACGTTGCCTACACCATCACCGGCTTGAGTGCGGAAGATATTTTGGGTGGCGAGGTGAATGGACGAGTTACTTTCGATGATCTTGGAGTAGCTACGATCTCAATACCTATCGCTCCCGATAGCAAGACAGAGGGAGCCGAGTCCCTTACGGTGATGGTCGGTAGTGCCAGCTCAACCATCACTGTCAATGACACGTCCAAATCCGGCGCCGACTACTACATTTCGGCATCCGATGGGCTGGTTTTAGAGGGCAAAATAGCCACGTTTACCGTAAGCGCCGCGAATGCGGTGGTAGGCACAAAGCTCGCCTACACCCTCTCAGGTACCGGTATCAATGCCAGAGATATCGGCAACGGTAAGCTTTCCGGCAGCGTCTCGATAGGTGTGGACAGTACCGCTACCATCACCGTACCCATTGCCGCTGACAACACCACTGAGGGCGACGAAGAGCTGACCCTCACCATAACCGGCAAAGGCGTGTCCGAGACCATTACGATTGACGATACCTCCACTGCCGCACCAACCGTGGTGACCTACGATCTCTCGGCGGTCGAATCTTCCGTCAAAGAAGGCGAAGAGGCTGAATTCCTGATCGAGACCGATCCTTCACAGGCAGGTAAATCCTTCAAGTGGAGCGTCACCGGTGTCTCCACTGCCGACGTTGTGAGCAAGAAGCTCTCCGGCACTGTCATCATTGATGACGATGGCACGGCAACGATCACGATACCAACGGCCACCGATGCGCTCACCGAAGGTAACGAGACCTTGACACTCACGGTCAATGGTCAGAAGGCGAGTGTTGCGGTCTTGGACAACAACACGGTGACGATTGCCTCGGTGGTGCTCGAGAGTGATTCCCAAGGCGCCTCGGCGCTCTACAAGCTGAGTGATGGAACGATTGCAGTGGCTGAAGCCGGTTTGTCGGATGGGGATGCGCTCGAAGACTATGTGCCGCTCAAAGCCAGCGCGAGCAAGAACTACGTACTACCCAAGACGGTAGTGTCACTGATCACCTACCCCGACGGTGGCTACGGATTGCTTTCCAAGACAGGGGCAGTCTATAGCGAGCAGAAGTTCAGCGAAGAAGGCATCGCCAAGGGCAAGGCGATCAAGCTCTCCGGTAGTCAATTGCTCGCCAAGGAGGCCGAGATTAGAGTGGATCTCGATGGTGACGGGAATATCGGAGATGCGATCGTCGCTGTGCTGGACGAGGACGGTGATGCAACGCAAGAAGCGTCGGGCTTATTTCAGACGCTCTCAGGTAGTCTGGTGGTCGCCTCCACGGACTTGGGCGAAGGCGATCCGATAACGGATGGTCTGATGCTCATGGCCAGCAAGACCAAGGCCTTGACTCTCAAGGGGAATCAGACGGTTCTGGGTCTGGCGCAGAAGGAGAGCGGCAACTGGGAGATTCTGATCCAGTCGGGCAAAGCAATCAGTGCACAGACCTTTGATGCACAGACGGGCATTGCCAAGGGTAAGGCGACGACATTAAAGACCGCGCAGCTTGACGCCCGCGAGTATTACTACAACCTGGATCTCACGGGCGATGACGACATCAGTCTCGTTGGACAGGAGACGATGCCGGTGGGGTGGGCGAGCTGAAACCCGAGCGTAAGACAAAAGAAGTATCTGAAACAATTCTTCGTTTTAAACCAGAGCCTGTAAATAAAATTGTGTAAGTGCCGACGGCGAATTAACCTCTTGTAGGGGAAACCGTCATGCAAGGCACAACCATGGAACGCAGCAAATTACAGGCCCTAGCGGCCGAACTAGCCAAAGACATTAAAACTGAGGCTGATCTCAACGCCCTGTCCCGAGAACTGCTCAAACTAACGGTCGAGACTGCGCTTGGCGCTGAATTGACCGAGCATCTGGGCTACGAGAAGCACGGCGATAGCAAACTGGCAAAAGGTAATGCCCGCAACGGCGCCACGCCCAAACGCCTTAAAAGTCAGCATGGCGAGGTCGAGATTCTGAGTCCACGTGACCGGGACGGCTCGTTCGAGCCGCAGCTGCTGCGCAAGCATCAAACGCGGCTCACCCAAATGGACGATCAAATTCTCACCCTGTATGCCAAGGGTCTGAGTACGCGGGAAATCGTCGAGGCGTTCAAGGAAATGTACGATGCCGATGTCTCGGCCACGCTCATTTCCAAAGTCACCGACCGCGTGCTCGAGCAGATCACTGCTTGGCAATCGCGTTCCTTGGATGCGGTCTATCCGATTGTTTACCTGGATTGCATCGTCATTAAAATCCGCGACAATCTGCGGGTTGTGAATAAATCAATTTATCTGGCGCTGGGTGT
>Ga0315909_10002903_pt1 | contig 21484 bp, 43 predicted proteins | sample LakEriMetagenome_11_FD_203527 | JGI IMG/M metagenome (GOLD analysis project Ga0315909, IMG submission 203527) | Freshwater fungal communities from buoy surface, Lake Erie, Ohio, United States - Buoy 2 MA125 | ecosystem: Environmental > Aquatic > Freshwater > Lake | place: USA: Lake Erie, Ohio... | reverse complement strand
GCAAACACAGTACAGAGTCGGGTTAGTGGGAGGGCAGCATGATCAGACCCGAACCACAAATAGTTAAAGCACTTGCCGCAGTCGTCCGTCAACACCCAGAGTTGTTGAAGTGGCTTGAGGACTGGGAGATGCATGAGCTTCGACAATTACCCATCGCAATAAACAATACAGCACTGTTTCAGGGGCGGTGCCAAGTATTGGGTGAGCTTGCAAAGCTCGCCAAAGATGCCCCTGCGTTAGCGGCAAAGTCATTATAAAACTCGCCGTTTAATCACGCACACCGATAGGAGCGTTCAACATGGCACTTCCAGAGCAAATTCGTAAGCAGACCGAGGCTGTACAGGAGTTGTATAAGCAACTTAATGGCACCGACAACAACACAGGCGAGGGCACTGCTTCAGCCGATGGCACTGTCGCAGCTAATGAGTCTACAACTACCCCACCACAAGCCGACGATGTTACTGCGTCGAATAGTGCTACTCCGTCCCCAGATGATAACCAAAGAACTGGAGACGACAATGTGCCGGAAGATACCGTCTTGCAAAAATACAAGACGCTTCAAGGGATGTACAACGCAGAAGTACCAAGGCTACATCAGCAGAACCGTGACATGCAACAGCGCCTTCAGAATATGGAGCAGTTGATTGCATCGATGTCATCTACTCAGCAGGCAGCTTCTATTCCTGCACCGGTTACTGAACCATTAGTATCCGAAAAGGAAGTTGAGGAATACGGCGAATCAATTGATGTGATGCGCAAAGTTAGTCGGGAAGAATTAGTACCGATGGCTCAGCGACTTGCACGAATTGAGTCAATGTTGCAGCAACTTCAGACGAATGTAGTACCACAAGTTCAAGCGGTAGCACATCGTCAGCAGATGACAACGGAACAGAAGTTCTGGTCTGATTTAGTTACAGCCGTGCCTAATTGGCGCGATATCAACGATAACGATACGTTTCAAGCGTGGCTGTTAGACGCTGATCCGCTGACTGGTATTACTCGCCAAACATATCTTGAGGATGCGCAGCGTTCGCTGGATGCGCCGCGTGTGTCGAATTTCTTTCGGACTTGGCTTGAGACTACTGGACAAGCCGTTGGTCAATCCGCCGGTAACACGAATACTGCAGCCTCCGAATTGGAGAAGCAGGTCACTCCGGGTCGCTCACGCGGCGCTGGCTCACCTTCTTCAAGTACCAATAACGGAAAAATGTACTCGCCGCAAGACATTCAAAAATTTTTCAATGATGTCCGAGCCGGTAAGTACAAAGGTCGTGAGCAGGATCGTGCCCGAATTGAACGCGATATCTTCAGCGCACAGCGGGAGAATCGCATAATCGCTAATGCTTGATTAGAGGAGTTCTATCATGTCTTATCCAAATGTATCGGGTAAACCGAACTATAGTGGTAATTTTATTCCTGAGATTTGGTCGGGTAAACTGATCGAGAATTTTTACGACGCCACCGTGCTCGCAGCTATCTCGAACACCGACTACGAAGGCGAGATTCGTCAATATGGCGATACCGTCAATATCCGCACTACACCTGAAATCACTATCCGCGAATATGTCAAAGGTCAAACACTGACCGTTGAAAATCCTGATAAACCAAAAATCCAATTGTTGATCGACAAAGGCGAATACTTCGCTTGCGTAGAAGATGATGTGGACAAGGTTCAATCAGATATCGCTTTAATGGATACATGGTCTAAAGACGCTTCCGAGCGTATGAAGATCAAGATTGATCAGCGCGTTTTAACTGACATCCTGCCCGGTATTGTATCCACCAATAAAGGTGCTACAGCAGGTGAACAATCTGCGTCATTCAACTTGGGTACTTCAGGTGCACCTTTGACTGTTACTAAAGACGGTGCGTCGACAACTACTGCTGTTGTTGATCTGATCGTTGATATGGGTACTGTTCTGGATGAGGCTAACGCCCCTGAGTCGGATCGCTTCATTGTGATTCCAGCTAAGATGGCTAACCTGATCAAGAAATCAGAATTGAAAGATGCGTCGTTATCTGGTGATAGCATGTCGGTTCTGCGTAATGGTCGCTTGGGTATGATTGATCGTTTTACAATCTATGTCAGCCACAACCTGAACGTGTCGTCCGGTAAGTACAGCATCATTGCTGGTCACAAGATGGGCTTCACATTTGCTTCACAGATGACGAACATGGAAACTATCCGTTCTGAGTCCACCTTCGGTAACATCATCCGTGGTCTGCAAGTCTACGGCTACAAAGTTACTAAGGGCGAAGCACTGGCTCAAGCTGTTATCCAGTTCGCTTAATCGATAGGAGGAATTAATCATGGCTGCTTATACTGATACCCTTGGCTTTAACAAGGGCACTGCTGCGTTTCCCGCAGATGTTAACTCTGTATCAAAGTTCGAGGTTAAACTCGACTTTGCTGCGATTGTTGCTGCTCGTCTTGCTGCTGGTGCTACTGCACTGGCTGCAACCGACACACTACAAGTTATTAGTCTCCCTGCTAACTCTATCGTTCTGTCTGCTGGTATCAACGTGGTCACTGCTGAGACTACGAATACTACAGCTACGCTAGACGTCGGTTACACCGGCGGTTCGCCTGCGGCTGCTAACGCTTACGGTAACGATCTTGCTACTAATAGCACCGGTTTAAAGGCTGCTGACCTAGCTAATCCTACAGTTGTTGCGACTGCAGATACCATCGACATTTTGCTCAATACTGCGGTTCCAGCTAACGCTGTGATCAATGTCTGGGCGATTGTTGCAGACGCTAACTAATCAGGCGGGGGGTACGCCCCCCGTTTAAGGAGATTGATATGGGTCTTTATACTGGTATAGCACAAGATAATGTGACCATTAATGGTGGTCGTATTGCTGCTACTACGTTCTCTACCACGGCTCCGGTTATTAAAACGGCTGCTTTTACCGTAGCGCAGAACGAGAATAATCTTGTCTGCAACGGCTCTGCTTCGATCAGTGTCACACTTCCTGCCGCTGCGTCTTGGGCTGGTCGTGAGATAAGGATTAAAACTATTGCCGCTTACACGGTTGTGTCTGCTTCATCTAATGTAAAACCAATTGACTCCAATACTGCTGGTACTGCAATTCTTGCGGCTACTGCTGGTAAATGGGCGACATTGATTAGCGACGGCTCTAACTGGGTCGTGATGGCTGCAGGCTAATGGGACGGGGCTTCGGCCCCTCCTCCACGGAGATTATTATGGCTACTGTTTCACCTATAACTTCTGTTGTCGATGGTATCCCACGGGTTACATGGGCGGATATAGTTACTGGCGACACTATTACATCGTTACCAGTACCCGGGCGTAAACTAACACCCGCGAGTGTGCAGATCGGTGGCACGTTCGGCGGGGCTACAGTTAAATTACAAGTATCAAACGACAATACGACGTTCTATGATCTAAAAGATACAAGTGGTACAACAGTAAGCGCTACATCAGGCGCTATCTTTGAACTTTCTTCTTCGGCTGCATACTTTAAACCAAGCCTTACTAGTGGCTCGGCTAACGCGGTTGATATTACTCTGATTCTACGTGGTTGATAGGGATAGATAATGCCAACTAATCTGACAGGTAGCACAATTGCCACCACATACGACCAACTGCTACATGTAAACGATGGCCCTGAGGCTGCTGAGAAAGTCGTTTATAGCGGCACTGGCGTTGCTACAGCATTAAAAGTGGGTACTCTGTCTGTGTCGGTGGACAATATTAAAATCGATGGGAATACTATTTCATCGACTGATACAAACGGGAATATTGTCCTTGCACCCAATGGTACTGGGGAAGTTGTAACCGACAACCTTGCGATTAGTGGGAACACCATATCGTCAACAGACGTTAACGGTAATATTGTCCTCGCCCCAAATGGCACCGGCACGGTTAATATCGACAAGGCCAATATTACTGGCGGCGCAATCACTGGCGCAGTGTCATTTGCTGGGGGATCGTTTACTGGTATTACATTAATATCTGCTACTACTGTTACTGGTACGACGACTACCAATGGTGGCAACTTACGCCTGACTAGTAATACACTAAGCAGTACTGATACTAACGGAAATATCACTATCTCTCCAAACGGCACTGGTGAGATCATCATGACCAAGCCAATGGGCTATGGCGGTGCCAGCACTGGCGGTACAGTCACACAAGACACTAGTAAGTCTACAGGCGTTACGCTGAACAAGTTATGCGGTCAGATTACGATGCACAATGCCGCACTGTCGCAGGATACTTCTGTGTCGTTTGTACTGACAAACAGCTATATCGATACTACTGATGTACTCATTGTGAATATTGCGTCTGGCGGAACCGCCGGTGCCTACGCAACGCAAGTCGAACTTATTAACTCCGGCTCATGCCGTATATCGCTGTTCAACCATAGTAGCGGCAGCTTATCAGAGGCGCTTGTGTTGAACTTTGCTGTAATCAAAGCAGTCAACGCATAGGAGTAGTTATGGCTAAGACCCCAGCATGGCAACGCAAAGAAGGCAAAGACCCTAAAGGTGGTTTGAATGCAAAGGGTCGTGCGTCTTATAACAAGGCGACTGGCGGTAATCTAAAACCTCCGGCGCCGAATCCGAAAACCAAAGAAGATAAGGGACGGCGTAATTCGTTTTGCGCCCGGATGTCCGGGATGCCGGGACCTATGAAAGACGAAAAAGGACGCCCGACCCGTAAGGCGTTGGCGCTCAAAGCATGGAACTGCTGACCTGTACTCGTTGTAATAACGAGAAACCCGGAACTACTGAGTTCTTTCCGCCCCATAATAGGAAGCGTAATGGGTTGGATAGTTGGTGCCGAGTTTGTCGAGCTACTTACAGAAACGGTATAAACCGTGGTAGGTTTCGTAACGTAATCAGTGACGCAGTGCTACTGGATATAAAGGCGTCTGTGAAAGAATGCGTTATATGTGGGAGCAATGAGCCACTTGTAGTTGATCATGACCATGTAACTGGGCAGGTACGCGGAATGTTATGTAACCACTGTAACCGAGGGCTTGGGCATTTTAGGGATGACCCGCAGTTACTTGAGTTTGCTGCTCAGTATCTGTACGCGTCCTCAGATTCTCCAAAGTGGGATACGTACCTTAAATCAGTTCAGGAGTGCTGACATGGCTACATCTAAACCAAACAACGCAGCGCTTTGGAGCCGTGTAAAAGCAGAAGCCAAACGAAAGTTTGATGTCTACCCGTCTGCGTATGCAAATGCTTGGGCTGCTAAAGAGTATAAAAAACGCGGAGGTACTTGGTCTGGTGCTGACAACCGAGTAAAGAAAAATGGCTAAAGGCGGCTTAGGCAAATGGTTCGGTGAAAAATGGGTTGATGTTAAAACCGGACAAGAGTGTGGACGTTCTGGCGCGGAGAAATCTAAGCGCGGATACCCTGCTTGCCGCCCGCAAGAAGCCGCAAAGAAGTTAACTGCTGCAGATAAAAAGACTATTTCTACAAAGAAAACTGGGCCAACAAGGCAGTCATGGCCTGTAACCCCATCAGGGAAACGAAGGAGTAAATAACCATGGCAGTTTCAGCGAACTGGATTCAAGGTGCAATTAAAAAGCCCGGAGCTTTACGTAAAACGTTAGGTGTAAAGAAAGGTCAAACAATCCCGACGGAAAAGTTAGCTAAGGCTACAAAGATGCCGGGTAAAACTGGACAACGTGCGCGGCTAGCGCAAACACTAAAGAAACTAGGAAAATAACAATGAGCAAAATGTACATCCGTGTAAGAAAAGACGGTTTTATTTACGATTACAACGATATTCTTGCGCGTAATCCTGAGTGCGAAGTCGTATCTGAGGAGGTTGCATACCCAGAACGATTTGTTAACCCGAACGCTGTAGAAGAAGTTAAGGTAGCGCGTACACGACGAAAAGCTGCACTTGATCTAACAACTGCTGACATTCCTGAGCCACCAGTCTATACTCCGCCTGAGTTAGCGGCTGATGCATCTAGGGGACTACCTGAATGACACCGAACGAAGTCATTACTGAAGTACGACAGGTTGTACAAGATACGCGTGTAACCTTTCGTTATAGCGATAATACTTTATTGGGGTTTGTTAATACCACGATAAAGCGTATCGCTATTCTTCGTCCTGATTTATTCACAGTCATTGGTGATATTAGTGTTACTGCAAACTCAGTAGTTCAGAGTTGCCCCGCAGGTGCTATGCGTTTGATAGAAATATTCCAAGTAAAAAATGGTGACGCAATTACAGAAGTATCCCGAGAGATGTTAGATCAAACGTACCCCGAATGGCGTACAGAGTCTCCCGGAGTACCAGTTAATTACATGCGTCATGTGCGTAATCCTACGCAGTTCTTTTTAGTTCCTAGACCTATATCGAGCGTCATACTAGTTGGTGAATATGTAGCGTCTCCTACGACGTATACATTGAACGACACAATCTCTTTACCGAACGTGTATTTCCCAGTACTAGTTGATGGTGTTGTATTTATGGCAGAGTCAGTAGATAACGAACATGTTAATTCTGGTCGCGCTAAGTTGTATCAGGATTCATTCACTCAGTTGTTAGGTGTCGGTCTGCAGTCACGATCTGTGACTGACACAGAAGCAGGCGGGCTTGACCCGAATCAGGTGATCTGATGGCTACCCGTGACTTTTCTTCACTCGCTGTACGATTACAACCTGTCGTTCCGGGCTGTCCTCGACAGACGATTGTGCAGTATATACGCGATGCTGCTGTAAAAACATGTGAGCGCACTCTTGCATGGCGGTATCAAGTACCTAGATTTGATTTAACTGCGGGTACCTACATCTACAGTTATCGACAACCGTTTGATTCACAAGTACATGCTGTGTTTTCAGTGTCGTTAAATAACAACCCATTGGAAGTTCTAACGTTAGATCGTGCACTTGAGCTATACCCTGCGTGGGCAGATAAGTACACTGCGACAGGTGATATCGCGTTGTATGGTAGTCAGCCACGGTCAATAACTGAAGTCTCTCCTGATGCGTTTGCGGTGCTCCCATTACCAGATGCAGAGCGCACATACAATGTACGGATGTTTGTGGCATTAAAACCTACACGAACAGCATCTGGAATGGACGAAGTAATTTTTAATGATCTGGAAGATGTCATGATGCACGGTGCGCTACAACATCTACTAGCGCTACCTAAAACAAACTGGTCAGATAAAGAGTTGGCGACGTATCATGCTAAACAGTATCTTACTCAATTAGTTGAGCGTCGTGCCCGGGCTAATCTTGGAAATGCACGAGGCACTTTTGCGGTGCAGATGCAGCCGTTTGGAGTTTAATCATGGCGACCATTCGCTTAGTAAAAGACGATACTGGCCCACAATTACGGCTAACGTTTACTGATTCCCAAACTGGTGATCCGGTAGATTTGTCAGGTGGCACTGTTACGTTATATATGAGAGCGATTAATACAACGACTGTTTTAGTTACACGACAGGCGATTATCCAAGCACCGGCTAGTGCAGGTATTGTAATTATAGCGTGGCAGGTAGGCGACTTAGATTTAGCTGCTGGAGATTATGAAGGTGAGGTCGAGGTACTACTAAGTAGTGGCTTGCGCGAAACACAGTTTGATCTGTTGCAATTTACTGTGCGAGATGACTTCACATGAAACTGAAGATAAACGTCCCCTACATTAAGCTGCGAACTACTGCGCTGGCAAAGCGTATGGTCGTAGCTGTTGGGGAGTTTATCGCTGCAATTGTACGGTCAGATACTGCAGCCGCTACGGATTTATTTTCAAAGCGTCCAACAAAAGTTCGTAATGAAACAATTACAATAGGTGAAACAAGTATTCGCCTACCGCGAAAGAATATTAGCACCGGGGTAGCATTGTTTGAAGGCGGCGATCCCCCTTATTTCCTACAGGACTATGTTGTAGGTGCGCCCGAGAATCAGACCTATACGCTAGTCGGTGGGTTTAATAAACAAGTAACAAAGGTTCTAAACGAAATACCGACCGTAACTGAAGTAGTAGCTAAAACACTACCAGCAAAAAGTATTGCCGAAAATATCTATGCAACCGATGATGTTAATGGCGCAGCCGCTGGGGATGATCAGATTACGCAGTATTTTAAAGTACTAACTGAACCCACATATATAACTGATACAGCGGCAAAAAATTTAGCTAGAGTATTAATAGATATATGTAACACGACGAGTGCCGGGTCATTAAGTATCCAAGATTATACAGTCGATATGACTTATTTCTTGGAGGATTACGTTGGTACAGGGCGTAGCTGGTCATACGGTAGACGCTTAGTGGCTGAGGGTTCTTCGGTAAGTTCTTCGGGTGTACTCTTTATCCAAGATTATGCGGAGTCCACATATTTTCTCGAGGATTATGTAGGTATATCTCGATCTTTTACATAAAGGAATTATCATGAGTATTATGAATGAAAATTTATGGTTAGATGGTCAGTTGGACATTGTATTGTTCGATAAGAACGGCCTAGTCAAACACGCTGAGACTGTTGAGAACTTGGTTGTAAACGTCGGTTTGGCGTTTATTATCAGCCGTATGGTCGGCACATCTAAAGGTGTTATGAGCCACATGGCTGTTGGTTCTGGGAGCACGGCTGCTGCTGCTGGGGACACTGCTTTAGGTAGTCAACTAGGTAGTCGTAAAGCATTAGATAGCACAACTATTACCGGCTCGAATAATGAAAAAGTTCAGTACGTATGTACGTTTGGTTCTGGTGAAGGTACGGGGGCTATTACTGAGGCTGGTATCTTTAACGCATCGTCCAGTGGTGATATGCTCTGCCGCACTGTATTTGCAGTAGTCAATAAGGCTGCTGACGATACAATGGTGATCACTTGGACTGTTACTCTGTCTGCATCATAAGAGGTAAGTCATGACAACTATCGTTACTCGGGCCGGTAAAGGCTCACCGCTTACTAACAATGAAGTTGATACTAACTTCACCAACCTGAACACGGCTAAGGTTGAAGGCCCGGGCGCATCTGTTGATGGCGAACTTGTTCTGTTTGATAGTACTTCTGGAGCGCTAATAAAACGCGCTTCGATTACGGGTGTTGTCAAAGCATCTGGGGGTGTCGCTGCGGCTGCTGTTGCTGGCACAGATTACCTAGCGCCTCCTAGTGGGACTGCATTGTTGAAGGCTAATAGCGGCGGTGCTTTAGCAAATGCAACTGCTGGAACAGATTACTTAGCACCACCCTCTGGTACAGCGATTCTAAAAGCTAACTCAGGTGGCGCGTTAGCAAATGCCACTGCAGGTACAGACTATGTTGCACCGAGTGGTGCGTTAGGTACTCCAAGTTCAGGCACACTAACTAACTGTACGGTGGATGGCACTAACCCTATTGGCTACCGTGATTTACCGCCTGTAGGCACTAAGACAAGCTCTTACACGTTAGCTGTAGGTGATGTAGGTAAGTATGTACAAGTAGGTACAAGTGGCTCTATAACGATACCTGATGCGACATTTGCTGAAGGTGACGCTATCTCTATCTTCAACAATACAAGTGGCAACATTACGATTACCTGCACAATTACTACAGCTTATATTGCTGGTACTGATGCTGATAAAGCTACGGTAACTCTAGCTACTCGCGGTATTGCTACGGTGTTGTTCATTAGCGGAACGGTTTGTGCTATTACAGGAAACGTGTCATGAGTGGCATTATGAATATGCTGGTGGCTGCAAAGACTACCATTGCGGCTGCAATAGATGCTTATTTCAATAACACGACGTTACTGCTCAACACTAGCAGCACTAACGGAGCGCAGAACAATACGTTCTTAGACTCCAGCACTAACAACTTCACTATTACTAGAAATGGTAATACGACTCAGGGAACATTTACGCCGTTTAGCCAGACGGGGTGGAGTAACTTTTTTGATGGAAGTAGTAATTTACAAACGCCATCAACTTCCGCTTTTAATGTTGGAACTGGAAATTTTACTTTTGAAGCTTGGATATTTCCAACTGCTATAACAGCAAATACATTATTTTTTGTTGCTTATGGTGGTGGTGGTAGTAACGGAATTGGTATTGGATTCCAGTCAACTGGATTATGGGGAATCGTACAAGCTGGTATTGCATGGGGTTTAACTAGTTCAACATTACCAACAGTAAATCAATGGAATCATGTTGTTGCTTGCCGTGGAGGTACAGGAACTAATCAAACAGCATTATTTTTAAACGGAACAAGAATAGCTACTGGTACTTATTCAACCAACTTTTCTGCAACAAGCACATACGGTATTGGTTGGGATGGTTCAAATACTAAATTCTCAGGATACATGAGCAATTTAAGATTTAATACTACCGATGTTTATGGTTACACAAATAGTACAATTACTGTTCCAACGACTAATCTTAGTGCAATTACTGGTACTGCAATATTAACTTGTCAAAGTAATCGCTTCTTAGACAACAGCACTAACGCATTTTCACTCACAATTAACGGCACTCCATCCGTCCAAGCCTTCAGTCCATTTGCTCCTACTGCTGCATACAGCACTAGCGTAGTAGGTGGTAGTGGGTATTTTGATGGGACAAGTGATTATTTATCGTTAAGCAGCACATCGCTAAATCTTGGTGCAAACGACTTCACAATAGAAATGTGGGTTTACGCAACCACTACTGCGCGTGATTTTGTTATTGGTTCTATCAGAAACGCAGATGGTGTTGGGTCATGGATGATAATGTTTAATGATTCACAGCCAATACGTTTTTTCTGTCGATATAACGGTGGAACAGTTTTAGATTACCAAGTGGGTTCTGGTACTTTCCCTATCAATACGTGGACACATCTTGCTGTAACCAGAAGTGGCGCAAACCTTCGTATTTTCCAAAACGGAACGCAAGTAGGAACAACAAATACAACCCTTAGTACATTCTCAATTGATAACGCAATAACTAATTATTATGTTGCATCATCTAGTGACCCTTCAGAGTTTTACACTGGTTATTTATCAGGCACTAGACTTTTAGTTGGTACGGCTCTTTATACAACTACGTTTACGCCACCTACTGCGCCACCTACTGCAATCACCAACACAACATTATTACTCAACTATACCAACTCCGGCATCTTCGACTCTACTGCTAAGAATGTATTAGAGACTGTAGGCAATGCACAGGTAAGCACGACACAGGCGAAGTGGGGTACTACGTCGATGTACTTTGATGGAACTGGTGATTATTTAAGAGGCAATGCAAATCTTTCTAATTCTGTAGCATTTGGAAAAAGTGATTTTACTATTGAACTTTGGGTATATTGCACTAGCATATCTGCTGGTACAAGTGACACAATTATTGATGCAAGACCGGGGGCAAGTACAGGGGATAGCTTTTTATTTTATTTATGGGATGGTGGGAAAATTGCATGGTTTGTACCATCGTTGGGTAATTACATTGTAAATACCGGTGCTGTATCAGCAAACACATGGACTCATGTAGCTATTTGCCGTAGTGGGTCAACTTTACGATCATTTAAGGATGGTGTTTTGCAGCAATCTGGAACGGATAATGTAAATTACATGAACCCCGGTTCTCCATATCCATTTATAGGATCTGCTTATTTTAGCGGTGACTCTTTTAGGGGCTATATGGACGATTTAAGAATTAGTCGTTACGCTCGCTACACAGCTAACTTCACTCCACCAGCCGCAGCCTTCCCTCTCCAATAGGTGACTTATGCTCTACTCTAAAAACGGTTCTATACCTAAGCCTGAAACTGACGGCACAGATGGCTGGATTGAAGTGGCTGATGCTCCTGAATGTCCTGCTGGCAAAGAGGTAGTGTGGTGGTATCCACCGGGTTGGGTTATTCGTGATCCTAAGCCAGATGGCTATTGGTCGTGGAGTCAATCGCAAGAGCAATGGGTTGAGTACACGGTGCAGGAGATAACTCAGATTGATACGCTGGAATCAATGCAGGTAAATTCAATTACATCTGGTGACTTAACTGCTTTAACCAGTGCAGACTTAAACTCATTGTCATCTACTGACATTGGCGCTTTGTGATAGGGGATAGAGGTGGACGATTTGGAAGCTAGATTGAATACTCACGAAGAAGTATGCGCTGAAAGATACAACGGTATCTGGGCGCGTCTTAAAAAAATAGAGACTATCCTTATCGGTAGTGCTGGTGCAATCATTATGCTGCTTCTATCGCTTGTATTGAAGGGGTAAGAAATTGATCCTCTCACTTTACTTGCGTTAGCTAATGCTGCTGTAGCTGCAGTTAAGAAAGGCTGTCAGCTTTACAAAGACATTAAGAATGCGGCTGGGGATGTAAAGGAAGTGCTAGATGATTTAAAGGTTCAGTTCAATAAGATACCGAATCCTACTCCAGCACAGAAGATTCAGTACAACGAGGAAGTAGCAAGGGTTCAGGAGATTGCAAAGGCCGATCCTAATGATGTGTTCACTGATATTGGTAATCAGCTTGGTGCTTTATTAGATGCACAGGATCAGTTGGCAAAAGCATTACTGGCAGAGGAACTAGCAAACACTACTGTCTACAAAGGTCAGGAGTCATTAGGTCGCAGAGCATTACGCAAGATCATCATAGAGGCTAGGCTGGATTCAATGATGGCAGAGTTGCGTGAGATGATGGTTTATAGAGCACCCCAAGAATTGGGATCGCTTTGGGGTAAATATGAAAAGACAGTTGAGCGCATTAACAAGCAGCAAGAAGCAGCAAGAATCACAGAGTTAAAACTTCTACAGATTGCAGCACGTAAACGTAGACATATGATTAGAAGGTTCCGGGAAAATGTTATATGGTTTGGCGCGGTTCTGTTCGTGACGTTGTGGCTAATCAGCGTCCTGATCCTGATAAAGACGAGCAAGACAGCATCCCTTGGGTTTTATTGATATGCTTACTTGCAATGGTCTTAACGCTTGCTATAGCCTTGCCGCTGGTTGGGCTGGCAATCATGGACGCAAACAATGCAACCAATGCAGCCATAGTTGAGGTAGATAGAATGCGTAGGATACGCAAGTTAATGATGCGTGAACTAGAGGAAAAAAATGCTAACACTGAACCAGCTGAAGCAGCTCCTGCCAGGTAATAAGTATGTTGAGCATTGGCACCATGCATTGGAGCAGCTGCTACCTGAATACGAGATCAACACCAACAAGCGCATTGCATCATTCATTGCTCAGTGTGCGCATGAGTCTGGCAACTTCACTACATTAAAAGAAAACCTAAACTACAAGCCAGCAACCCTAAGAAAACTTTTTGCTAAGTATTTTGAAACAGATGAAATTGCTCAAGCGTATTGTGCCAAGCCTAATAAACAAGCTGCCATTGCAAATCGTATTTATAGTGGTCGTATGGGTAATGGTGATGAAGCTAGTGGCGATGCTGCTCGTTGGATTGGCCGAGGTCTTATCCAGTTAACTGGTCGTGCAAACTATCAAGAATTTGCAGACAGCATTGAAGTTGATGGCCGGCCATTAAAGATTGATGAGGTGCCAGAATACCTGGAGACATTCGAGGGGGCAACTCAGAGTGCTTGCTGGTACTGGGAGAGTCGGGGCTTAAATAAATTCGCGGATATTGATGACATCCTCGGTATGACGAAGCGAATAAATGGGGGAACCATAGGGCTTAACGACCGCATCAAACATTACAAACATGCGCTGGCTGTGATGCAAGGTGGGCATTGATGAAATCATTTTTCTTTATAGCGATTGCGGTTATGACCATTGCATCCTGCGAAGATACGTTTAGGTATCCATGCCAGGACAATAAGAACTGGAACAAACCTGAATGCCAGCGGCCAACCTGCGCTGTGACTGGTACTTGCCCCGATCAATTGGTGCCGGCTGCAGACTTCAAGCCAGAGGAACAAAAATAAAATTGAATTCAGATTTGATTGACTCATACATCAAGTTAATTATTGGAGCCACATTTTGCTTGGTGCTATTGATGATGAGCAGCCTGGCTATGTATTCGGTGGTGTTTGTCCAGCAACCGATGACCGGCATTGCGCCAGCTGACAAGCAGTTCTTTATGCTGCTGTCGGATATGAGTAAATATATTTTGGGTGCGTTGGCTACACTCTTGGCCATCAAGGGCAAAGATGGTGTGGCCAAGCTGATCGACCCACCACCTGGTGTATCTAAAGCCAGTGACTGGACTGACCCACCACCCAAGGCACCAGCTCAACGCACTGAGCCCACGCTTGAGCCGGTATCAACAGCTGCACCAATAATCACAGGCTTTAATGGTAAGCCTGCCCCACCACCAGCAGCACAACCGGAGATCTAACATGCGATTTAATGCCAGTATACTTGTACTATTAGCTGCATTTAGTGCCAATAGCTATGCAGGTGGGGAACTAAAAAAAGTTTGCCATGACGAGAAAGGCAAGCAGGTTTGCAAAACAGTAAAGGTGCATAAGAAGCTAGAGGGCAGCACCAAAGTACCACCAAAATGAATCCTTACTTTATTGTTGGTGCTGTGCTTGCTGTGGCCATTGCTGGTGGTGCTGGCTATGTTAAGGGCGCATCGCATGGTCGCGCTGAAGTGCAGTCAGCCTGGGATAAAGAGAGAATCAAACTGGCAGAAGAACATGCCAAGGCAATCACAGCTGCGCGTGAGAAAGAACAGCTGCTGCAATCTAATGCTGATCAATTAAGAGAGGAAGCCAATGCAAAGAATCAAGAGCTTGGTGCTCGTGTTGCCAGTATTGCTGACAGCTTGCGCAAGCGCCCCGACCGCGCCACCCAGGCAGGTTCCGTGTCCGGTGCCGCCGGCTCTGCCTGCCCCGCCTGCATCTGTACTGCAAGAGAACTTGCTAGAGAAGATGCAGAAGCTCTTATTGCCATAGGTAAGCAGGCAGAAGAGCTCCGCATCGCATTGAATCAATGTGTTACTCAGTACCAGTCTCTGCGTCAGTAGCATCCTTTAGCTGTGCTCCGAGAGCTCGTATGCGTCTGCCATACATGCTAACGATTTCAGACTTCTTACCCAGGTCAACCTTCTGGATAATTGATTCGTTAAGATCTCTAAATTTTTTGAGCACTGACATGCGCTGGCGTGGTGGTACCTTACCTGCTCTGGCTGTCTTATCCATGAGCTCAATAAACTGGTCAGCCCATGCATTAAGGTCTTGGTGAGTGGCGTGTACTTTTGGCGGCTCATCATCCTTGCCAGGCGTAAGCAATGGGATGCCGTCGACAGGCGCTGTGGCCAGCTCTGGTGGCTCTTCTGGCGCATCATCCAAGTCAGGTACATACTCATCTACCAGGATGGGTTCAAGATCCTCTGGAACTTCTGGTGCTGGTGGTGGCGTTGTTGCTGCAGGTGGTGCAATCATATCCAATGGGTTTGCAGGCACCGGCGTTACATCTTTAATTGGCCGTGGTGCAGTATCCTCTGGATAATCTTGGGCTTCTTCTGCGCTGATCAAGCCTTTCAGCACATCAGGAAAAGCATCACGCAAGGCAAAGCCACGCGCACGCATCTGCAACATCCGTTTAGGGTAAGCCTGCCAAGGGCCTTGCTTGCCCCATAACCCAGCTCGCTTTGCATCCTCAACGCTAAAGGTAGCAGTGACAGGCTTGCGTCCTTTCCGGTGTGCTATGCAAACTGCAACAGGGTTGACCGTACCTTCATTGTCGATGCGCTCTTCGATCCCTTCGCACACTGGACTAGCTTGTACCAGGGCAGCCATAGCATCACCGTAGACGCTAGGCTTGCCATTGATTACAGCAATGTTCTGCAGTGCCTGCATAGGTGCCAGACCCAGCTCATAACCCCATTGAACACATACCATGATGTCTTGTGGCTTGCCCTGGTAAGCCTTTGGCACCATGCTGGATTCGGAAAGCATTCTTGAAAACTCAATTGCTTCACCCATAGTGGCTGGGGCAAAGCCTTTAGTTGTAGTGAGCTGCATTGTTTTTCTCCAGTTCATCTTTAATTGTTATGAGCACCAAGGTAACAATGGACTCAACTATTTCGCAGGCCTCTTCTCTGTGTAACTTCGGCACGTTGCCTAGCAGACTGTTGACTGCCCTATCGTGCGCTGTTTCAAGCTCGTTTAAATCAATCATTTTTTAAACTCCTTTATTGCAAGGGTTGATTGTCTGATGCTGTAGGCATCTTTGGCTTTTACAATTTTCTGTGCTTGTGCTGCGTAGTTACGCATTGGCCAGCTAATCTCGTACTTGCCTGCGATTCCCTTTGGCGCTGTCTTTAACATTGTCTTAAGATCTTTTTCAGCATCGGCTCTGTCTTTCTCAGCTGCAGTAATCCTGCTTTTGGCATCAACAATTTTATCTGCCAGTAATTCAGCCTCAACATCTAAGACAATTGATTCACCAGCTGCACTTGGATACATCCGGTCTGCATCATCGCTGGTTGCCGGTGGGTAGAAGTCAACAGCTCCGGTGGCTTTGTACTTTTCCAGCTTGTCTTGGAAATCAAGCACTGCCTGTTTAATTGTGGCCAAGGTTTGCTGGTGTGGCTCAAACAAAAATATACGCAGCTCAGTGCCGCGATAAAGCACAGACACTGCGCCCCACTTAGCCTGCATGATGTCCATTTGCGCTTGCAATTGAACTGGCCCACGGTACAGAGCTGGGATCTCCTCGGCCTGGACAGATGTTAGCTTTGCCTCGAGCACTCCAAAACCATCGAGCACTATTTGATCTGCGCCAATGACAAAAATGCCGGCATCATGATCATTTTTAATTACTTGGCCGCGGCCATCAGCATAACCATCCAGGCTGCAAGCCAGTGGTAATGTGGCGTGATAGAAGGCGCTGCTGAATTCAGTTTGTAGCTCCGTCAGCTGCAGGCGCTTGCCGGTTTCTAACAAGATAATCTCTTCAAGTCGATCACCCCAAGCCATCGCTTCATTCTGCTCAAAGTTATTGAGCTCGCCCTTCAGTGCAGAGATTGACATATGCAGCTCGTCATTGGGTGTCATGTACTTAGATAAGCCTAGCAGCGATGGCAGTCGGCTGGCTGACATCATGGTCGATGGTGTTTTTTTGCCTGACATTTAAGTCTCCTTTAGTTTGTAGATCCGCACCACGCGAGCGTGAGCGGCCTTGTGTGTGGCTTCAGTAAAGCCAATTGCTGTGAATTTTTTACATCTAAAAACAGCTCCGAGTACAGATGGGTGCAGCTCTGCCGGTATTTGGATTGCAGCTCGAACATCATTGATTGATACCTGGCCATCCCTCTTTGCGATGTCGGTAGCTATCTGCCTGCACCGGCTCAAGAAATCTGCATCACGGCGCTCAAACAGTGCAAGTTGGGCATCACGCAATACCTGGCCGTTAATCATATGATCCCCGCCCAAACCAAAAGAATAACCATGATGGCCATTGCCACCATGAAGCCTGTAAAAAAGTCGTCATTCATGCTGCACTCCTTGAGATTAAGTTAGCTACTTGGCTGGCACCCCAGGTGCGGCCACCGCGTGATGTCTGCACACCGCGAGCTGTCAGTGCAGCTGCGATTGAGCGCAGGCTGGTTGAGCCAGTCTTGGCAATGATGTCGTCGATGATGGGCTTGACGCGCTGTGCAAACTGATCTGCACTTGCCTGGATGCTGGCGATGCCGGCAGCAGAGCCTGCTGATGGGTTTGGGCTGCCTAATTTTATGCCGCGAGCTTTAGCTGCCTGCAGTGCTGCCTTGGTGCGACGGCTAATCTCTTCGCGCTCGTGCTGTGCAACTACTGCACGGATACCGAACTCAAGGGTGCCGGCGTGAGGCATGTCAGCTGCAACGATTTGAACACCAGAGTCGCGCAGTGTCAGCAGGAAAGCAGCCTGGCGTGACAAGCGGTCAATCTTGGCGATCAGAAGAGCTGCACCTGTGGCTTTGCACATAGCGATGGCGGCGGCCAACTGTGGCCGGTCATCGTGCTTGCCTGATTCGATCTCAGTAAATGAGTGGATGATGCCGTCGGCGTACTGAATAACGGCTGCTTGCTGGGCTTCTAAGCCAAGGCCTGATGCGCCCTGACGATCTGTTGATACACGGAAGTAGGCTACATATTTAGACATTTTGCGCTCCTGTTTCTCGGTGGCGTGGCGATCTTTATTGACCGTGAGACAGAGATTATATTGCTGCGATCAATACGTCAAGCACTTTTATTAGTTGACTAGCTATGATGTTTGAATATATCGTTGAGCAATATTCACAGAGAGGTGTAAATGCAAAATAAGCAACAGACATTTATGATGAAGATGCGTCCTGAGATCCGCGAGCTGTTAGACCTGGCTAGCAAAGAGCAAAGACGCACCAGGGTTTCGCTGATTGAGGAGCTTATTGTTGAGGCTTACGGCAGGCGCTATGCCAGCACCAATGCCAGGCTAAAGCAATTGCTTAGTGGTGCTGCATGAATGGCCGAGGAGCTCGAAAAAAGGGTGCAGTTGGTGAGCGCGAGCTTGCTGCCTTGCTACAGGATCAGCTGGGTTTTGTGGTTAAGCGCAACCTGGGTCAAGCGCGTGACGGTGAGGATGACATCACCATTGCGCAGTTCAGGATTGAAGTTAAACGACGCGAACGAATCGAGGTGGATAAATGGAGCGAGCAAGTAGAAGCCTGCACACAGCCAGGCGAAGTGGGAGTGGTGGCATACAGGCGCAATGGCCAGCCTTGGCGGGTAGTTTTGAAGCTGCACGATTTCCTGCCGCTCATGAGGGATGCGTTGAAGTGACTGACTGGCTGCTGCGTCAGCTGATGGGCGAGAAGTATATTTTGCCTGATGCGGAAGGGCGACAGATAGTCAAAATGGGGATTGGCCAGTACCGGGCTAAACGCACTGCAGGCACCGACATTAGGGAAGCCATCATTGAAATACTCACTGATTTTGGTGAGCTTAGTACCGGCCAGCTGTTTGACGAGCTCCAGCTGCAGGGTTGGCAGGCTGACTATTCATCTGCTTACAGCATTTTAAAGAAGATGGAAAAGCACCAGGTAATCATTAAACGCATTCAGGCATCAGCGCATGGCGGGAAGGGAGTAGCGATTTGGCAGATGAAGTAAGTATTGATGCGACCACCAGATTTTGTACCAATTGCCAGCAACACAATCCGATAACCGGTGGTGACTGGCATGTATTTAACAACAAGAAAAACAGGAGATGGCTTTGTCATGGATGTTTAAAAAGGAGGAATAAGGATGCAACAACCCAAACTATCGTTAGCAAGTGAGCCGACATTGGTTAAGCGCAAGGACAAGGACACAACCCCATCAGTGTGGAACCCACATTGGAAGTACCAGACAGCTGGTAGCGCCTTAGATCTTGCTGAGAAGTTCAAGCGCATTAGGAAGCAGCAGGAACTAGAAGCCAAGGAAAAGAAGATGCGGAGAATCAAATGATGCGTGCCTGGAGGTCATTCAGAATGTGGCGCATGGCTGGTCTTGGCGTGGTGGCTGCAGTTAAGGCGACCAAGCGATACCACCGGAGATACCTTGGCTAATCGGTTTTGTGAGCAGTGCAACCGAGTGCATTGGGAGCCTAGAGTTGTTGTTGTCGATGGGAAAGAGCTTTGCACTCACAGTGGATCTTGGCAGCGTGAATGTGAGATTAGATACGCATTGCTGCTGCCAGATAAGGCCAGGAAGCCACGAGTAACCAAGCGTGACTACCTGAATATGGTGGAAGAGAAGCGAGGCACAGAGGCTAGATTACAGCTGCGAGCCGAGATGATAAGGAGATACAAAAAATGAATAATCATAAATTACTAGATGCAATTAAAGTTGGGTTTGATCTTAAAAACGATGCTGCCCTGGTTAAGTTTCTAGGCAGCCGACCACCGACAATATCCAAGATCAGAGCAGGTAAGTTGCCTATAACACCAGACTTTATCTTGCTGGTGCATGACATGACCAATTGGGAAATCAAGCGCATCAAGTCGTTTATGTGAGGTTAGAGATGACTAGAGAAAAATTGATTGAATTGGCGCGGGAAGCTGGCTGGGATTATGCAAATGATTCTAGTGGCTATGATCCATTGTGGAAATTTGGGGAGTTAGTCGCAGCAGCAGAGCGCAACCGTACCTGGACTCAAGACCATTGGACTGAGTACGAGCGCAGCATTGTAGCAACAGAGCGTGAGGCTATTGCAACAGAATTTATGAAGCGGCATGAAGCAGTAAAGCATTTGAATAATTATTGGCATCACGCAGCTGTTTATGTGCGCGAAAGGGGGCAGGGATGAATACCGCATTTAACGAATGGTGGGATTCCGACAAGCCAGAAAGCGAAAACCCTTATCGTCAAGATACACCGGCATATTGGGCATGGGCTGGCTGGCAAGCAGGCGCAGCAGCAGAATATGAATCTTGTGCGAAGTTGTTCGACGAAATGGCAGACGAGGCAGAGTCAGAACGTGAGCCGAGCAGTGTTGTTAATTACTACCGAGCGAAAGCCGCAGCTATACGCGCAAGGGGGAAGCATGACTGACCGCGAATTATTACAGCAAGCGTTAGATATGCTGGACGATATAAACCAATGCAGTTTACCGCCAACAGGAATACCGCTCCCAACAGAAATAGATCATGTAATGGAAGCATTACGCGCCAAACTAGCGCAGCCTGAACCGGAGCCTTTTGGTTGGGTAAAGATTGACGAGGTTCGACAGCATTTTGATACAGCTAATTGCGGAACGATTTATAAAACTGGTGGTGAAGGTCGAGTGCCACTTTATGCTGCACCACAGCGTGAATGGGTTGGGTTGACTGATGAGGTATATGAAGCAATGGCAGAGCAGTATGTAACTAACTGTTATTTCGACACACTGAAATACGCAAAAGCCATTGAAGCTAAGTTGCGCGATAAGAACTCATGAATGCACTACCGTCCAACGTGGTGGACTTCAAGTTACCCAAAAAGCCCAAGGTAAAGGAGAAGGAAGCACTGCCAGACCAGCGCAGGATGACTGTCATGCCCATCAGAGCCATCACAGACAAGCGCATCACCGATGGCATGTTCAGGACATTGGCACTGGTCTGCAGTTACGTCAACAGAGCTGGAATCACCTGGGTTAGCCAAGCCAGGCTAGCCAAGGACACAGGAACCAGTCGCCAAGCCATCAGTAAGCAGCTGGTCAAGTTGAGAGCCTTAGGCTACATCGAGACAGTATCCAAGGCATTCAAAGGCGTAAAGCCTGACACAGTGCGAGTTATCTTCGACCCAACTATTGACGCAGAGACAGCCATCGCAGTAACCAGCTCCATTGAAGACACCAGGCCACCAGAGATGAAAAGACAACAACAGAAAGAGCTAGACAATACCATCGACATCGAAGGGTTGAAGCGAATCAACGACATGATCAAAGGTGTCGTCAAACCCATGAACCCACCACTAAAGGAATATCAAATGCCTAACAATAGAGATACCATCACAGTCGCCAAGATGAAGAAAGAGATAGCAAAGCATAAACAAAAGACAGCATCAGGTGCAACCCTAGAAGTTGCACCTACTGCTCAAATAATAGGCAGCCATACGCAACCT
>Ga0315909_10002900_pt1 | contig 21499 bp, 21 predicted proteins | sample LakEriMetagenome_11_FD_203527 | JGI IMG/M metagenome (GOLD analysis project Ga0315909, IMG submission 203527) | Freshwater fungal communities from buoy surface, Lake Erie, Ohio, United States - Buoy 2 MA125 | ecosystem: Environmental > Aquatic > Freshwater > Lake | place: USA: Lake Erie, Ohio... | reverse complement strand
GCACGGGCCGGAACGCCCATCACCCGCGTGCATGCCGTGGGCATCACCAACCAGCGCGAAACGACCGTCATCTGGGACCGCCGCACCGGCGACCCTCTGGCCCCAGCCATCGTCTGGCAAGACCGACGCACCGCGCCACGCTGCGCAGCCCTGCGTGAAGCCGGCCACGAAGCCACCATCCGCCAGCTCACCGGCCTGGTGCTCGATCCGTATTTTTCTGGCACCAAGATCGCCTGGCTGCTGGACCATGTGCCCGGCGCGCGTGCGCGCGCCGAGCGCGGCGAACTGGCGTTCGGCACGATCGACACCTGGTTGGCCTGGAAGCTGACCGATGGCCGCCTGCATGTCACCGACGCATCCAATGCCAGCCGCACCATGCTCTACGATCTGCACACCGGCGACTGGAGCGATACGCTACTGGAACTCATCGGCGTGCCGCGCGCCATCCTCCCGCGTATCGTCGCCTCCAGTGGTCTGATCGGCGAGATTGAGCTGGAGGGGCACCGGCTGCCCCTGGCAGGCATCGCCGGCGACCAGCAGTCAGCCCTTTTCGGGCAGGCCTGCTTTCAACCCGGCATGGCCAAGAACACCTACGGCACCGGCTGCTTCCTGCTCATGAATACCGGCGAAACGCCGCAGGTCTCAGGTGCCGGGCTACTCACCACCGCCGCCTGGACCCTCGAGACGCCCAGCCTGACACAGCGCCACTTCGCCCTGGAAGGCAGCGTCTTTGTCGGTGGCGCAGTCGTGCAATGGCTGCGTGACGGCTTGGGACTGATCCGCACCGCAGCCGAAGTCGAACCGCTGGCGGCCTCAGTGAGCGACACCGCCGGCGTCCATCTGGTGCCGGCCTTCACGGGCCTGGGCGCCCCCTGGTGGGATGCCGATGCCCGCGGTGCCTTGCTGGGCGTCACACGGGGCACAAACCGTGCGCATATCGCACGGGCAGCCATTGAGTCCATCGCCTTTCAAAGCGCAGACCTGCTGCGTGCGATGCAGGCTGATGCGCACAAACCACTGACCGAATTGCGCGTGGACGGTGGCGCCTGCGCCAACAATCTGCTGATGCAGTTTCAGGCCGACCTGCTGGGCGTTCCGGTCGTGCGCCCCAAGGTGCTCGAAACCACCGCACTGGGCGCAGCCAGTCTGGCGGGACTGGCCACCGGATACTGGGACAGCCCGCAGGATATCGCCCGCCACTGGCAGGTCGATCGGCAATTCGAGCCAACCATGTCGCGCGATGAAGCCGCTGCGCGCATGGCGCAGTGGCATCAGGCGATCGCCCGCGTCCGAACGTCCGCAGCATGAGCGGGCCCGCTGCGCCCGGCTCGGGTCCCAAGGCGCTGGGCCCCGCTGCCGTGGCCATCATGCTCGGTCTGTGCGTCATCTGGGGCATGGGTCAGATCGCCATCAAATTCGGCAATCAGGGCATTTCCCCGATGTGGCAGGCGGGTCTGCGATCGGTGGGCGCCACCTGCCTGCTGCTGCTCTGGATGCGGCTGCGCGGCATCTCCCTGCGCGGCATTCCCGGCCTGCTGCGGTGGCGTCTGGCACTGGGTCTGACCTTTGCAGCCGAGTTCGTCTGCATGTACATCGGCCTGGGCATGACCACTGCAGCCCACGGCACGGTCCTGATCTACAGCGCACCGTTCGTGGTGGCACTGGGCGGGCACTGGCTGCTGGGCGAGCGCTTGAGCACGGTGCGCTGGATCGGTTTGGTCCTGGCCTTCATCGGGCTGGGCGTCGCCATCAGCGGGCGCCCTGTGCAAGGCGGGCCGCAGGCGAGCCTGGCAGGCGATCTGCTGTGCCTGGCTGCGGGGGTGGGTTGGGCGCTGACCACGCTGATCGTGCGTGGCACCGGACTGCGCGACGAACGTCCCGAACGCACGCTGTTCGACCAGCTGGCGGTGTCAGCGCCAGTGCTGATGGCCATCTCGTGGGCGATGGGCGAACCGGGCATCTTTGCGCCCTCTCCCACCGTCTGGCTGGCCTTCGCCTACCAGACCGTGATGGTCGCTACGCTCAGCTATCTCACCTGGTTCGTCATGGTGCAGCGCTATTCCCCGGCAAGCGTTTCAGCCTTCGCCTTCATGACGCCCATCTTCGGCGTCGCGTTCGCCGTGCTCTTGCTGGGCGAAACAGCGACTCCCACGCTGCTGATCGCGCTGGCCTTGGTGGCAACCGGCCTGCGACTGGTCAATCGACCCTGAGCGCGCCTCGAGCGCGGCCGGAGCACACGACTCAGTACACAGGCCAGCCTGGACGCGTCACAGGCATGCCGCGGCATGCCACCGGCCGGCCGCTGTACGCCGCACCACCGCACTCAGCGATCGATGAACACCGGGGCGCGCTTTTGCAGCCCCGCAGTGACCGCCTCGACCTGATTGCGACCGCCCATGATGCCGATCTGCTCATGCGATTCGGCCAGCAACACGGTCGCCGCATCGGCTTCACTGGGCAGATTCATCAGACGCTTGGCTGCACGAATCGCATCGGGGCTCTTGCCTGCAATATCACGCGCCAGCGCCAGCGCCTCAGCCAGCGGGTCGGCGCACACGCGCGTGGCAAATCCCAGTGCCTGCGCCTCTTCACCGCTGAACATGCGGCCACTGTAGGTGAGCTCCCGGATGACATCCGCCCGGGCGAGTTCACGCATCAGCAGCACACCGCCCATATCCGGAACCAGGCCCCATTTGATCTCGAGTACAGCCATGCGGGTATCGGGTGCCACCAAGCGGATATCTGCACCCAGGGCGAGCTGGAAGCCCCCGCCCAGTGCCACACCATGGACTGCTGCGATCACTGGCACAGGGATCTCGCGCCACACCATGACTGCGTACTGTGCGTTGTTCGAGATGCCGTGCGTACGCCGCCCAAGCCGCATTTCATGGGAGACGCCCTGGCCGCCATCGCCCGGCTGGTCCGCCATCTTCTGAAACCGGCCCATGTCCAGACCGGCGCAAAAGGCACGCCCTTCACCCGACAGCACCACGGCACGCAGCCCAGGCTCGGTGATGAGACGTTTGCCGGTTTCGACGAGCGCATCAAACATCGCCGCATCCAGCGCGTTCATCTTGTCTGCGCGCACGAGCTTTACATGCGCCACACCGCCGTCAATCGTCAGCTCGATTCGTTTGTCCATCCGGGTCTCCCTGTCAGCATCGTTGTGTTGAAGTCGTTATCTTGCATTCGTCGCGGGCCATGGGTCTGCACGCTGGGCCTCAGGGCCTGAGCTGATCGACCGCATCGGTGATGACCGTGTCGACGCCCCAGCCGAGCAAGGTCCTTGCACGCGCCGGATCATTGACCGTGTAGGTCAGCACACGAAATCCTTCTGCGCGGGCGCGGGCCACTATTTCAGGCGTGAGCTCCAGATGATTGGCATCGAGCGCGACACACCCCAGGCGACGCAGGCGCGCTGGCCAATCGTCCGGCAGCCGATGCAACAGGAGCGCGCGCGGCAGAATCGGCACCGCATGCTGCGCTGCTTCCAGTGCAGCCTCTGAAAACGACGAGAGCATCGGCGGCACGACGGCGTCATGCCAGGCCTGGGCCGCCGCTACCGCCACGGCCGCACCAGTCTCGACCTCTCGTCCCGGACTGGGCTTGATCTCGATATTGGCCATGAGTCCATTGCTGCGCAGCCAGCGCGCCACGTTGCCAAACGTGGGGACCGGCTCGCCCGCATAGAGGGCGCTGTGCCAGGTGCCTGCGTCGAGTTGGCTGATCTCCGACAGCGTGAACGCCCCCGCCAGTCCGCTGCCGCTCGTGGTCCGATCCAGCGTGGCGTCATGCATCAGGATCGGCTTGCCATCGCCGGTGAGCTTGACGTCGAACTCGAACATCGTCTGCCCAAGGGCAGCACCTGCACGCAGGGCAGCCAGCGTGTTCTCGGGGGCGAGCTTGCCGGCACCGCGATGCGCCACGATCGACGGATAAGGCCAGTGATCGAAGTCGATGCGCCAGGTGGGCGTTGCGCTGGGAGCTGACATGGTGCGTCCGGTGAGCGGGTTCGGGCTGAAGGGATGGATCGGTGCGCTCAGGCGCGGGCGTGGTCGGCCGCCTGCCCAGCCGGCAGGCTGGTCGCGTCGCAGGCGGCGTCGGCCCCCAGCGGGCCTTCGGGCAGATCGGCAGGTCTGCGCAGTCCCAGCATGTCGGCGACTTTCCAGCTGATGGCCAAACTGGACGTCAGGCCCGGCGACTCGATCCCGAAGAGATTGACCAGACCCTGCACACCATGTTCGGCCGGCCCCTCGATCAGAAAATCGCCAGCCGGTTCGGTCGGGCCGCTGACTTTCGGCCGCACGCCGGTGTAGCCCTCCTGCAGGGCGTCGTCGGGCAGCTCGGGCCAGTATCGGCGAATCGCCTGTGCAAACTTGTCACGCAGACCGGACTCGAACGCGTACTCCGGCGCCTGCGGCCAGCCCGTGACATCCGGGCCGAATCGACAGCGACCCGCCAGATCAAGGGTGACATGGATACCCAAGCCGGCGTGATCGGGCATCGGGTAGACCAGATGCTTGAACGGCGTACGCCCGGCCAGCGTGAAATAGTGACCCTTGGCGAAATAGGCCGGCGGCACACGCGGCCGCGCGCCCGAGCCTGTCCGCGTGAGGCGATTGGCCAGCGACTGAGCATGCAGCCCGGCCGCATTGACGAGCATCCGACAGTGCAAGGCCAGCGGCTGATCGCCGCCCGTGCGCACGATCATCCCGTCGTCGGTGAGCTCGATGCCCTGAACCGGCGTGCGTGTGACCAGCATCGCCCCTGCCGATTCAGCATCGCCCAGCAAGGCCAGCATCAGGGCATGGCTGTCGATGATTCCGGTGGAGGCCGACCACAATCCGGCGACAGCACGCACCTCAGGTTCCAGTCTGCGCACCTGAGCAGCATCGAGCGGCTGCAGCGGCACACCATTGATGCGGCCCTGCTTTTCGTATTTGGCGAGCGCAGGCAGTTCGCTGTCATCGACTGCGACCAGCACCTTGCCGATGCGCTGGTGCGGCACACCGCGCGCCTCGCAATAGCGGTACAGCAGATGTTTGCCCGTGACGCACAGCGTCGCCTTGAGTGAACCAGTGGGGTAATAGATGCCCGCATGGATCACTTCGGAATTGCGCGATGAGGTTTCGGTCCCGAAGGCCTCGCAGGCCTCGAGCACCATGACTTCGCGACCGCTCAATGCAAGCGCGCGGGCGATCGCCAGTCCGACCACCCCTGCTCCGACTACCACCGCATCGACCGAGTCCATAGCAAGGATTGTAGGGGAGTCGCCCAATCAGTCCGAGCACCCGGGCCCGGTGCGCAGGCCAGCGCGGGGCGAAATGATCCGCGCGTCCTTGAATTACGCCGGAGTGCTGCCGCTTGGCGTCGCGTCCGGCGCAGCCGGCGTATCGGCAAGCCCCGCAGCATCCTGCAGCGAGTCGGGTTCACCCTCACCCTCGCCATCCACGCCACCTGTGGCCTTGCGGGCTGCTTTTTCGGCCTTCTTGGCCTTTTTCGCCAGCTCGCGCTGACGCTTTTCGTACTGGTAGTTCGGTTTGGCCAAGTCGTCGATTCCCCGTCAAAGCGGCACCTTAACCCATTACGGGTCGTGCGTCGTGGCCTGCTTGCAGCGGCCTTGTGCGAATTCAGGCAGTCATCACCAGTTGCGTCTGGGTCACCACCGCGCACAGCTTGCCCTTTTCGTTACGGATAAGGGTCTGCCAGACCATGGTCGTGCGCCCCTTGTGAAAGGCGGTGCACTCGGCTGTGACGGTCGTCCCCACCTGCGCAGAGGCCAGAAACTTGGTCGATGACTCCACCGTCGTGGTGCGGGCGCCTTCGGGCAGATTGACCACGGTCCCCACCGCACCCAGGGTATCGGCAAAGGCCATCATGGAGCCACCATGCAGGATGCCACCGGCGGTGCACAGCTCAGGGCGCACGGTGAGCGTAGCGACCACCTTGTCGGCATCCACCTGAGTAAACCGGATGCCGAGCAGTCCGGGCAACAGTGGATCGAGCATGGATTGAATCCGGGCAGCATCGAGCATGGGCAAGGTCTCCTGGTCGTGGTGAATGCAGTGCATGGCCTGGACAGTTGCCGCACTGCCGGATAAGCGTACCGTACCCGTCGCATCCGCCACACATCGGATGCTATAAAGCCATCAGGCGGAATCGGGACGCAGCCGTTCCCGGCCCGATCCGCATGCTGTGCGCCGGCGCATGCCGCTTCTTCGGAGACTGTTCGTCGATGTCTTTCCTGTGGCCCAAGATGCTTTGGCTGCTGCTGTCACTGCCCGCGTGCGTCGCGGCTTATGTCTGGCTGCTGCGCCGTCGCCGGACCGCGATCGGCTACTCGAACATCGAACTGGTGCGCGAAGCGCTGGGGCCCTCCACCCCATGGCGCCGACATGTGCCGCCCGCACTGCTCCTGGGCGCGTTCCTTGCAGCGCTGCTGGCCGCAGCCCGGCCCAGCGCCATGGTCACCCTGCCCTCCCAGTTCCAGACGATCATTCTGGCCATCGACGTGTCGCTGAGCATGCGTGCCACGGACGTGCAGCCCGATCGCATCACCGCAGCGCAGGCGGCGGCCAAATCATTCATTGGCGACCATCCGCCGCGCTCGCGCATTGGCATCGTGTCGTTCGGCGGCTCGGCGCAATTGGTGCAGCCACCCACCGACAGCAATGACGAACTGAATGCCGCGATCGACCGGTTCCAGTTGCAGCGCGGCACAGCCACCGGTAGCGCCCTGCTGGTGTCGCTGGCCACGCTGTTTCCCGATGAGGGCATCGATGTCGGCGCCGTAGTCCTGGGGCAATCCAACGACGGCAGTGGTGGCCGGGGCCGAGCCATCGATGCACCCGCCACGGCACGCCCTCCACCCGCGCCGGTCAAGCCGGGTTCCTACAACGCCGGGGTGATCGTGCTGCTGTCGGATGGACGGCGCACCACCGGCCCCGATCCGCTGGAGATCGCCAAGATGGTGGCCGACCGCGGTGTACGCGTGTTCACGGTCGGATTCGGCACCAAGGAAGGGGCCACCATTGGCGGCGATGGCTGGTCAGCCTATGTGCGTCTGGACGAAGACAGCCTCAAAGCCGTCGCCGCCATGACCCGCGGCGAATACTTTCATGCCGCCACCGGGGCCGATCTGCGCAAGGTGTATGAAGAGCTCAATTCACGCTTCGTGATGGAGCGTCGAGAAACCGAGGTCACGGCCCTCTTCAGTCTGGGCGCAGCCGTCCTGGCTGCGCTCGCGATGCTGCTGTCACTGCGCTGGTTCGGGCGAACCGGCTGAACCTTGCGACAGCGACCGCGCAACAGCGTCCGGCTCAACGACCCTGCGGCTACAGCTCGGCCCGATAGCGAGCGAGCATGTCTTCCTGAGATTCGACGGGCACGGCATCGCCGATCTGGTCGCGCAACATCTGCCCCATGGTCGGCAGCACACTGCGCGGCACCTGCGCTTCGGCTGACCAGAGCCTGGAGCGCATGAAGGCCTTGGCACAATGCAGGTAGGCCTCGGTCACGCTTACTTCAATCACCAGACGCGGGGCACGCTCGCGATCCGCAAAGCGCGCCAGGCAGGCGGCATCGGTGGTCAGGCGCGCCGTGCCATTCACGCGCAGGGTTTCGTCCACGCCCGGAATCATGAACAGCAGCCCCAGTCTTGCCGTGTGCACGATGTTCTGCAGGGTATCGAGGCGGTTGTTTCCTGATGCATCGGGGATCAGCAGGGTGTGCGGATCGGCCGCCAGCACGAAGCCCGGATCCCCACCGCGCGGCGAGGCATCCAGCAGACCATCGTGGCCCTGGCTTGAAAGCACCACGAAAGGTGAGAGCGACACGAAGCGCATGCCATGCGCATCCAATGCAGGCAGCTGTTTGCGCAGCGCACGTTCCTTGGCCGGACCATAGAGGGCGCGCAATGCGTCGAGCGAATCAATGATCATTTGGGCTCCGATGGGGGGCGCTCGCCGTGCGCACCGGTCCAGGCCTGCAAGGCACGGGTGCGTTGCTCGGTATGCTCGATCAGGCAGCCGGCGTAGACCGCACCGCGAATGGTGCCGGTTTCATAGAGCACCAGACGACCCTTGCAGTCATTGTCCCGAAAGCTGATCCAGGCCCGCTGCGCATCGACCAGATGCTTGCGGGCCCGTGGATAGTCGGTGGTATCGAAACGGTCTGCGGGCGCCAGGCGTTTGAGCAGATCCTGATAGGCCGCATTGAGCGCCTTGTCGCGCGCGGCGTGGGTCGCGGCCAGGCATTCGTTGATCTCGATCGTATTGGCCTGTGTGGCGCAGGGATCGGCCGCTGATGCGACAGCCGGCACGACTGCGATTGCCAGCATCAACTGGGCTGCAGCCGCGCGCATCTCACTTCACCTCGATTTCGATGAAGCTGAAGGGGTAATCGTTGGCATTGATGACGTTATGCGCCACGCCTGCCTGCCGTGCATAGGACACGCCCGCCGTCAGTTGGACATCGCGTGTTCCGGTGGGCTCGACCAGCCGCAAGATACCGGTGGTGAGGGGCACGACCACGTAGTCGTGGCCATGCACATGATGACCCGTCTCGGCACCCGGGGCGAAGCGCCATTCCGTGACAATGACCCGATCGTTATCGACCTGCAGGTGGGCGGTGGCTTGCATCAGCATTTCTCCGTACTCAGATTCCAACCTTTTATCACAGGAGCCGAAGGTCAATGGCGGGGGCAATGCGACCGCAACGGGCTAGACTGAAGGCTCAATCAACGTTCATGGCAAGGAGGCCGCGCATGGCTGTGCAGTCGCTTGGAGGGACTCTGAAGCGGGTGACGCTGGCGGTCGTAACGATCATGGCGCAAGGGTTTGCCATATCGCACGCGATCGCGGCGCCGGGTGCGGCACAGACCGTCACGCTCGATACGCTCTTTGCACGGGTCAAGCAATGCCAGTTCGGCAACTTCTATTACGCGCCCTGGGATACCGCCACGCCGATCCATCCTTACTTTTCTCAGCGCGCACTGAAGCCTTACCGGGAAGAGGAAGGCCTCTACTACTTCAATGTGCGGGACACCCTGTTCGGCTTGCCAGTCGTCAAGCTGTTCGTACCGGGCACCTGGGACTATCACGGCGTGGTTTTCGATGTCCCGCTTGCCACCGCGCGCAAGGTGATTCAGCAGCGCTTTGGAAGCACCTTCCCTGAGTCACGGCGCGCCCAAAACGGTGATGCCCCGATGCTGGTGACCTACAAGGACAATCCGACTCAGCAATCGGTTCTGGCGTGTGCAGAACGGCCTTATCGAGAAAAATAAGCAGCAAGAAGTGCGGCTGAGTCCCTCAGGGCGGACCTTATCCCTTGAGCTATCCCTTGAGCACGCGCTCGCAGTCCACCCCGCGACAATCCATCTCGAACTCAAGCTCCTGCACCGGCGGGCGATTGAAGTGCCAGGTCACGCCACCGGGCATGGCGCCGCGACGCACCAGCTCGTCACCAAGGAACGGATGAAAATCATGCACGGTGTAGACCTGCGTGGCAGTGGCTGAGGACCAGTCGAATCCCAGTGCAGCCATGCGTCGCTCCATCTCGCCCAGCACCCAGCGCGCCTTCGTTCGAAGGCCCTGCGGCGAGGTATCGCCGCGCGCTACCAGATTGTCGCGGTAGTCGCCCTTGCCCTCTTCGGATTCTGCGCTGCCCGCCACGATGAAGCTCGGCGCCGCAGCGGCATCGGGCACGGTGTAGCTGAAGGCAAAAAAGCCCGGCTCAGCCGGCGGAGAAATCTCGGGGCAGACATTACTGCGCGCCACCGGATTCACCGTCCCATCCATCAGGCCCCAGCGCTGCAGGGTCGTGATGTAGATCGCATTGAAGGCACGAAAGCCGTCTTCGGTGAACGGCGCAGGCGAGCGCAGCTCGCAGGCACAAAACGCTGCGTTGGGGCGTCCGATGGCCGCCAGATGTGCCTCGATGGCGGCAAACCCTGCGGCAAGCGGCACGACACGTGAAAAGCGCACCCGCTCGATGCGAAAACCCGGTTCGGCCGCCACGCCACCCGAGTATTGCGACACGGCCGGAATGAAGCGGTAGCCGCCAGCAGACAACATACGCGTGGTCATCATGATCTCCTTGCGATCGGGGTCAATGCGCCAAAGCGCCCAGGTAGGCCTGTCGGACAGCCGGGTCGTTCAGTAACTCAGCGCTCGGGCCGTTGCGAACAATACGTCCGGTATCCATCACATAGGCGTTGTCGGAGAGCTCCAGTGCAGTCACCACATCCTGCTCGACCACGACGATCGTCAGCCCCTCGCGATTGAGCACGGTCAGAGCCTCAACCAGCTGTTCGACCAGCAGGGGCGACAAGCCCAGCGACAACTCATCGATCATCAGCAATCGAGGCGCGCTCATCAGGCCGCGCCCAATGGCACACATCTGCTGCTCGCCACCCGACATAGTGCCCGCCGCTTGCGCTCTGCGCTCCTTGAGCCGCGGGAACAAGGTGTAGATCTGGTCGAGGTCGTGCTGCAAGTCGGCACGCGGTGCGCGTCGGAGATAGGCACCCATCATCAGATTGTCCTCGACCGACATGGCCCCGAACAAGCGACGGCCCTCGGGCACCAGCGCCACACCCATGCCGAGCATCTGCGCCGGGTCGCGCTGCCCGATGTCCTGACCGCGCCACAGCAGTCGGCCGGCGCGGGTGCGGACAAGACCGGATACCGTGCGCATCAGGGTGGACTTGCCTGCGCCGTTGGAGCCGATCAGCGCCGTGATGTCGCCTTCTCGCACGACCAGATCCACGCCCCACAGGACGGTGACTTCACCATAGCCGGATTGCACCGCCTCGATGCGCAACAACTCGGGACGCGGGGGCGCAGCGGCGTTGGTCGGCACGCTCATGGCGCGCTCCGGGTGGTCTGAGCAGTCTGGGCGTACTTCTTGCCGAGATAGGCTTCAACCACACGCGGGTTGGCCACGATGTCGGCGGGCGCCCCTTCTGCAATCAGCGCCCCATGCTGCAGCACGACGATGCGCGAGCACACTGCCATCACCACCTTCATGAGGTGCTCAATCAGGACAATGGTGACACCCGACTGTGCAATACGTCGGATGAGCGTCATCGCCTGCTCCACTTCGGCCGAATTCAGTCCTGCGTTGACCTCATCCAGACACAGCAGGCGCGGGTTCATCGCCAGTGCCTTGGCCAGTTCCAGTCGTTTGCGCATGGCCAGCGTCAGACTCGCAGCCGGCCTGTCGGCCAGATCCATCAGACCAACGAATTCCAGTTGTTCGCGTGCCGCACGGCGCGCATCGTTCAAGCTCAACCCACTGCGTGAAAAAAGCGCTGCAGCCGCCACATTGTCGAGGACCGTGAATTCCGGAAACGGCTGGACGATCTGGAACGTGCGCGCAATGCCCGATCGTGCAGTCTGGTAGGGACGAAACCGCGTGATGTCACGTCCTTCGAAGATCACCCGTCCCGCGCTCGCGTGGTGCACGCCTGCGATGACATTGACCAGCGTGGTCTTGCCTGCACCATTGGGGCCGATCAGCCCCAGGACTTCGCCGGTGCCCACGGAAAGTGAGACATCCTGGAGCGCCTGCAGGCCGCCAAAACGGCGCGAGACGGACTCGATTTTCAGCAGTTCAGACACGGCGCACCCCGAGGCTGCGCAAGCGCTTGCCGATCGACACCAGGCCCTGAGGCAAAAAGAGCAGCAGCACAACCACCAGCAAACCCAGCAGGCCTGTGTGAATCGACAGCGAGTTGCGCCAGACGGTTTCTTCGATTGCCAGGAAAGTGAACGCGCCCAGCACCGCGCCCACTGTGGACCCCAATCCGCCCAGCAGGGCCATGACGATCGGCTTGACCGCGAACAGCACATCGAACACATCGGCCGGTTCGATGTAGTGCACCCATCCCGCGTACAGTGTGCCCGCCATGGCGACAAATACGCCGGAAAAAGCAAACGCCAGGCTTTTGTAGAGTGTGGCGTTGACGCCGATCATGTCGGCGGCCGACTCGTTCTGTCGGATGCATTGCAGACCGAAGCCCAGCTTGGAACGCTCGATCCACAACACGCATGCAAGCGTCACCATCAGCAGCGCCCACATCGCCAGAAAGAAAAATGAGGCTTCGCTCTCAGGGCCTGCACCGCCGCCCAGCGACAGCGGAATGTTCAGGCCCATGCCGCCGCCGGTGAGGTCCGTTGAGGTGTTGGCCAGCTCACGCAGGACCTCGGCCACGGCCAGACTGGCCACAGCAAAGTAGTGGCCCTTGAGCCGCAGCAGAACCACCCCCAGGAGCATGGCGCCGGCAAAGGCCAGGCAACCCGAGAGCATCAAGGCACCGACGAGCCCGCCGCCCTTGGCAAGGAGCACGCCACCCGCATAGGCGCCCAGTCCGAAGAACGCGCCCGTGGCAAACGACGGATAGCCTGAGAGGCCACCGATCACATTCCAGGAAACGGCCATGACTGCATACATGCAGGCAAACGTACCCAGCCGCAACGCATAAGTGCCCCCAAGCCAGGGCAAGGCCGCCAGCAACAGCACTGCTCCGAGCAGTATCGCTTCGCGGCGGCGGATCATTCGAAGCCCCGCTTGCCGATCAGCCCCTGCGGCCGCACGATCAGGAAAAAGATCAGCAGGGCGAAGGACAAGGTGACCGCATGCTCAGGGCCAAACGCCATCGCACCGAAACTTTCGACCACGCCCAGCACCAGCCCGCCGAGCACCGCCCCGGGCACACTGCCTAAGCCGCCCAGCACGCAGACCACGAAGGCCTTGCCCAGATACGCACCGGACGACAGCGGCGAGATCGGAAAAATCAGGGCCAGCAGCACACCGGCGCATCCGGCCATGGCCGCTCCGAATCCGAAGGCCGCGGCGTAAATGGACTGGACATGCACGCCCATCAACATGGCGGCCTCACGATCCAGTCGCACGGCGATGATCGCGCGCCCCACACGCGATTTGCGCAGGATCAGCCACAGCGCACCGGTCAGCACCAGGGCCAGCACCATGGCCACCAGGCGATCGACCGGTACCACCACCGAGGCCCATTCCACCGTGCCCAGCGGCGGGTTGAGGGTCAGCTTGCGATAGTCAGCCTTGAAGGCCAACAGCATCGCGTTGTTCAGCATCAGGTCCAGCCCGAAGGTCAGGGTCAGGGTGACCAGCACCGGCGCTGCAATGACACGGTTGAGCACGCTTCGCTGCAGCAGCCAGCCGAGCCCGTAAAAAAGCGGCGCCGCGATCAGCAGGGTGATCCAGGGACTGATCCCCAGGCCGTTGTAAGCGGCCCAGGCGAGGTAGGAGCCCAGCACGATGAATGAACCGTGCATCAGGTTGATGACGTTGAGCACGCCCCAGACCAGCGAGAAACCGGCTGCAATGCAGGCATACAGGCAGCCGAGCACCAGCCCGTTGGTCAGAATCTGGAGCGTGAACACGCTAGGCGATCCGCAGTCAGGTCGTTTACTTCACGCTGAGCTTGAACTCACCCTGCTTGATGGAAGCCGGATGCACCACCACGGTCTTGCCGCCCTGGATCTGAAAGACCGGCGGCTCCAGTGAATTGATCTGTCCGGTGGGGCCGAATTTCACCGGGCCCCAGAAGGTCTGGGCGTTCATGGCAGCAAGCTGCTCACGCACCTTGGCACGGTCCAGGGTGCCGGCCTTCTCGATGGCCATCTGGAACAGCACGCCCGAGACCGAGGCCGATGCATGGCCGTAGTCGGGGTCGCCCTTGAAGCGATCGCGAAACAGCTTCGTGTAACGCTCGGTGGTTCCGAAAATATCGGTGCCCTTGTAACGCGCGGCCGGATGCCACCATGCCGCGCTGCTCACATTCTCGGCGCCCTTGCCTACCGCATCGATGAACTCCTGATAAGCAGGGCCAGCAACCATTGTGACGACAGGCGCTTCGATGCGCTGGTCAGCCATCTGCTTCTTGATCAGCACCAGATCGTTGATGTAGCCGGTGGCAAAGATCCAGTGCGGGCTGACCGCCTTGAGCTGCGCGATCGCCGAGGAATGGTCCATGGTGTTGATCGCGTACTTTTCGAAGAACACCACGTTCAGTCCGCGCGCCTTGGCCGACTTTTCCATCTCCTGTGCAATCGCGAGCGGGAACAGATCGTTGCGGGCCAGGATGGCCACCCGCTGAACGCCCGGGGCCTTCTTGGTCACGATGTCGGACAGAGGCTCGGTGAGTGTCTCGTTCGGGGTGAAGGTGCCGAACAGGTTCTTGTAGCCCTGATCGTAGACCTGCGCCGACGATGCGGTGGCCGCGATGGTCGGCACGCCATACTTTTCGGAGACCGTGCTGGCAGCTTTGGCGGCGCCTGAGCCGAACGGCGAAAAGAGGAAGTGAACTTTCTCCTGGGTGATCAGCCGCTCTGCGGCCTGCACCGCACGGGGCGTATTCGACTGGTAGTCGGTGTAGACGATCTCGACCTTCATCTTCTTGCCGCCGACATTGATGCCGCCAGCGCTGTTGACCGTCTCGGCCCAGAGATCGTAGCCCTGCTGCTGCTTGACAGCTTCGGGGGCGAGCGGGCCGGTGATCGGCAGCGGCGCCCCGAATCGGATGGTTTCCTGGGCAAGCGCAGTCGCCGGCAGCAGCGCGGGCGAGGCGATCAGGGCGGCAGACCATGCGAACTTCAGCAGGGAACGGCGTGATCGTGTGACACGGGTAGGCAAGCCGGGCATGCGAATCTCCATGAAGTTGGCAGGATGGGCTGGTGCGTGAGCGCACCGTCAGACGAGTCTAGCCTTGCAACCGGGATCAGGGTAGCGCACGAATCTGTTGTCAGTGTTCTAATTAAAAGAACACCGTGCACGATTCTGGAGCACAAATCATGCAACTGCCAGCCCTGACCTATTTCGCCGAAGTCGCTCGCAGCGGCTCACTGCGGCACGCGTCTGAAGTGTTCGACATCGTGCCCAGTGCCATCAGCCGGCAGATTGCGCAGCTGGAATCTCAGCTGTCCGTGACCCTGTTCGAACGCTCACGCCGCGGTATGACGCTGACCGAAGCCGGCAAGCTGCTGCTTGAATTCGTCGACGATGGCGAGCGACGCATCGGTGCGCTCGGCCAGCGCCTGGACGATCTGAGCGCACTGCGCCGTGGCACGGTCAGATTGGCGGTGGTTGAGGCCACGGCACATGACTTTTTGCCGCGCATCCTGGAGCGTTTCTCGGCGCTTCACCCCGGCATCGAGTTTCGCGTGTCGGTCTGTGCCACAGGCGAAATTCCGGATCGGCTGCTGTCACATGCGGCCGATATTGCGCTCGCCTTCAATTCGCCTTCACGCGATGACCTGGTGCTGCGCGCACGCATGGCCCAGCCGATGCATCTGATCTGCGCACCTGGGCATTCTCTGGTGCGGCAGCTGCCTGTGGCGATGAGACAGCTCGATGGCGTGGCCGTGGCCGTCCCTGACCGCAGCTTCGGCATCCGCCGCCTGATCGATCATGCGGCAGCTGCGGCGGGCATCCGTCTGCGACTGGCGCTGGAGGCCGATTCGCTGCAGCTCATCCTCAAGGTGGTGGCCAGTTCGGATCTGGTGTCGTTCATGCCGCCCATGACCTTCACGCGAGAACTGGCAGCGGGCACCGTCGTGTCACAGCCGCTCCAGGGCACGGCCTTCACACGCGCATCGATTGATGTCCTGACTGCGCGCACACATGAGCTGTCTCATGCCGCGCGCAGCTTTCTGGCGGTCCTCACACAGGCTGCACGCCAGCGCCCGCCCCAGAAGGTTTGAGCCGCACGCAGGATCAGACGCGTAGCAAGCGTCCGAGCACCAGCCGCAGTGACTTCATGCGAAGCGTAGGCCTTCGTTGCCCAGGCGCTTGATCTTCAGTCTGACACCGGTGCAGTGGCACCACACCCACTCGGCTTGAGTACACGCTGTGTGGACGCCGGGTACTTGCCCAGCGCTGCAGCCAGCCTGCGCGGACGGGGCACGAGTTCACCCCCGCAATTAGGGCAGCGCCCATTGAGCCGGTCTTGGGCGCAGCGGTCGCAGAATGTGCACTCGAACGAGCAGATGCGTGCCTGCGAAGCATCGGGTGGCAAATCCTGATCGCAGCACTCGCAGTTGGGCCTCAGTTGAAGCATGTCCGATCTCCTGTGTGAGTGGAACCTGCTCTTGAACTTGCCACACTTCAACGGGATACTGTTTATATGTACAGTATACAGAACCCGTTGAGGCGCGCGTGATCCCGCCCTACGCCGAGCTGCATTGCGTCAGCAACTTCTCGTTCCTGCGCGGCGCCTCACACCCCGAGGAACTGGTGGATCGCGCCAAGGCGCAGTCCTATGCCGCCCTGGCGCTCACCGACGAATGCTCGCTGGCAGGCGTGGTGCGCGCGCATCTGCAGGCCAAGGCCACCGGTCTGCCCCTGCTGATCGGCGCGCAATTCGGTCTGCACGGGCTCTTTGGCCACCCGCAAACCACGGTCGAGCCGGCATCGTCGCAGCGTCCTGCAGGCGGCCCGCCTGATCCCAAAGACGGCCGCACCCAGAACACCCGGGCAGCACCCGGCGACGCACGCACCCCGCCGGCCCGCCTGGTGCTCATTGCACAAAACCGCGAGGGCTACGGCAATCTGTCTGCCCTGATCACCCACGCACGCATGCGCGCGGCCAAGGGCCACTACCGGCTGCTGACCGAAGACCTGGATACCGGCGTGCCAGGCTGCCTGGCGCTCCTGGTGCCCTGCCCTGAAGTCGCCACCCAGGCCACCAACGAAGCAGCCGAACCGGGCGGTGCACAAGCCCGTCTGCATGAGCAGGCGCGCTTCGTCCGCGAGCGCTTCGGCAGCCGCGCCTGGCTGGCAGCCGAGCTGCTGGCACGCGGTCATGACCTGCCCCTGCTGGCCCGGCTGCGTGAAGCCTCCCGGCACAGCGGCCTGCCGCTGGTCGCTGCCGGCGATGTGCACTACCACCTGCGCTCACGCAGGCGCCTGCACGACGTCCTGATGGCCACGCGGCTGGCACGCCCGGTCGCCGAGTTGGGTTTTGCACTCGCCGCCAACGCCGAGCAGCATGTGCGCAGCCGCCTGCGTCTGGCCCAGCTCTATCCACCCGAGCTGCTCGAAGAAACTCTTGAGGTTGCCGCGCACTGCAGCTTCTCGCTCGATTCACTGCGCTACGAATACCCCGATGAAATCGTGCCGTCTGGCCACTCAGCGGCCAGCTGGCTGCGGCACCTCACGTACGCAGGTGCGCCTGGCCGTTACCCGCAGGGCATGCCGGACAGCGTGCGCGCGCAAATCGAGCACGAGCTCGCCCTGATCACCGAGCTGCACTACGAACCTTATTTCCTCACGGTGGCCGATATCGTCAGCTTTGCCCGCTCACGCGGCATCCTGTGCCAGGGGCGCGGCTCCGCTGCCAACTCCGCCGTGTGCTACTGCCTGGGCATCACCGAAGTCGACCCCGCCCGCACGAGCGTGCTCTTCGAGCGCTTCATCAGCCGCGAGCGCAATGAGCCACCCGATATCGACGTCGATTTCGAACATCAGCGCCGCGAAGAGGTCATCCAATACCTCTACACCAAGTACGGGCGCGAACGCACAGCCCTCACCGGGGCCATCAGCAGCTATCGGCCACGCTCGGCCCTGCGTGATGTCGGTCGGGCCTTGGGCATCGAGCCCCAGCGTATCGATCTGCTCACGCGCAGCCAGCAGTGGTGGGACGGTCGCAGCATTCAGGCCGAGCGCTTTTCAGAGGCGGGCTTCAACCCCGAGTCGCCTACGGTGCGGCACTGGATGAGCCTGACGCACACCCTCATTGGCTTTCCCAGGCATCTGTCCCAGCACAGCGGGGGCTTTGTCATTGCGCGCGATTCGCTCGCTCGTCTGGTGCCGATTGAAAACGCGGCCATGCCGGGGCGCAGCGTCATCCAGTGGGACAAGGACGACCTCGACGCACTGGGCCTGCTCAAGGTCGACGTGCTGGCGCTGGGCATGCTCAGTGCCATCCGCCGAGCACTGGACTTCATCACGTTGCGCCGTCACGGCACGCCCGACGGACCGCAGCAGTTTCGCCTGCAGGACATCCCGGCCGAAGATCCCGACACCTACGAGATGATCAGCGCGGCCGATACCGTGGGCGTGTTCCAGATCGAATCGCGTGCGCAGATGAGCATGCTGCCCAGGCTGCGGCCACGCTGCTTCTACGATCTGGTGATCGAGGTGGCCATCGTGCGCCCGGGCCCGATCCAGGGCGGCATGGTGCATCCCTATCTGCGCCGCCGTCAGGGGCTGGAGCCGGTCGAATACCCGCGCGATGAAATCCGCCCGGCACTGGAGCGCACTCTGGGCGTGCCGATCTTCCAGGAGCAGGTCATGCAGATCGCCATCCTGGCGGCGGGTTTCACGCCGGGCGAGGCCGACCAGCTGCGCCGTGCCATGGCGGCCTGGAAGCGCAAAGGCGGTCTGCATGGATTTCAGCAGAAGGTGATCGAAGGCATGCTCGCGCGCGGCTACGACCTCGCCTTTGCCGAGCGCATTTTCAAGCAGATCGAAGGCTTCGGCGAATACGGCTTTCCCGAAAGTCACGCCGCCAGCTTTGCCCTGCTGGTCTATGTCAGCTGCTGGATCAAGCGCCACGAACCGGCTGCCTTTCTGGCCGCCCTGCTCGACTCCCAACCCATGGGCTTTTACGCACCGGCCCAGCTGGTGCGCGATGCACGCGAGCATGGCATCGAGGTGCGCGCGCCCTGTGTGCTGGCCAGTGATTGGGCCTCGCGGCTGGAAGAGCGTAGCGCCACACCCCAGGTGCATGAGGCGGTGGACTACCGGCCGCAGCCTGCCGTGCGACTGGGGCTGCAGCGCATCCACGGTCTGTCCGAAGCGGCTGCCCAGAGGCTGGTGGCTGAGCGCACGCGGCGCATCGCCGGTGGGCGATACCCGGTCTTCGAGGATGTCGAAGACCTGGCACGCGCCGCCCGACTCCATCCGCATGACCTGCAAGCACTCGCGCAGGCCGATGCGCTCGCGGCTCTGGCCGGGCATCGCGTACAGGCCGCCTGGCAGAGCGCTGCCGTTCAGCCCATGCCCGCACTGCTGGCCGATACACGCTATGCCGAGCCTGCGCTCACCTTGCCCGCGCCGTCCGAAGCCGAGTCAACCCTGGCTGACTACGCATCGCTCGGACTGCCCATGGGCCGCCACCCGGTTGCGCTGTTGCGCCAGGCGCTCGATCGGTTCCAGGTGCAGCCGGCAGCCGTGCTGCGCAGCTACCCCGATGGCCGACTCGCGCGCGCCAGCGGGCTGGTCACCCACCGGCAGCGCCCGTCCACCGCACGGGGCGTGGTCTTCATCACCCTCGAAGACGACACCGGCTCGGTCAACGTCATCGTATGGCCCGATCTGCTCGAGCGCTATCGCAAGGACATCCTGGGCGCTCGGCTCATGACCGTCTTCGGTATCTGGCAGGCCGATCACGCCACCGGCGGACAGGTGATGCACCTGGTCGCACGCCGGGTGGTGGATCACACCGCGCTGCTGGGCACACTCACCGCACGCAGCCGCGATTTCCGATGAGTGCGCGTCAGGCGCACGGCGCGGGAGCGAGACCTCCAGATCCGCGTCTGGCGCGCCGATTTGCAGCGCGCCAGATCAGCCTTAGTCCCGTGCCGAATTGAATTGCAGATTCATCTGCGCCTTGCGAACTGGCTCTTCCGTGGTGCGATCAACCCCGAGCCGGGTGCGCTCGATCCGGTCCAGATACTCGGGCGTGACATTGCCGGTGATGTACTGACCATTGAAGCAGGAGGCCTCGAAATGCGCCAGGTGGGGGCCCAGGTCACGAATCGACTGCTGCATCGACTCGATATCCTGATACACCAGCGCATCGGCACCAATGGAACGACGGATCTCATCATCGCTGCGCCCGCTTGCGATCAGCTCGGCACGGGTGGGCATATCAATGCCATACACATTCGGGTAGCGCACCGGAGGAGCTGCCGAGGCGAAGTAGATCTTATTGGCACCCGCCTCGCGCGCCATCTGCACGATCTCGTGTGACGTGGTGCCCCGCACGATCGAATCGTCCACCAGCAGCACGTTCTTGCCCCGAAACTCGATGCTCATCGCGTTGAGCTTCTGGCGCACCGATTTTCTGCGCACCGATTGCCCCGGCATGATGAAGGTACGCCCCACATAGCGATTCTTGATGAAGCCCTCGCGATAATCCAGGTTCAGGCGATTGGCCAACTGCAGCGCAGAGGGGCGCGAGGTATCGGGGATGGGCATGACCACATCGATGTCACCCGCCCACAATTCGCGACGTACTTTTTCGGCCAGGTATTCGCCCATCTTGAGCCGCGCGTCGTACACCGAGACGCCATCGATCACCGAGTCGGGACGGGCGAAATACACATACTCGAACACGCAGGGGTTCAGCGAAGCGCCCGGTGCACAGGCGCGCGCATGGAAGTTGCCCTCCAGGTCGATGAACACTGCCTCGCCGGGCGCGATATCGCGCACGAGGCGAAAACCCAGACCTTCGAGGGCCACCGACTCCGAAGACACCAGATACTCGGTGCCCTGCTGCGACTCGGCCACCCCATAGCACAAGGGGCGAATGCCCAGCGGGTCACGAAAAGCCAGCACGCCATAGCCGGCAATTTCGGCAACACACGCATAGGCGCCCTGCACGCGCTTGTGCAGCTCAGCCACTGCTCGAAAGATGGTGTCCGGGTCGAGCGAAACGCCCACCGCGGCCGCCTGCAATTCGTTGGCCAGCACATTGAGCAGCACCTCGGAATCGGAATCGGTGTTCACGTGACGCCGATCGCGTCGGAACATCTCCTCCTTGAGCTGCTCGGAATTGGTGAGGTTACCGTTGTGCGCCAGCGTGACGCCAAAGGGCGCGTTCACATAAAAAGGCTGGGCTTCCTCATCGTTGTTGGCCGATCCGGCAGTGGGATAACGCACATGCGCAATGCCGGTCAGACCGGGGAGCCCGCGCATATTGCGCGTGCGAAAGACATCGCGCACCAGACCGCTGGACTTGTGCATGGCAAAGGCTTTGCCACTGCACGTGGCGATACCGGCTGCATCCTGACCTCGATGCTGCAACAACAGCAGCCCGTCGTAGAGCAGCTGGTTGACCGGCGTTTTCGCCACCACACCGAGGATCCCGCACATGGATCTAGCCTCCGATTGATGCGTCCGACCTGTGCCGCCCACGCGGCATCAGGTCTGCCGGATGCCGCTGAGGCGTTCCGGAAGAAAAGGTTCCGCCCAGTGCACCAGGCGATCGAGCAAAGGCTTGGACCAGGCCTGCTGCCAGGCCGGTTCCGCAGACAACCCATTCAGATGCGCGACCAGCGCAACCAGCAGGATGATGATGACAGCACGCAGCACGCCGAGCGCGCCGCCCAGCAGACGGTCGAGCCCACCCAGACCGACACCATGCAGCGCCCGGGCAGCCAGGCCGCCAAGCAGCCGGGTGCCAATGAGCAACACCAGAAAGATCACGACCGCCAGCACAGGCATGGGCAAGGCC
>Ga0315909_10002899_pt1 | contig 21500 bp, 36 predicted proteins | sample LakEriMetagenome_11_FD_203527 | JGI IMG/M metagenome (GOLD analysis project Ga0315909, IMG submission 203527) | Freshwater fungal communities from buoy surface, Lake Erie, Ohio, United States - Buoy 2 MA125 | ecosystem: Environmental > Aquatic > Freshwater > Lake | place: USA: Lake Erie, Ohio... | reverse complement strand
TTGAACAATAGGTCCAACTCCTGCTTGATACTGTGATTGGATCGCTGATGATGCATCAAAATCCATTGTTGATTGAGTGTAAATGGCCATGATATTTTCCTTTATCTATCAAATATTTACCTGAAAGGGTGGTATTCACCAAAGAAGCACTTGCTCTCTAATGATATTTATCGTAAAATAGCACTATTATGATTATTACCCCTCGCATTGGTTTTTGTTGCAAATGGATAGATCACCCGGATGAAACAGCCGGGCGTAAACCCACATCTGCAAGCCGTGATCTAAACGGACGAAGCACTACCATGCGCTGGCTACGCGAGCACAAGGAAGAAGCTGAGCAACGCCAGTGGGATATTATGAATCATAATGCGCAGGCCGCTCTTAACATGGTAGAACGAGTGGGCAGTTTGCCCAAGCATCTGCGGATGGTGCGCCTGGGCTCAGAAATGCTACAAGGCTACACAGAACCTTCGTGGATCGACTGGTGGCAACAAGCAGATGTCCAACGCCATCTAGAGAAGATTTTTTCTCCTGTGGGTGCTCGTGCTAGAGAACTCGACGTCAGGCTGAGTTTCCATCCAGGGCAGTTCTGTGTGCTGGCGTCAGAAAATGACGGCATCGTAGAGCGTAGTATCCTAGAGTTTGAGTATCATGCAGACATGGCTCGTTGGATGGGCTATGGTGCCACCTGGCACGATCATGGATTCATGATCAATGTACACTTGTCGGGCAAAGGTGGTCCTGAAAAGTTCCTGCGCACTCTGGGTAAACTCAGCCCCGAGGCTCGCAATCTCATAACTATCGAAAACGACGAGGTATCTAATGGTCTTGACATCACTCTTACTGTGGCTGATCGTGTGGCTCTTGTGCTGGACATTCATCACCATTGGGTCAAAACAGGAGAATACATCGATCCCCAAGACCCTCGTGTTCAGCGTGTGGCTGAGTCTTGGCGTGACATTCGCCCTGGTATGCATTACAGCGTTAGTCGCGAAGATGTTCTTGTTGGTCATGATACCCGAACTAGGCCAGATCTTGCTGGACTTCTTGCAAGAGGTCATAAAAAACAGCAACTCCGTGCCCACTCAGACTTCTACTGGAACGACGCTGTGAATGAATGGGCCGCTGGGTTTTCACCCTACTTCGATATTGAATGCGAAGCCAAGGGCAAGAATCTAGCTCGCGACGGATTTGCCAAATTTGTGAAGGCAGTATGATTGATGTGTTTTTAAATACCTGGAGATGGATCTGTGAAGATTACCAAAGCCATAGAATACGTTTTTGTCTTGAGGTCCTTGCTTGGGCTCTGTCTATTGGCTGCTCTCTCGTTATGGCATTCACCGTTCCAAACCCACCTCTCCTGGCTCTTTACCCCGTTTGGATACTTGGTTGTGCTATATACGCTGGGTGTGCTCTTAGTCGTGGTTCCTTTGGCATGCTGGCTAACTATCTACTGCTCACGACCATCGATGCCATCGGATTGATCAGGATGTTGTTTTCTTAGTCCTGGCAGTTTTTGCTCGTACCGCAGGCTTCTTGTCACCAGCAGGCTTTTTGGCAGCTGGTTTTTTCTTGGCCATGACCACAGGTGATTCAGCATACTGTGTGCTCATTGGCACTGTGCCTACTGTGGTCTGCGGTGTTTCTACTTTGTAAGGTGCCTCGGGGCAGGGTGATACTGTGGGCCTTTTACTAAAAAACTTTTTAAGAAATGTCAACATTATGGTCTCCTTTGTTGGTTAGTTTATTTAATAAAAACATCACAAAAACATACATAAAGTTATGAAACAACTTTTTTATAATCTACTACTATTTGTTGCGATCGTTTGTTTTGTATCGCTGATCACATGGTACATTGTTTGGCTAAATGAAAAACAACCGCCTTGGTTGGAACAAACGCTGATGATCATGATTGATCCTGCATTGCCTGTGGCCAAGTCCCTAAGTGATTCGATCGCTGGAAGATAACGATTGGACTAGTAACTGTTTTAGTTCATCTAGATCATTATGAATGGTTAGAAATCTTTGATCCGGCGTGATAGCTACCCAAGTTTTAGCTGGGCCTTTTTCATTGAGATTTTTTCCAAACATTGCTCGGCGACCCGAAGAACCCATTTTTGTTTTGTATCTTAAGTAGAACTTATTTTTATCATAATCATAGATATACTTTTTTGCCACCCACTTCCATTGATCTCGATCTGGGCCAAGCAGTTGTTCAAGATTTGAAAAATTTTTCAAACCCCACTGCTGATATTTCATATCAGTAAACCATTGATAAGCACAATCGGCCCATTGATTTATGGGAATACGACAAACATTCGCGTACATATTTCCATAGTCGTTTGAAAATGCAGGCAAGAAAGCATAGTTAAAGTTCAGCCATCGAACCAGGTCGTAGCAAGATTTAACTGGAGCATTCATTGATAACACATTTTCTGACAGTTTGCGAAACAACCACTGAGCTGTGCCAGGAGTTGTCCAGTAAGCAGATAGATACTCCAGTGCTTTTGCAGAATCCTGCCAAGGAATATTGAACCACCGAGGATCCTCGAACGCCATTTCTGAACTGCTGACAGCACTGCTGTTTAGACCAATCAACAGTTGATCATTGGGATGACCGTTTACATGTATGTAGTTAGAAAAGTTAGAAGTATTCAGTGAACTTACAAAACGATCATATTCAACTACTTTGAGATTGTTTTTCAAAATACAATCAAAAAAGAAAGTTGAATTTTCCCAAACTCCAGTTTTGTTAGTGGCTATGATAATTCTGCTATAATCTACAGGAGTACCACATTTCAGCAAAGCGGCCACGACCAAAGTTGAATCAATACCACCGGACCACCCCACAACGATGGGTCGATTGGTTTTTTTACTGAGTTTCAGTAGTTCCTGTGCTTTGAGGTCAGTGATTTCTTCATATGACATGCCAAAGTTGGGATCATACTCGGCCACCGGTACACGCAACGTTGATAATGCTAGATTTTTAGGAAATGGAAAGTTGTCTGCTCCCATCAATGGAGAAAGAAACGCCATTGATGTGTCTCTGCAGATAGAAGCAAGCTGGTGTATATCTTCACGAATACCATCATCGGGCCAGCAATCATCAAGACTACTGTGGTCAAGATGTGTGTAGTTAATCAGTAGTGATGTCATTGTGCAACAAAAGTTCTTTCAATAATGATGCCTGTTCCATTTTGTTTATGCGAGAATACGAGTCCTCTATATCAAGTATTTCTTTTTTGGCTCGTTGTTGGAAATCTTTCACGCTGGTGCTGATCAATAGGAGTTTGTAAATTTTACTAATATAGTAAGATAAATCGTCGTTGGAAATATCGCTCTTGGTATGGATTGATTCAGCCATGGAAATCCTGTGAATGATCTCTTCTTCAGGAAGCTCAGATTTTTTTATTTTTTCTACCATGTTGCCTAAAAACATAGCCCAGTTTTTAAGCTCTAAAGATTCCTGGGGAGCAGGTCCTGATTTTAAGTCTATTTGCCCAGAAATTTGCCCAAGCACATTGACCGTAGTGCAGTCCAATATGCCCATTTCGTTGTGATTGGTCTGGTACTTAGATATGTTTGGTCTGCCAGATATGGTTGTTTGCAAAGTCCAACATTCGGCATTTTGATTCGATATTCCGTGTTCATAATGTCCTGGCAGACGTAGTTCATACACCCAGGTGGGAATTTTACTGCTCATGAGATAATGCACTCTACGCAGTATATCTAGGTTGTGATTGACATATAAAAAACAATCAAGTTGAACGCTGTAGAGGACGTAGACCTGATATTTTGGGGCAAATGAGGCAGGAAATCCCGAATGATAATAAGAGTTGAATTCATCCATGCATCTACTTACCTTGCTCTGTTTGGCTAAATAAAAATACCAAGCCGACGGGCTTTACAAAAGGAGAACATCGATGAAATCAGCAAAAGAATTTTTAGTTGATCTTGAACAAAAAGTAGAAACTCTGTATCAAGTCAGCGAAGAAGTAACACGTAACTACTTTGCTAGTAACCCCAGCAAAGAACACCTCATGGACCATTTCAAACTGCGCATGATGAATGAGCGTTGGAACATGGTTGAGTTTGCAAAAAAAGTAGCCGCATTGCCTGTGACAACCTCGGGCGAAGAAGCCATGTTGCTTTGCAAACAAACATTTGACGAAGCCAACCACTACCGCATGGTACGTGAAGTGCTAGAGCACCTAAACGGTGGTCCAATTTCCATGGACGACGCCAACTCTACACACGGCGAAAAAGACAGCGCCAAGGGCGTGACCTTGATCGATCGTTACGAAGCACAGGATGATCCATTGATCATGGCTCTGTACCAGTTCCTGGGTGAAGGCCGTGCCGCTCGCGTATGGGCAACCATGGCCGACTGTGTCGAAGACGAGTTCATCGCCACACGTTATGGCAAGATCGCTCGCGATGAAAAGTTCCATAGCAACATCGGTCGTATGAAGTTGCTTGAGTTGTGCGATACACAACAAGCACAAGATCGCGTGATGGACATTGCTTTACAAATGTGCTGGGACCTGTATGAAGTTGCATGCTTGAATACCTACATGCCCAACGAAGCTGCCAAGGCACGCATGCGCGAAGTATATGGTACACCCACACGTGAACTAAAACTTGACACTATTTAAAAAGTACTGTCATAAAAAAAGGCACCTTAGGTGCCTTTTTTGTTGGGTCAATGATCAATACTTTCTGGTAGGACCGTCAATGTAGGATTTCCAAAACTGTCGTGTATTGTTGATCCATACACGCACTCCTTCTTGTTGTAGATCCGTTCCATTAAAGTACAAGAAGTTATCTGCGTATAGCTTGCGAGCTTCGGCAGTTTGCATGGCTCGACTCCACGCACGGTTGTACCAATCGGCAACTTCTCGTGGTGTGCCAGGTGGCAACAACAGTGCAGATCCTGCAGATACTTCCAGGCCAGGTACACTGTTCTTGATCAATGGAATGTTGGGATGGGTCGACAATGGACGGTCAGCAGTGATAGCAATGACTTTGACTTTGCCGCCCTGCACCAAAGGCCAGGCCACTTGTAGTGGCATGATACCAAACTCAATATTGCTGTCGCTGGCCACACCTGTGACTGCCTGCAGTGGCCCTTGGAATGCGATAGACTGTACATTAGAGTTGGGAAAACGATCCAGGATGTATTCATATGTGAGCTTGTGAGGTCCACCACCAATGGCGATGTTCACAGGCTGTGTGCTGTTTTTCACACGGTCTAGGAACTCCCTAGGTGTGTTTACAGCACTATCTGCTTTGGCCACGATGGCCAAGGGCGAACGAGTGGGCAATACAGGAACTACGAAAGTATCCGAGGTATACTTCTTGATATCTCGTTGGAATATGTCCTGTGTAACGAAGGTACTCATTTGGCTGGCAGTGGCTATGGTCAGTCCGTCAGGCGCAGATTCAGCCAGCTGATTGGTGGCTATTACTCCGTCAGCACCGGGCTTGTTGACTATCACAAAGTTCACTCCAGGGTTCTGTTCCTCCACGATCTTGCTGACCATGCGGAAACTGTTTTCAATAAATGCACCAGGAGCTGAAGGTACTAATACTGTGACGGGTCGGGTAGGCTGCCAGGCATAAGCCGCGGTAGCAGTCAATGTTCCAGCTAAAACTAACAAAAATTTCTGTATCATGCAACACTCTCCTTGTTTGACAGTGTTTATATATAATAGATAAGTTACTGTTTTTGGATTTTTTGAATCGACTATATACAGCATGACCTTACTATTGTATATCTTGGTGATGACCCACATCACCATAGCCTGCGTTACCCTTTATCTGCATCGTAGTCAAGCACACCGAGGAGTAACATTCCACCCGCATGTGGCGCATTTCATGAGATTTTGGCTGTGGCTCACAACAGGCATGGTGACCAAGCAGTGGGTGGCTACACATCGCAAACATCACAGATTTACCGATGCGGAAGGTGATCCGCACAGCCCTAGAAACGAAGGCATCTGGCAGATCCTGTTGGGCGGTGCTTTTTACTATGCCTGGGCCGCCAAAGACCGGCAAATGGTAGAACAATACGGAGTAGGCACACCCGATGATTGGGTGGAACGCCACATCTACACGCCATTCAACTGGCTGGGCGTGACCTTGATGTTTTTTATTAACTGTGCTATATTTGGTTGGAGTTGGGGGTGGTTGCCTTGGTTATGGCAGATGATCTGGATTCCCTTATGGGCCGCAGGTGTCATAAACGGTCTAGGGCACTGGTGGGGATATCGTAACACCCAGACCCGAGACTACTCAACCAACATAGTTCCCTGGGCATTTTTCATCGGCGGCGAAGAACTACACAACAACCATCACGCAGATCCAGCTTCTCCAAAACTCAGCCTGAAGAAATGGGAATGGGATCTGGGGTGGAGTTATATACAACTACTGCAAAGATTCAATCTGGCCACTGTACGAGCCAACTGATTTCACCAAAATAGTCAAAACGGCACATATTTTTATTGCATTGCAACATAAATATCATATATAATAATGTAGTAAACAAGACGCTGGATGGTCCGGGTCTTGTACCGTAAACTCGCTTAATACAAGGAGAAAACATGTTTACATATGACGCAACAATCGACGCAGTACAAACCGGTAAGAAACAGTTTGTAAAGACTTTTATCACAGACGAAAAGATCGCTGACGCACTCAATCAGTTTATCGACAACCAAACTGAGTACACCAAAAAAGCCGCCAAGGCCACAATCGACGCTGGGACCACAGTGGTGCAAGAAACTATCAAGCATGCTCAGGAAGCCGCCAAGTTTGATTACACCAAGTTTGGTGAAGGTATCATGAAGGCCTATTCAGCTCAAACCAAAAGCAAGTAAATCGGTAAAAAATCGGTTAACTCAACGCTAGACCAGAAAATCCTACTTGTGTAATAATACACACATAGTAGGATTTTTTATGACCAATCTTTAAGGAGTTGTTATGAAGCACTTGGTTTTGGTATTTTTAGTGGCCTGTGTCACAGGCTGTGGTACGATCGGTGGCGCGGTTTCCGGCGCAGGCCAAGATCTTTCTAAAGCCGGAGAATGGATCAAAAACAAATGAAAAAGACAGCACTCTATCTAACCCTGGCCATGGCTCTGGGCCTCACTGCCTGTAGTTCAACCAAGGTCGCAGACGTAGGTTCGGGCACCGCTGTACCTCCGGGTACACAACAGGCCATCTCTGAGCAACGTGCGGCATCAGATTTCAAACGCGAAGGTGTGAGGCTGATTTACAGTTTCACAGGTAACCTTGAAGCTGTAGAAGCTGTGGGTTATGCACCTGTGTGGGGCAACAGTCAAAATGCTGTCCAGCAGGCCTACGAAGTGGCCTATGTCATGGCCAAGGATCGCATGAGTTCGTTCCTGCATCCAGAAACCATCACGTCTAAGCGAGTGGTAGATACTATTTCTAAAAACTTAGAAAAAGCCCGCGACAACAAGACCAACAAGTTTGCCACAAACAATAAAAATGATTTTTCTTTTGAAACGTCAGACACAGAAGCCGCTCGGGCTGGCGAAGTCAATCGCGAAGAAAATACCGCTGTTCGCAACGATGCACTGAATATCGCATCTAATATCCGTACCACTGTGAGTGTTCAGCGTTCGGGTATCCTCGGCGGTGTCGTTTTCAAAGATGGAAAGATCATCAATGACGGTCGCAACGTCCAGGTTTTGGTGCGCTGGGATCGCAAAGACAACAGTCAGCGTCGCACAGTCCTCAAAGAAATGATGCAGTGATGCACAAGTTAGCGTTAGCACTGGCCCTGATGTTCGCGGTCAGTGTGTCAGCGCAGACTGCAGACACTGCTTCTGTGCTGAAGCCAAATCCAGTGACTGTGATAATCACCGTGGTTCCTTGGTTGCTCAAGGATAGTGAACGCTACTACTTTGTCACAGTCAAAGGCTATGGTAAGACCACAGAAGAAGCCCGTACACAAGCACTAAGAGCCGCTGTGGATCAGGCAGTGGGCAGTGTAATAAACTCCGAACGTGAAGTCAAAAATCAACGACTTGAGCGCAGTGAAGTGGTACAGTATGCCGCTGGCTTTGTTGATCGTTATGAAGTCAAACGAGTGGAACAGGAAAATGGTTTCGTCGCTATGACCTTGGATGTGTATGTCAAGCGTAGCAGGTTAAGCGATCGACTGCTAGGACACCATCCTAGACCTGGGCAGATCGATGGAGACCGTTTGCAAACACAAGCAGAAACACTCACTCATAGTCGTCAACAAGGCGATCGTTTGCTACAGATGGTCTTGGCTGATTTTCCACGTCGTGCGTTTGATGTAGAGTTGGGCCCAAGCCGAGTGTACTACACAGATCAACGACAGCAACAGATCGAGTTTAGTTTCAAGCTAAAATGGCGTCATGCTTACTTGGAAAATCTACGTGAAGCCTTGGCCGCGGTGAGTCAAAATGCCAATGCCGGAGACTGCACAGGGCTATATGCTCGAAACTGTCAGTATCAAGGTTATGTCACGATCAAAGCTCGTCCAGGACGTCATGGCTGGAGTCGTACAGCGGCCTTTGACGATTCTGTTACCCTGAACTTGATACATCAAAATCTCATCCAAAGTCGCCCGGCTGTGCTGATCACCATAGATGACCGTGAAGGGCGCAGAGTCTGGCGCGGATGCCAACGCTGGAGCGAACTGGACAACGAGATGTCTGGATATGTGCCCAACGAGCGTTTGTTGCAACCCACCCAGAATGGGGTACAAATCAATGGGTATTTGACCCTGGATGCACGAGTACCTTTTAATCTAACACCCACTACCCCTGTGTTAGACACGGTAAAAATGGAGGTTGTGCGTAACAGCCAGTGTCCGAATTAACTGAGCCGATTTTGGATTTGCTCATAAGTAAGTGAGCTGTTCAAAACTTGTGTTATAATATACATACTTTATTAACAGCGACATTTCCAGACCATGACAACAATGATCCAAGAAAAAGACGATCTTACATACTCCCCTGGTGACGATCTTAAAAAGAGTGGTATCTACACGTTTATGGGTGACGTTGAGTCAGAATCCATGCTACCCATCATCGAGTGGATCTTGCACGAAAACTACATCGTCAAGAAAAAGAAAAAAGAACTTATCTTGATGATTTGCAGTCGCGGTGGAGACATGGAAGAAGCCTTTGCGCTGATAGACGTGATGAAGAGCAGTAATATTCCTATCAAAACAGTAGGGCTGGGCCAGATCGCCAGCTGTGGATTGTTGATATTCCTAGCAGGCACGATGGGTCGCAGGGTACTCACACCCAATACTTCAATCTTGAGTCATCAATACTCATGGGGCAGTGATGGTAAACATCACGAACTGTTTGCCATCACCAAAGAGTTTGGCCTGGCACAACAGCGTATGATTTCTCACTATCAGGTGACCACTGGATTAGATGAAGAAACAATCAAAACACGATTGTTACCGCCCAATGATGTCTGGCTCAGCGCCCAAGAAGCCCGGGAACTGGGCATCTGCGATCACATCGCCAACGTCACTCGTTAAAAACTTTTTCTTCTTTTACGACCCAAAGTCTCAGCATCGCCTGGGGCTTTTGCCGTTGTGTCACTGGCTTTGATATCGCTACGTGGCGGAATGTAGTCTACTAACTCTCCAGCACGGCTTGGTCCAGGAGCATCTGTGGTGGCGCCTTGTTCTGCGTTGGGCACTATCTTGGGTTCTTTGTTGATGTTGAATACCAGTTTACCGCCCGAGCTGGTGGTCGAGCTATAGCTCTTTTGTGCTTCCAATGTAACATCTGTAAACAGTTTGCTAGGCCACACAGTGGTAAAGCCTTTGATCACAAACTGATCGCCCTTTTGGCCAGCGTCGGTGTACATTTGCACAAAGGCTGAGTTGTTGAGAATATCAGCAGCCGCTTCAGAGAAGTTGGTTGTTGTGTTGATTTCGTTACACACCTTGTATGCAATGCTGGCCACCATGTGATTGAGCGGAACAATCTTGCTGGGATCTTCTGCTGTGCGCTCTTTGTAGATGGCCTTTAAGTTGTCGGTGAGATCAGTGTTGTCAATGTCAAAGTTTTTTTGCCCAGCATACTGTTTCAAGCTCATGACTTCTTGCGCTTCATCGGGGGTGATCATTTCTTGCTCTATGGCCAAGTTTAATGGTCCAGAGTTATGATCTCCATCGTCGATGATTTTCAAGATGTCAATGATGTTTTGATACGGCGCTACTATGTCGCCCAGCCCAGCTTCTTCGAGTTCACGTGCAGATTTTAGTAGGTTGATCACTGATGCCATGGCACCTTTGGCACCCTTGCTGGATAGTTTGATCTGTTTACCTTCAGGATTCACCAACAGTGAATCATACAGTGTTCCTGATACATTGGTATTGAATGAAACCACACAGTCTGAGAATCCGTTCTGCCCCATGAATACTTCGGCAGCTTTGCCGGCATTGCCCTTGACCGGAGCACCGTTGATCAGCACACAGGGCTGTAGCATTTCACAGAAGTAATCGCGGAATCCTTTGAAGTCCATGTTGCCAGCAGGAACCAGCACAGGAAACTGTTCAGCATTGGCGATGATCACAGCGGCATTGTACTCATCGCTGTCTTCGCCAAACTTTTCAGCTATCTGAGCTAGGATGCTGGCCGGAGTCTGGCTCTTGAAATCAGTCAACACATCACTGGGTTTGTATCCCACTTTTTCTTTGCTTCCGCGAGCATCAGTTTGACTGAATCCACCTGGAATGTCCTTGGTCTGGAAGAAAGTGTTTTGAGTGCGCACAGGTTTGATGTCTGCGGCAAACTTTACTAGATATCTGCGACCCACTGCTGTGTCGAATCCAGCTACTCCAAACGCCTTTGTCCGTGTTGTGGGCTGGTTGATCTTTTCAAACTTTATTCCGGCCTGGGTTTCCAGCTGATCGAGCACGTCCATCATTTCTTCTGTGCTGGAGTATGCGCCAGATTCTGGGTAAAAATCCAGGCTCTGGAAGGTAATCTTATCATCATCGGCATCACTGCCCACACGAGCATAGACCTCGCCGGGTTTACGGGCACTCAAACCACGGGCCTCTGATAAAGTGTCTAGTAGATTTAGTAAGTCTCTCATTGCGATTCTTTTCTGTGTATGCTATACTTATCTTGGATACTTACATTAACAAGGAGAAACCATGCCCAATCTAGTGCCCATAGTGCTGGAACAGACCAGCCGCGGCGAACGCAGTTACGATATCTACAGCCGACTGCTCAAAGATCGCGTGATCATGTTGGATACAGATGTCAACGAACACTCTGCCAGTTTGATCGTGGCGCAGATGCTGTTCTTAGAAGCAGAAAATCCTGACAAAGATATCAGTTTTTATATCAACTCGCCTGGCGGTGTGATCACAGCAGGCATGGCCATCTATGATACCATGCAGTTTATCAAGTGTGATGTGCAGACCATCGTCATGGGGCAAGCCTGTTCCATGGGTAGTTTTCTAGCCAATGCAGGAGCCAAAGGAAAACGCATGATGTTGCCCTATGCACGACATATGATCCATCAACCTTCGGGCGGAGCTCGTGGCATGCAGAGCGATATTGAAATACAGTACAAAGAGATCACCAAGATGAAACAGATCTTGACCGAACTCTATGTCCGTCACAACACCGCAGGCAAAACATACCAAGATTTTGAACGTGACATGGATCGAGACACATTCATGTCAGCACAAGAAGCTCTGGCCTATGGCCTGGTCGACCGAATCATTGAGCACCGAGAATAATGAGTCTCCGAGACAGTTTCTGTCCAAGTCCTTGGTTCCATACCAGGATCAATAACTCGGGCAACTATGAATACTGTCGCTGGGCAGTGAAACATGATCGCCAAAGCCTGCCCAGCATACGCACACACAGTCCGGTGTATTGGTTTCAGTATGGCATGAGCGATATCAGAAAGCAAATGTTGGCCGGAGAAAGACCTGCAGGATGCAGTGAATGTTACCAAGTGGAGCAACATGGTAAAGTATCAGGACGGCAAAGACAGCTACTAAAGATAGGTGTCACACAAGCAGACTTTGACAAGACCATGTTGAGCACACCGTGGTTACAAGAGTTTAAAAACAGCCGCGATCGAGATGGTGTCACAGATCAGCTACCCCAGGACTGGCAAATAGACCTTGGCAACTTCTGTAACTCTGCTTGCTTGTTCTGCGAACCTCACTCCAGCAGTCGCTTGGCCTCTGAGTTCAAACGAGTTGGGTTCATCAAAGAACTACCTCCCGAGGCCTGGGTGGACGATCCTGCCAGTTTGTCTATGTTCATTGAAACCTTAGAACACACACCAAGACTGGCGTACTTGCACTTCATTGGTGGTGAAACACTGATCACTCCTGCATTCCGTAAGATATTGCAGGCTCTAGTAGACAACAATCTTTGTCAACAGGTAACCATTGGGTTTACTACCAATCTTACTACCTGGGACTCAGACATCGTCAAGTTATTGTCAGAGTTCAAGGAAGTCAATCTTGGTATGAGTGTAGAATGTCTACATCCTGTGAACGATTATGCTAGATATGGCAGTAATCTTGCCACTGTGGAACGCATGATGAAACGTTGGATAGACGTGGCACGACAACAAGGATGGCTCATGCAGATACGTATCACTCCCACTATCCTCACTGTGCTACATCTTGATACCATTTATCAGTTTGCCATGGCCGAAGGAATCGCCGTAGAAAGCTGTAACTTCCTCAATGATCCAGCATTCATGCGACCCACAGTGCTACCCGCACAATATCGACAACAGGTGATTGATAGATTACAAGCCTGGATCGATCAACAGCCCGAGGTTGATCCCAAACAGATCATCAATACCAGAGATCCGCATCGAGTCACTCAACAGCTGGTACAGGATGCAGTGAGCTACCGAGAATATCTTCGCACTGAACCAGATGAAAGCCATAGGCTACCTGACTTGGTGCGATATCTTAAAACCATGGAACAGAGTCGCAAGAACTCTGTGCTAAACTACCTACCCGAATATGAACAACTTTTCCGATCTGCCGGATACTGATCCCACTGTTGCTGTTGTTGTTAAGTTATCTGCGATCAGCGACAATGGATATCCTGGCGCGATGTTGCGAGTCAATCAAGATGTCATTGAGTATCTACAGTTGAAAGAGTCTGTAGAACATGTTTTTGAAGTGCCTCTCAAAGACGCTATAGAAATAGAAATAGCCTTGATCGACAAGCAGTATTCACAGGAAAAAGAAACTGCTATAGTGATCGATTCGGTAACTTTGGACGGGTTTGAGATTGTGCCTGGGTGGACACACCTGGCCACCTATGACAGTGAACGCGGTCCGCAAGGCCCCACAGCATACTTGGGCATCAATGGAAACTGGAAACTAGTGATAGATCGACCATTTTATCAATGGCGACACCATGTCACCGGCCAGGGATGGTTGCTAGAACCTATTTCTTACGAGGATAGTTGAGCTGTTCCCATTCTTCGTCGGTCACAGGCCACCATTGTAAAATATCAAGCATGGTTGAGTATTACTTTTTTAGCTTGTTCGATTTTTCCGTTACGTGCCAGTTCTGCGGCATATTTGGCCTCTCCCAACGCACATAAAAAATCCCATACATTTCCTATTATTTTTTTCATATTTTTCCTTTCAGTAGAAACCATATTAGTGTTTCTACTGATATTTATATGTTGCACCACCGCAAAATATTAAAGTTTTATGACGGTCGACAGTATAACACCAAGGCGCTATAATACAAGCTCAACTCTAAAAAATCTCCATGCAATACCAAGTGATATGCAAAAGCAAGGCTCGACGAGTGCTGATCGAAAGCATGGTACGGGTATTGATCAATGAACTCAAACTCACCAGGTCACGCTCAGTTCTCACGGTGAAGTCAGAAAAAGGTCTGATAAAAAAAGATCAGATGCGTGGGGTAGTGGGCCCGGACCCTGCAGATCCTAGCCATATCATCATGCTACTGGATTCTACACTGAGCAATGAATCTCTAGTGGAGACCCTGTGCCACGAAATGGTACATGTCAAACAGTTTGCCCTGGGTCAAGCCAAGATCAAGTATCGTGGCAAAAAAGCCACATTCCACTGGATGGGCCGACCAGTCAAGGCAGTGTATTGGGATCAACCCTGGGAGCAGGATGCTTGGCGCAGGGAAAAGGTCTTGGCCAGCAGAATCTACAAGATCATCACCGGTTGACCAGAAATAGCCATTTTGCTACAATATGGATTCAACAGTTGGAGCAGACTATGGCCTACACCGTTTTCAAACACAATCAGAACTATGGCCCACGTGCGGGCCTAGAGGGCCCATTCCACTATCCCAACGGACAGGTCCTGTATTACGATCCCAAAGCAGGCGAGTACTACGACCCCCGCACAGACTTCTATGTAGATCGTGAAGATGTGGCTCTTTTACAACAAAGCGTTTTTGACCTGGTTAGTAAGCACTAACCTAAAAAGGTTGACCAGAAATAGCCATTTTGCTACAATATGGGTATAGTAAGAAATAAGGAGAGCTAGATGAAGCTGATGATCACTACCCAGGTTGAAGAAAACTACGGTGCCCACGATTGGGACGGCACAGGTACTTGCCCTCAGTATTGGAAATTCAAAGGTGGCAACGACTACTCGTATGCCCTAGGCGGCCACCTACGCAACTCTGAAACCCTGTCAGAGCTGGTGCAAGCTCTCCGTGGTCAGATCGAAGAAGATAGCGTTGGTTATCGCGAATACATCATTGGTTGGTCCGTGGAGTCGGACGACTATCTCACTGACTTTGAGCGCAGTCAGCTCGAATACGAAGGTAAGATCACTTACCGTACCCGTGAACTCAAACTCTTGGAGGCCGCATAATGCCCACGATTTCAGAAATCAATCACGCCATCATGCAAGGCGATCTCACCAACGATCAACTGGACAGCGTCATTGCCGCGATCAAGTTCCGTCGTACCCAGATCGCTAGAGAAGTCAAACGCGAAGTCCGGGTGGGAGCGGCTGTGAAGTTCTATCATCCCAAACTGGGCATGGACATCCACGGTACTGTGAACCGGGTGAAGCAGAAGTTTATCTTGGTGGACACTTCCAAAGGTCGCTACAATGTTCCGGCCAACCTGCTTGAGGTAGCTTGATGCCCCAAGATAGACTCACAGTGGGTCTCAAGTGGACAGCCACTTGGATCACCCTGGCTGGTGCCCTGTGTACCAGTTTGCGGATAGACCCACTCAATGTCTACCTGCTCAATGTGGGTAGTCTGCTGTTCTTATGGTGGGCTTTCCGTATCCGTGACCGTGCAATGATCACTGTCAACGCAGGCCTGTTGGGCATCTATGTCCTGGGCTTGTTTTTCAGCAGATAAAAAGAGGTTGACCAAAAACCCCATTTTCGGCTATAATATAGGTATAGTGTAAAAAAGGAGCTGACATGTACACCGTTGAAGTCTACAAAAAAGATCGTCGTACCAAAGCAGGCGAGCGCCTGGTCCGCAAGGTGGATCACAGCACCGCAGATCGTGGTGCCTTGGAGCATGTGTATAAACACACCTATTTCCCCAGCCATGGATATCGTTTCGAAATCCATGAGACCTATGTCGTCCGCAAGAACTTGATGGGTGGCGCAGAGTTCAAAGAACGCTACGATACTCCGTACTTCTGCTCGCCCAGTTCCGAATCTTATTGGAGCATGTGATGGCTCTCAAGATCGTCAAAGAGGTCACAGAATGGCGTGATGTTTCGCGCCAGCCCAACCATGTGTATCTCATGGATGGTGACAAGGTATATGCCTATTCCAAATGGGGAGAAGGTCCAGCGGAGGTACTTCGCACTCCTCTCCGGATTGATCGCCGCAGGCGCAAGTTTGTAGAGCAGAAAAAGAATCTCTGGAAGTTTGATCTCACCATCCGTGTTGACAAAGAAGAACCCGCTAAACCGCAGGGGCAAGTTTGGACAGTGGCTGGTTCCAAAGGCAACAAGTATTTCGTGAACCTTTCTGCAGGACAGTGGTCATGCACTTGTCCAGGTTTTGGATTCAGAGGTAAATGTCGTCATATCACCGAGACCGCCGAAACTGTATAATCCGGCAAAGTAGATCATCAAAATAGTAGACCTTGCCCGTGGAGTTTGCTATACTAGTCCTACGCTGAGACAACAAGTTTGCGTTCGGCGATTTACTTTAAAGGAAAATCATAAATGATTACTCGATTCAACGAAGAAACTAAGACCTATAAACTGTTCAACGCTCTCCATAATGGCGACGTTGTGACTCCTTCCCAAGCAGAGAAGCGTTTTGGCATCAAGAACATCAGTGCCGAAGTTAGCCGTATCCGTCAGGCAGGCTTTGCCGTGTATGCCAACAAGCGTGTGGCAGGCAACGGTGTCAAGGTCACCGAGTATGTGCTCGGTAAGCCAAGCCGCAAGATTGTAGCCGCTGGTTACAAAGCTCTTGCCATGGGCTTGGTCTAATAGAGTTCGCTGGTCGCATCAAAACGACCACCTCTTTGAAAAGGCTATCTCCGGATAGCCTTTTTTTTATGGTTGACCAGAAACTCTGTTTCTATTAAAATATTTGTATGCTTAAAAAACTCATGCAACGATTGGGCCGATACCGTGTTATCATGGACCGGCAAGACAACGAACCGTACCTGGAGAGGTACTACCTGTTCCTCAAAGATAGGAAACGGTTCCCTTTCAATATTTTCTTACACAAGTTCTTAAAAGGAGATCCCGACGATGTACATGATCACCCATGGTCGTATTGCACTGTCATACTTGCAGGAGGCTATTATGAGTGGGTTCCGCAGTTTGATGCTCGCGGTAGAAAGACTTGCGAGGTTCGTTATTGGCGTGGGCCCGGACACTTTCGTCGTTGCGGTGCCAACAGTTATCACCGTATTGAACTCAAGCCGGGTGTAACTGCTTGGACCTTGTTTATGCCTGGACCACAGCGCCAAGACTGGGGATTCTGGTACGGCAACAACTGGATCCAGCACGAAGAATATTTCAAACTCAAACAACTGCTCAAAGCAAAGGAATAATCATGCCCAACTGGTGTAGCAACACCTTGACTCTTGGCCACTCTGATCCAGCGGAAATCGCTCGGGCTGTAGAGGCTTTCAAGCGTGGTGAACTGCTCAACGAGTTTGTGCCCTTGCCAGAATCTGAGAATGAAAACTGGTATGATTGGCATATCGCGAACTGGGGGACCAAATGGGATGTAGGTGGTGACAGCTATGGTGATCCCAGCATCACCGAAGATGGACGGAGCATGAGCGTGAACTTTGATTCAGCTTGGTCCCCGCCCACGCAGTGGTATGAAAACATGCAGGCCTTGGGGTTCGACATCACGGCCATGTACTACGAACCGGGCATGTGTTTTGCTGGTAAGTATGATGAGCACGGGGACGAGTCCTATGAGTTTTCGGGCCTGACCAGCGATGAAGTTCGTGATGCCTTGCCGCAGGATCTGGATGATATGTTTGCCATTTCAGAGACCATGGCCGATTATGAAGATGAAGAACCGCTCACTGAGTGGTATGTTGAAGGCGCAAAAAAGAAAGGCTTGATCAAAGATGATGGAGACGATTGATATCGTATTGTGGATTTCGGTGGGCATCGCCATAGGTGCTTGGATGTTTTATTTTGCTCTGAAACTGGCAGTCAATATATTGGCACGCCGTATCCAGCAACAACTTGAAACCCTGGATGAAGCCTTGAAAGAACAAGTTGATCTGATTCCTTGTCGTGTGGAACAGCACAACGGAGTATTTTTCGTGTATAATAATGACACTGAAGAATTTATGGCCCAGGGATCGACCTTGGCCGAACTGAGAGAACGCATCAAAGCACGTTGGAAAGACCAGCGTGTGAGCGTAGTAGCCGGCGACGAAGCCGTGCTAGAACAACTGAAAGCGCAACTAAATGAAAGTAGCAATAGCCAGTGACATCCACTTGGAGTTTGGAGATCTAGATCTACCCAATACCGATGGTGCTGATGTACTAATCTTGAGTGGTGATATCTGTGTGGCCCGTGACATCGGCCGCCCAGACTCCTCAAACTTCATGGAAGGTGCCCGTAGCCAAAGGGTATCCGATTTCTTCAAGCGTGTGAGCACGGCCTTTCCGCATGTGATCTATGTCATGGGCAACCATGAACATTATCACGGTGACTTTGCCAAGAGCTATGATATCCTTAAGAAAATGCTGACAGACCAGTATCTTCACAATGTGTACCTCTTGGAAAAAGAGACCAAAGAGATCGATGGTTGGACTTTTATCGGCGGTACACTGTGGACTGATTTCAACGGTGGCGATCTACAGACTATGAGGCATGCGTCCTGGGGTATGAATGATTACAACGGAATCAAAAACAGTGCGTCTGGACATGCTCATGGTATCTGGAATCTGATCCCTGAAGCCACACTCAAGGATCACTACAAGATGAAAGGTTACATCCAAACAGTGTTGGCCAATCGTCATGCGCAAGGGCACCGTGATCGACGTGTGGTGGTAGTGGGCCATCATGCACCCAGCAGAGCCAGCACACATCCCAAGTACCAGCATGACATCCTGATGAACGGTTGCTACTCTACTCCGTTGGACAATATCATGTTGGACCATCCGGAAATCGTGCTGTGGACACATGGGCACACTCATGAAGATTTTGACTACATGATTGGATCAACCCGTGTGGTCTGTAACCCACGTGGCTATATTGGCTATGAAGACAAGGCAGATCGATGGCAAGCAAAATACATAGATTTGGACAGTATCTCCGCTACAGCGGCGCCAGCATCACAGTCAGTGTAAATCCACTGTATTGGAAGGTACTGCCCTGGTTCCGAGACGTGACCTTGGGCGAATGGGGCGAAGCCGAGCGTACCTGGGCCGCCGGCTTCCTTTTTCTAACCATTCGAGTTTGGATTGATCGAGGAGACTGGTAATGGCCACGCAGATAACCTTGACAAGAAAACAACTTGAGCGTATACTAACACTTATTACTATTGATGATCGAGTTGAATCTGTAACCATTTTTGAAAGTCATACGTCGGGCATTGGTGCTAGTCATCATGTATTCTGTCATACCAATAAGAGTGAACGTGATTATGAAGCAGACATTACAGACGTGGAGGTATGGTAATGAATGAAGTTTTTAAACAACTGAGCTTGATGGCAGGTGGTAGTCACTATCCGTCGATCAATCCCGACATCCAACAACGTTTTGGCGAACTCATTGTAGAGGAATGCATCAAGCAACTGCTAGAATGGAAGAATGAACCTTTCCCATTTGATGAGAACACCGCGGCCTGGATTTTAAAAGAACATTTTGGAATGAAACAATGAAAGTTTATATATCTAACTATCGCAATCACTGGATCTCACCTTACAAGATCCTGGAATATGCTTTTTTCTGGACCGACTGGAGCCGTTGCGGTCGCTGGACCTTGGCACAGAGTCTCGAAGATGAAAAGAGAGAAAAGAGTCAGTATGTAGATCATCCTGAGTGGGTTGAACGTTGGGCAGACAGGCTGACACCAATCTCCAGTGCCATCCAGTGGGTGCTGGATCGTGTGCATCCTCGTATCACTTATGTCAAACTCGATCGCTGGGACACATGGTCGATGGATCATACCTTGGCTGAGATCGCGTTGCCCATGCTTCGACAACTCAAAGAGACCAAACACGGTGCTCCTAATGTTGACGATGAGGATGTGCCTGAACATTTGCGTAGCACAGCCGCACCGGCCAAGGAAAACGAGTGGGATACCGATGGCAATCACTTCAAGCGTTGGGACTGGGCACTAGATGAAATGATCTTTGCTTTTGAAATGAAGTGCAAGGATGACTGGGCCAGTGAGTTTCATTCAGGAGACATTGACTGGTTATGGGTGCCCGTGGACAAAGACGGCAACGAAGTGCCCAAAGGCGAACACCGATATTTTGAGATAAAGAACGGTCCTAATCATACACATGAACTCGACATGGATGGTATGAAGAAGGTACAGGACCGTATCTCTAATGGATTTAGACTTTTTGGCAAATACTACGAGGCACTATGGGACTAACAACTACAGCAACAGTCAATCTCAAGGAACTGTTTGAAGATTGGGAAAATGATATCCTACGCAAGAATAAAACTGCCCAAGAAGTGACCTTTGCAGATGACCCCATCGCTCTGAGTTGGGCCAGCTATCGTGTGTGGACCAAGTTTCCTGCCCGTCGCTGGGTTGGCCTCAACGAGGTTGAAGCCTTTGAGCACGATCGAGTGATTGCTTCGCAGACTCGAAAATATTATCGTGACAAGATCATGATGCAGACGCTGAAAGGCCAACCACTGAGCGATTATCAGACTTTACTATACGGCATTGTGTCTGGTGAAACACCCATCATGAGCGACCAAGTTGGTATCATCATGAAACTGCCATATTTTTATGTTGAAGATATGACTCTAGCTGAAGTGTTTGGCAAAACCGCAGGACTTGAATCTAGAGAGCATGTGGCAGAAACACGACCTGGTACGATCACTCCTGTGGCCAAGATACTTTCCAGTCGCCGTCGTGCAGAAACCTATCAATATTGGTTTTCCGACAGTAATGGTATTTCCACAATGTGGTCAGTGTTGAGCAACAATCCACTGCGTAGTCTAGTAGACAGTTTGTTCGCACGTGGTGAGCCACTTAACGTACAGGCGCATTGGCACTACAAACAGCATTTCCCCAGTGATCGAGTACACTGGAATCTAGGAAATGTGGAGTTGGCATCTTGAGCATGGAGCACCTGGTGCGAGAACTCATGTTGGCACAGCATGGAAGAACAGCGCAAGAACCCTTGACACAGGAAAGTTTTGATCGTTGGTGTCATGGTTTTATTTTTGATGCGATGAAAGATCAGAGATTTGGCCAGGCCTTCTGCAACTATTTTGGTGTCACCGACAATCATGTGTTTTACGAACGCGATGCGGAAAAATGCAAGGCCATGATTCGCAAGCGATATCTATGAAATGGTCTGTGGCTTTCAGACAAGAACAACGCAACTGCTGTCCACCTAGAGAATTTTGGATAGTACGCAAAGAAGTAGTAGAAGCACCTTCGGCTGAGTCAGCTGAGGCCGAAGTTAAACGAAGATGGCGATACAATCACAGTATCGAAATCCAATCTGTTACAAGGATCGAAGATGAACAAGGAAAATAATATGATATGCACAGGTGGTATTCCTCCTCAGTTGGTCATGGGCATGGAACTCTATCAAGCCTACATGCTGGGCATGCTAAACTGGTATAAACTTTACGCTAACCTATCAGGTATGGATTACTGGACTCGATACATTCAAGCATACCAGACCACAGAATCTAAATGAAACTGTATTTTGCCTACGGAGCCAACTTAAACAAGGTCAGCATGAGCCTACGCTGTCCCCGAGCTGTACCATACCAAGCATTTACTCTGCGTGGATGGTGCTTGGATTTTGCC